>Ga0183099_1000114_pt1 | contig 81236 bp, 65 predicted proteins | sample Biomet1_FD_127788 | JGI IMG/M metagenome (GOLD analysis project Ga0183099, IMG submission 127788) | Microbial communities from bioreactor (seeded with anoxic lake sediment) at LBNL, California, USA - Biofuel metagenome 1 | ecosystem: Engineered > Bioreactor > Anaerobic > Unclassified ...
TATCTTTTCTTCTTCCGTAAACTGTGCCATACTTTTAAAATTGGGCACAAAATTACATGAAAAGAAGCTGAAAAGGCACACTAAAAAATGTTTTAAAGAAGAATTAACATAATAGGATAACCTTAATTCGTATAATAACTAAAAACTTCGTATTTTTGAACTTCGTAATCAAATAAACGTAACATGAGAAAAAAACATGTAATCTTTATTCTTCTTTGCCTTTCTGCATTTACCCTTTCAGCTCAGACTTTGGAAGAGGCTAAAGAACTATTCAAAAGTGGTCAATACGAGCAAGCCAAACCCGTTTTTCAGAAATACGCAAAAAGCACTCCCGGGAACCCTAATTATAGTTTCTGGTACGGCGCGTGTTGCTATGAAACCGGAGAAAAAGATTTAGCCGAAAAGTATTTAATCATTGGTGCCAATAAAAAAATACAGGAATCATTCCGTTACTTAGGCCAACTTTACAGCGAACAATATCGCTTTGAAGAAGCCCAGGCAAATTATAATATCTATCTCGCGATGCTGACTAAAAGCAAAGTTCCAACGGAGAAATATGACAACACACTTAAGCAACTCAGTTTAAGCTCGCAGATGATTAAAGGAGTAGAAAAAGTTGTTGTTATAGACAGTGTGGTGGTTGATAAAGCCAACTTCTTAAATGCATATAAGATAAGTGAAGAATCCGGGAATTTATTTACCTACAATAAGTTCTTTAAAACGGAAGGAAATGATGAAGGCGTGGTTTATCAAACGGAACTGGAGAATAAACTTTATTATGGAGATAAAGGAAAGAACAATCATTTAAACATCTATACCAAAACAAAATTACTGAGTCAATGGAGTGAAGCCACTCAGCTTCCCAAATCAATCAATTCAGGTGAAGACGCTAATTATCCGTTTGTTATGTCAGATGGAATCACCCTTTACTATGCATCCAAAGGAGAAGGATCAATGGGAGGATATGATATTTTTGTTACCCGTTACAACAGTGAGACAGACACTTACCTGAAGTCTGACAATGTAGGTATGCCTTTTAACTCGCCATTCAATGACTATATGTACGTGATTGACGAATATAACAACCTTGGTTGGTTTGCATCTGATCGTTATCAGCCCAAGGATAAAGTATGCATTTACATATTCATTCCTAATGAGTCTAAACAAATCTATGACTACGACTCAACAGAAAGCAACAAACTTATCTCACTGGCCAGAATCACCTCTTTAAAAGAAAGTTGGAATGGCAGAACTGCAGATGTAAAAGCAGCAAAAGAACGACTCGAAACAGCTAGGAATCACGTTTCCAAAGAAAAAGAAAAAGTAGAATTCGAATTTGTTATCAATGATCAGATTACATACACCAAACCCGAAGATTTCACCTCACCAAAAGCTGTTGAATTAGTCAGGAAATGGCAGCAAACCCTTTCCGATTATAATGTGCAAGCCAAGAAACTGGAGAAACAAAGAGAACTATTCAGCACATCCGGTAAGGATAAGCAGAACTCTCTTGCTCCCGGCATTCTCGATCTGGAAAAAAGAGTAGAACAAATTGGTAAGGAGGTAAAAATACAGGAAGTCAGCATTCGTAACGAAGAAAATAATTTCCTTAGAAAATAGTACTTTTATTTAATATTAATTCCTTATATTTGGCAAAAAGAGAAAAATGGACATACTAATTATAATAGGGCTTATTGTTGCAGGAGTAATTTTATTTCTGATTGAAATATTTGTCATTCCTGGCATCAGCTTTGCAGGAATTGGTGCATTTTGCTGTCTTATTTATGCTAATTACTTTGCATTTTCTAATTTAGGGAATACTGCAGGTTTTATCACTTTAGCAACTTCAGCCATTGCATGCATAAGCACATTGACACTCTTTATGAAGTCTAAAACTCTAGATAAAATAGCTCTAAAAAAGAATATTAATTCTACTGTAGACAATGAAGCCGAACAAAGTGTAGAAGTAGGAGATACAGGAATTGCCTCCACCCGCCTTGCCCTCATTGGTATGGCAGACATTAACGGTCATCATGTGGAAGTGAAGTCAATAGATGGGCTAATTGAAGAAAAGACACCCATCATTGTAAGTCGCATTGCCAATGGAGCTATTCTTGTAGTCAAACAGAAACAAACAACAATTTAATAATCACAAAACTATGGATCCAATGATTTTAACGATGCTCCTTGTTGGAGGAGGAATCATTTTTCTGGCTCTCTTCTTTCATTACGTTCCATTTTTCCTTTGGCTTTCAGCGAAGGTATCGGGAGTAACCATTTCACTGGTGCAGCTGTTCCTGATGCGCATCCGTAATGTTCCGCCTTACGTAATTGTACCCGCAATGATTGAAGCTCATAAAGCCGGTCTCGGTACCATCACGCGCGACGAACTAGAAGCGCATTATCTGGCAGGCGGACATGTTGAAAAAGTAGTTCACGCACTGGTTTCCGCTTCAAAAGCAAATATCGAGTTATCCTTCCAGATGGCAACAGCCATTGACCTTGCCGGCCGTGATGTATTTCAGGCTGTTCAAATGTCGGTTAATCCAAAAGTAATAGATACCCCTCCTGTTTATGCCGTTGCAAAGAATGGTATTCAGTTGGTTACTAAAGCACGTGTAACAGTTCGTGCCAATATTAAAAGACTGGTGGGTGGAGCTGGTGAAGATACAATCCTTGCTCGTGTAGGCGAAGGTATTGTTGCTTCCATTGGTTCTGCAGACAGTCATAAAGATGTACTGGAACATCCAGACAGCATCTCCAAAGTAGTATTACACAAGGGACTCGATCAAGGAACTGCATTCGAAATACTTTCCATTGATATCGCGGATATCGATATTGGTAAGAACATTGGTGCCGAACTTCAGATAGATCAGGCTAATGCCGATAAGAACATCGCTCAGGCTAAAGCAGAAGAGCGTCGTGCAATGGCTGTTGCTTCCGAACAGGAAATGAAAGCCAAAGCGCAGGAAGCCCGTGCAAAGGTAATCGAAGCAGAAGCTGAAGTTCCAAAGGCTATGGCTGATGCTTTCAGAAGCGGCAATCTTGGAATCATGGATTATTGCAAAATAAAGAACATAGAAGCAGATACTTCAATGCGCGAAACTATTGCAAAGCCGGTATCTTCATCACCAAAGAAGCCTTTGAGTGAATAAAGGCTGGTAAGCTTCATAAGTGTTGCCATGGTTGTACTTCAAAGTCGCTATGGCAACATTTCTTTTATATAAAGACCTAAAACAAAGACAATATGAAATATTTTGCTGAATCAGAACTTATCATTAACCCTGACGGTTCAGTTTTCCATCTACATCTGAAACCCGAACAACTGGCAGACAAGGTTATCCTTGTTGGCGACCCAGGCAGAGTAGCTACTGTAGCCTCTCACTTCGAAAGTAAAGAGTGCGAAGTAGAGAGCAGGGAATTCAAAACAATCACCGGAAGCTATAAAGGAAAACGAATTACCGTTCTTTCCACCGGAATTGGATGCGACAATATCGATATTGTGGCTAACGAGCTCGACGCACTTGCCAACATCAATTTTAAAACCCGCGAAGAGAAAAAAGAGTTCCGTCAACTGGAACTTGTCCGTATCGGTACATGTGGCGGACTTCAGCCCAACACACCTGTGGGAACATTTATCTGTTCACAAAAATCCATCGGGTTCGACGGACTGCTGAACTTCTATGCAGGAAGAAACGAGGCATGTGATCTGGCTTTTGAAGAAGCATTCAAGAAACACATGAACTGGTCTCCCCTACTTTGCGCTCCGTATGTAATTGATGCCAATGCCGAACTTATTGCCCGCATCAATCAGGGAGATATGGTGAACGGAGTAACCATTGCTACCGGAGGATTCTTCGGACCGCAAGGACGCGAACTGCGAGTTCCACTGGCCGATCCACAACAAAACGAGAAAGTAGAATCATTTGAATATAACGGTTACAAGATCACCAATTTCGAGATGGAAAGTTCAGCACTTGCCGGACTAGCCAAACTGATGGGACACAAAGCCATGACCGTATGCATGGTTATAGCCAACCGCCTTATCAAGGAGGCAAATACAGGATACAAGAACTCCATTGACACATTAATTAAGACCGTACTGGATAGAATTTAAAAAGATGATAAATCAAGATACAATCTGCGCCGTAGCCACCGCACAGGGAGGAGCCATCGGCATTATCAGAGTCTCTGGCCCTGAAGCCATTGAAATAACCAGCTCCATCTTTGCTCCCATACAGGAAAGAACCAAACTGCAGGGCAAGGAAGCCTATACCCTCACCTTCGGACGCATCTGTAAGGGAGAAGAAGTGATAGACGAAGTACTGGTCAGCCTATTCCGTGCTCCGCACTCATATACCGGTGAGAACTCCACAGAAATCTCGTGTCATGGTTCATCCTATATACTGCAACAAATTATGCAGTTGCTCATAGAGAAAGGTTGCCGTTCCGCCCTTCCGGGAGAATACACCCAGCGGGCCTTCCTCAATGGAAAGATGGATCTCAGTCAGGCCGAAGCTGTGGCCGATCTAATTGCTTCCTCTTCCGCTGCCACCCATCGCCTTGCCATGAGTCAGATGCGCGGCGGGTTCAGCAAAGAGCTGACTGATCTTCGCACTCAGTTGTTGAACTTCGTTTCTATGGTGGAACTGGAACTCGATTTCAGTGAGGAAGATGTGGAATTTGCCAACCGCGACGCACTTCTTAAATTAACCGAGAATATTGACCAAATCATTACCCGCCTAGCTGATTCATTCAATGTGGGTAACGCCATAAAAAACGGCATTCCAGTAGCCATTATCGGAGAGACCAACGCCGGAAAGTCCACTCTGCTCAATGTTTTACTGAATGAAGAGAAAGCCATCGTAAGTGATATTCACGGCACTACCCGTGATGCTATTGAAGATACTATCAGCCTCAAAGGTACTCTTTTCCGCTTTATCGACACCGCCGGTATCCGTGAAACACATGATAAGATTGAAACCATCGGTATTGAGCGAACCTTCCGCAAGCTCGACCAGGCAGAAATTGTACTCTGCATGATTGCCGCAACTGACAGCCAAGAACAGATAGAACAACTGACAGCCAAGATCAAACCAAAATGCAAAGGCAAACAACTGATTATGGTGTTCAACAAAAGCGACCTCATCACTGAGGAGCAAAAGATAGAACTGGAAAAGCTGGCAGCAAAACACAAAGCCACCCATATCTTTATCTCGGCAAAGAACCGGGTAAATACAATTGAGTTGGAAGATCTACTGGTTAAAACAGCCAACCTACCAAATGTTTCACAAAACGATGTTATCGTGACTAACGTTCGCCATTACGAAGCCCTCACCCGCGCCCTGGAATCCATACACCGCGTAAAAGAAGGATTGCATAATAACATCTCGGGTGACTTCCTTTCACAGGACATCCGCGAGTGTATGCATTATTTAGGAGAGATTACTGGGACTATATCTAATGATGAAATTCTAGGGAATATATTTTCGCATTTTTGTATTGGCAAATAATTGGTGATTATCATCGATTAGCATATATTACTATTGATAGTTAAGGCGTTCATTTTGAGCGCCTTTATTTTTGTGCATTATTGCGATGGTTATCGTTGATAATGCTTTTTCAGCTCATTTTTGTACCGTATTTGGGACTCGGTGGTTTGTACCTAAAACTTATTCGGAAAGGTCGTGGACGAAGTTGACAATGGTTTACGATAGTTGACATATTTCGGGCGAAACAAAGGAGAACTAACATTTAAAAATGAGCAATAATGACAAGTAGTAATCTTAAAATTCAAAGGGTATGTGAGTGGTGCGGAGAGTTATTTTACGCTCAAAAGGTAATAACTAAATACTATTCTCATACCTGTAATAGCAGGACTTATAAGGCTACTGCTCGAAACAAGCGTATTCAGGAAACTGAAATTAAAGCAAAAGAGTATGTAAGTAAAAAAAATTCTGAACCGATAAAAGAAAAAGAGTTTTTATCGTTTTCAGAAACCGGAACATTATTAGGATTGTCGAGGCAAGCCATTTATAAAATGGTTGTATCCGGACATCTGAAAGCATCTAAAATAAGCAGCAGACTTTCTTTCATAAAGGTATAGCAGAACCCGAAAAACCAAAATATTATAGGTAGCGGAAGCTATGGAGAAATTTTATCTGACACGTGACCAACTCTACCATTATGCGAAATACCACAATATACCCAAAGTCAAGGTTGGCAAATACACTAAGATTTCCAAATCAGAGAATTTAAGTACAACACCACACCGGGGATGTTTCCACAAGAATTCACAAAATCAGAGCTAAATTGCTTGAATATATCAAATATATTACCAATATGAACAACTTTTTATAAATCATTTTCTTACAATTTTAATTCCTCCAACGGGTTAATATATATCCATTAATTTTGAAAAGCGAGATTTATGTCGTACATTTGGAAATAGAATTATTATCTACCACAACAGAGAACTAAGAAAGCCAAAATGAAGGTCAATAAATAGAGGTTGATTCATAACAACTTAAGTTTTCTATATATACATCTTGATAAACTAAGGAAAAAAATAGCTTATCATCTTGATCAATTACTACATATTGGTTCGCAAAGAGCTCTTAGACTGCAGAATCATTGGTAATAACCCTTGTAAATTAACAACCTGGAGTACCAATAATTACAGTAACAGAATAAATCACACATCTACCGATTCATTTATCTGAATTCTCTACTATAGAGAATTTCTACACATTTTAAAATAAATATTATGCCTAAAGGAAAAGAAGTAAAAGAGAAATCTCAAAAAAAAGAAGCTGTAAAAAGTCTGAAAGAGAAAAGAGCTGATAAAGCCTTAAAACGTAAAAATAGAAGCGATGATTAATTTCTCATCAAAACTATCTATTAAGAGATCCTAAAATGTTACATTTTACATCAACCCTTCTCCAATGTCGATAGACAAAGAGAAGGGTTTTTAGTTTAAATCACTCAATATAAACAGTCATGATTGAAGTAAAAAAAGAAGGAGTTATATTATCAAAGTCCGATTTGGAATTTGAGAATGAAGGCATATTAAACCCTGCCATAATTCGTGTAGGCGACAGCGTTCATGTATTTTATCGGGCAGTTCAACTCTGGAATCAATCAACGATTGGTTATTGTCGGTTGGACGGACCATTTAATATAGCTGAAAGATGTGATAAGCCTCTTATTATTCCCGAGTTTGGTTATGAATCACAAGGCGTTGAAGATCCCCGTATTGTTAAGATTGACGATACCTATTATATGTCTTACACAGGATATGACGGAACCAATGCCCGCGGTGCTTTAGCCACATCAAAAGATTTAGTACATTTCACGAAACAAGGACTCATAGTTCCTGATATTTCATACGCACATTTTGTATTTCTTGTAGAATCAGCCAGTAAAGTAAATGAGAATTACTATCATAATCATAAATTCTATTATCAGGAATCTGATCCGGATAAAAAGATCCTATTATGGGATAAAAATGTAGTTTTCTTTCCACGCAGAATTAATGGAAATTTAGTATTTCTGCATCGCATAAGACCTGGAATTCAGATTGTATCCATTAAAAATATAGAAGATCTGACCCCGGAATACTGGGAAAACTATTTTCAAAACTTTCAGGATCATATTGTAATGGATCCTGTCTATCAACACGAATCCAATTATATAGGAGGTGGATGCCCTCCCATTGAAACAAAACATGGATGGTTGTTAATATACCATGGCGTAGAAGAAACCGAAAACGGACTAGTCTATTCCGCCTGTGCTGCTTTACTTGATTTGAATGATCCTTCCAAAGAACTGGCCCGACTACCCAATGCATTGTTTTCCCCTGAATACAATTGGGAACTAAATGGTTACGTTAATAACGTCTGTTTCCCAACCGGAACAGCCTTGTTTGGCGATACCTTATTTATTTATTACGGTGCTGCCGATTCTTCTATAGCATGTGCATCGTTGAATCTAACAGTTTTAGTAGAAGAATTAACGACTAAATACAGAAACAATGAAAAATAATATCACCCCTCAATCCGAAATTTTATTTATAACGTCTTATCCACCTCGCGAATGTGGCATAGCAACCTATTCGCAAGATTTAATTACCGCTTTAAATAAGAAATTCAGCAATTCATTATCCATTAAAGTTTGTGCTTTAGAAACGGGCAAGACCTGTTACAACTATCCTGAAGAGGTGAAATACACTCTCGATACTTCGCTGATTACATCATATCTGGATATAGCTAAGAAAATTAATAATGATAACCAGATTCAACTCGTACTGATTCAGCATGAGTTTGGCTTCTATAAAGATCAAGAACAAGCATTTCTGCAGCTATTGAATGATCTTACTAAACCGGTGGCGTTAGTCTTTCACACTGTGCTTCCCAATCCGGATGCACAATTGGAGCTAAAAGTCAAAAATATTGCAGCTGCCTGTCAGTCTATTGTTGTTATGACTAAAACTTCGGCCAAGATACTGATGAGTGATTATGGCATTCTGAGAAAGAAAATAACGGTGATAGCTCACGGAACGCACTTAGTGCTTCATCTGAACGAAGATTTTTTAAAAGAAAAACACGGTTTAGCCAGTCGTAAAGTACTTACAACCTTCGGACTACTTAGTTCCGGAAAGAGTATTGAAACTACATTGAATGCTTTGCCGGCAATAATAAAACAATCTCCCGAGGTAGTGTTTCTGGTTATTGGTAAAACACACCCCGAGGTTGTAAAGAACGAGGGTGAAATATACAGAGAGAATCTTATTCAGATAGTGAATGATCTCAATATTAAAAGCCACGTGATATTTATTAATAAGTACCTGTCATTGCCTGAATTGCTTGAATATTTGCAGCTTACCGATATTTATCTGTTCACCACGAACGATCCCAATCAGGCAGTAAGTGGCACGTTTGTGTACGCCATGAGCTGCGGTTGTCCTATCATCTCCACACCAATTCCACATGCAAAAGAAGTTTTGACTAAAGATACAGGGATTATTTTTGATTTTCGGAATTCGGAACAATTAGCAGCAGGTGTAAACCTTTTACTTAACAATAATACGTTGCGAAAAAGCTTTAGAACAAACACTCTACAAAAGATTGTATATACTGCCTGGGAAAATTCAGCTGTTGCACATGCCATGTTATTCAAATCTATATCTGATAATAAGATTCAGATTAAATACAATTTACCGGAAATAAAGATGGATCACCTAAAGTCAATGACAACCGAAGTTGGGATGATTCAGTTTTCAAAAATCAATCAACCCGATCTCTCCTCGGGTTATACGCTCGACGACAATGCCCGCGCACTGGTGGCAACTTGCATGTACTTTCAATTGACTGGTAAGAAAGAAAGCATTAATCTTATTCATAAATACCTCGCTTTTATAAAATCTTGTCAGCAGCCAGCAGGCAACTTTTTAAATTACGTTGATCTGGAGAAGAACTTCACGGATCAGAATAAGGAAGTCAATCTAGATGATTCTAATGGAAGAGCCCTCTGGTCATTAGGCTATATAGTCTCTTTGAAAGATATTCTGCCCGAAGCAATAATTACTGATGCCATCTCTATCTTTGAGAAAGCATTGCCAAGTATGAAAGCTGTAAAATCGCCCCGTTCAATGGCCTTTGCCATGAAAGGACTTTTCTATTTTCACAAGGCAGAAAAAGACACTGATCATCTGGATCTGGTAAAAACGTATGCTAAGCGCTTGCTTCTGTTGTATAAAAAGGAATCATCCGAATCATGGGAATGGTATGAAAGCTACCTGACTTATGCCAACAGCATTTTGCCAGAAGCCATGCTATTTGCCTTTTTGATGACAGGCGAAAGCATTTACAAAGATATAGCCCTAACATCATTCAAATTTCTGCTATCGCATATTTTTAATAAGAATGGAATTGAAGTTATTTCCAATAGGAGTTGGTTGTTGAAAGGTCAGAAAGCAGCACGGTTTGGCGAACAGCCCATTGATGTTGCTTACACCATTATGACGCTAAGTACATTCTATAAGGAGTTTAAGGATGAAGACTATCGAAAAAAAATGGAAATAGCATTCAACTGGTTCTTAGGAAATAACCGACTACATCAAATTGTTTACAATCCATGTACAGGTGGCTGTTATGATGGACTGGAAGAGGCCCATGTGAATCTCAATCAAGGGGCTGAATCGACTGTAAGTTACCTAATGGCAAGATTAACTATAGAAAAGTATAGAAAGGTGAACAATGCTGTATAGGAAAGTAAAGGCAAATTTTTAAGAAAAAAAAAGATATAATAAAAGTATAAATCACCTAATAATTGAGTCTTTACAACAAAGATTTAAGGTAAAGCAAACTAAAGTAAAAAATAATTTTAGTTTGCTTTTTTTATTTTATTTTTTGTTGTTACTTTGTTGCTCAAAATAGACAACAACCAGCAACAGAAAATCATATAAGAACAATAAAAAAGCCTCAACAAAGGCATAAAAAGAGCCTGAAAAACTAAGAAAAAGGCTTATAATAAAGATTTATAAAAGTAGTATAAGATGAAAAAAAATCGAATTAGTTCTTTAAGTTTTCTCTCACGGTTCTTCTTTCTGATGCTAACCCCCGCCTTCTTTCAGTACTTTGCCATTGGATTCATTTGGCATTCTATTTACTGGGGAGCTGTGACAATGGTTATGATTATATGGGTGATATTCCTGCTGCTGACACCTATATTCGGACGCATTGGATGTGGATGGTTTTGTTTCATGGGAACAGCATACGATTGCGTACGCCATGTAAGGAAGCCGAAAGCAGAATACCGTAAAACAATGACATGGTTTCGTGTTCTTATGCAAATTCTGTTCTTTACTTCTGCCTTTGCATTCTTTTACCTGAACATACAGCGCGAAATAATAAACGGATTCTATTTCAATCCATTCAGATTAGAGCCAAGCTTTAACAGGCATTACTGTTTGGTATGGTGCGTAGATATCGGTATGGCAAGTCTGATGGCACTTCTTACAAATAAACGGTGGGGATGCCGCAATATATGTATCTTCGGATTCCCAGCCTCATATCTCGCAAAATATTCAAGGCTTGTAACTGTAGTCGATACAGAGAAATGTGTAAACTGCGGATTGTGTGAGACTGATTGCAGAACGGGCGTGCACCTGCTGCAATATATCAAGGATAACAAGGGTCTTGTGGCCGACTCTGAGTGCGTGATGTGTGGAAGCTGCTCTGTTGCATGTAAGAAAGATGCGATAAGATACCAATTTGTATGGAACAGAAAAAAGTTCCTGAACAATAAATAATAAATCTGCCAGTCAAAAGACAACTGAATTAGCCTCGGAAGGCTGGAGATGGCAGGATTTAATATACTTCGACCAATTACAAGAGCAATAGCATCCGTCCTATAGGCACTGTCAAACAGATAGTTAATTAAAATATATATTTAAAAATTTACTTTTTTTATTGAATTATTTTTTATTTATTTGTTACTCAGATTCAAACAAATAGCAGATAAATAAAAAATGGCACAATGAGAATAGAGAATTCATCCAATGCTGTTTTTTAATCAAATAATTATTTCTATTCATCTTTAATATTTTAAAGTTATGTTTGATACAAGTCATTTTCATCCTATGTTGGTCCATTTCCCAATAGCATTGGTCATGTTCGGATTCATTATTGAATTAGCTTCTTTAATTATTAAAAAGGAATTGTGCTTACCAAAGCTGAGTCTGTATTTGTTGGTCACTGGTACGTTGGCTACTGTCGTTACATGGTTATCGGGAGTATTATTTACGTCTGAAATGTCTGGTGCAGCAGGTTCTATTAAGGAGTCTCATGAATTATTTGCCTTCATTACAATGTGTTTGCTTATTGTAACTTCAGTTATACGATTAATGCTTGCTTCAGGTAAAAAAGAGAATAGCACACTTAAATGGATTTCTTTTATTTTGTATGGCATTGCTGCCATTACTGTTAGTATAACTGGTTTTTTTGGTGGTACATTAGTTTATAATTATATGATGCCTCTTTAATATTAATTTTTTAAAACCAAGAAAATGAAGAAATTTTTATTTTTTGCTGCAATGGGTATCATTGCCCTTGCTAGTTGCACCGGACCAAAGCCGGTTAAAACAATCGAGAACCTTAAAGCTGGAATTAAAGGTGAAACCACTGCTAGTGCTAAATACGCAGCTTTTGCGCAAAAAGCAAAAGAGGAAGGAAACGATACGATTGCTAAACTATTCGAAGCTGCATCAAAGGCCGAATCTATTCATGCAGCCAATCACACAAAAGTATTAGAAGAACTTGGTGAGAAAATGGAAGCATTTAAACCTGAGTTTGAAGTAAAAACTACAGCTGAGAATCTTCAGGAAGCAATCAAAGGGGAAACTTATGAGACAGCAACCATGTATCCAAAGTTCCTGGAAGAAGCAAAAGCAGAAAAAGTAGAAAAAGCTGTAAAATCATTTACCTGGGCGTTCGATACAGAAAAAAAACATCAGGAATTTTATACTGCTGCATCCGAAGCTTTAAAAGCTCACACTCAAAGTACATTGCCTTTCGTATATGCGGTATGCCCTGTATGTGGCAACACCTATGATAATGCAAAAGTTGATGAAAAATGTGCATTCTGTCAGACAAGTAAAGATAAATTTATTATTATCTAATTGCAGTATAAAAGAGGCTGTTTCACATCAACATGGAGCAGTCTCTTACAGATTATTCTTTAAGTATTATTGTTATAGAGTGCTATAACCTCTACACCGCACAAGTACCTTCACCACCAAAATCATTTCCCGTCTTCCCATTATACTCCGGATGTCTTTTAAGCCAGACTACTGCGTACGAACAGGTAGCTACAGGTTTATATCCATTTTCCAGAGCATAGTCATAGGCAGCTTTAACCAAAGCTGAAGCTATACCTCTACCTCCTAATTCTTCAGGAACAATCGTGTGGCGAATATCCAAACCACCATCTACCAGCCGGTAAGACACATAGGCGGTTACGCCATCAACCAGTGTTTGGAAAGTTCCTTTTTCCTTATCATGTTCTATCTTCATAATCTTATGTTTTTTAGTTCAGTCAAATATATAAAAACAATCAGAAAAACAGATTCAAATTAGCTATCTTTGAAGCATAAATAATGTTATTCATTTCAACAATCATTAAAGATAATGTTACAACGAGCCATAGAAATAGCGAATAAAGCCCATGAAGGACAAATTGACAAAGCCGGACAACCATATATAGAACACCCATTAAGAGTGATGGATATGGGAACCACTGAAGATGAAAAAATTGCGGGTATTCTGCATGATGTAGTAGAAGATAGTGACTGGACCTTTGAAAAGCTGCTAGTAGAAGGTTTTTCTATCAAAATAATCGAAGCTCTTCGCTGCTTAACAAAGCTGTCAAAAGATGAACCTTATGACAACTTTATAAAGCGCATAAAGAAAAATCCATTGGCTGTAAAGGTTAAAATCAATGACCTGACTGATAATATGGATATACGCCGACTACCGTATATTTCTGAAAAAGACATCAAACGCCTGCGTAAATACCTGAAAGCCTACAAGCAGCTATTAGGCGTATCAACGTACTCTATCGAAGCGTGCAGAGTAGAACATCCAAACGCTTACAAACCTTGGACACAGGAAGATGATGACAGATTGGAACAATTGTTTTGTGAAGGCAAAACTGTAAAACAGCTATCAGAGATATTTGGTCGCAAAAGGGGAGCTATTAATTCAAGGATTAAAAAATTAGAGCTAGAAGAAAAATACAGATAATATAATACGGACACTTTCCTGTTCATACATCAAACATACAATTTTCTGATCATAAAAGGAGAAGTATTTATCTTTTCTTTTTGCTTTTACAGTAAAAATTATTTCATACATTTGTTTATATAATATAAATCTATGACCAAGCAACAAGCAATCCAGCTCTTTGAGCAAAAACAAGTTCGCACGGTATGGGATGATGAACAGGAGAAATGGTGTTTTTCTATTGTTGACGCAGTTAGCGTCTTAACGGATAGTGCTGACGGCAGAAAATATTGGAATAAACTGAAACAGAGACTCAAAGAAGAAGGAAATGAAACGGTGACAAATTGTCACCAGTTGAAAATGCGTGCAGCAGATGGAAAGATGAGACTTACTGATATTGCCGACACCGAACAACTATTCCACCTTATTCAATCTATACCCTCACCTAAAGTTGAACCTTTCAAGCAAGGGATAGCAAACGTTGTAAGTGAGCGTCTAGAACAGATTCAGGACCCGGAACTTTCTATTGAGACTATGATGGACTATAAACGTCTTGGATATTCTGATAATTAGATAAACCAACGGCTTAAGTCTATTGAGAGAGATGGATATATTCGAACCGAGATTTGAAAAAGATGTAGTATTATGAGGATGCTCGTAGAATGAGATTAATTGACAATATGCAAATTGAAAAATAATATTATGAGCACAGGTGAAATAATTTTATATCAGACATCTGATGGGCAAACTGCCATTGACGTACGATTGGAGAATGAAATTATTTGGTACAGAAGTGCCAGCTATATCTAAGCATATCAAAAATAATTTCTCAACAGGAGAATTACAGGCAAAATCAACTATTTCCAAAATGGAAATAGTTCAAATAGAAGGATCAAGAACAACTAATTTCAGAACAGAACATAGCCAAATGCAATCAAAACGGATGATTCCATATCTAAGATCATGAGTTTTCTATTGAGCAGGCGATGATGGACTATAAACGTCTTGGGTATTCAGATAATTAATATACAGAGCTATCAACAAAAGAGATTTCGGAATCAACTAATCCAGAAACATTCAATGAACATTGCGATGTGGCTCAAAAGGGGGGTGAAATTGCCCATAATATTCGATTAGAAACAAATACAATTTTCAACATTAAAAACCCTAGACAAATTGTTAAAATTAAACGCTTACTAAAAGATGGACTAGCTAACTTTGAGCGAACATTAAGTTAAGCTAAAAGGTTTATCTTATTATGGAAAAAGAAAATTTTCAAAACAATCTCATGTATGTTATCTCAAAAAATATTATCTTTGACATACAGTAAAAATAAAAACATGAATTTTAACAAGTTAACAATAAAAGGTTGGAAACAATTTCATGAAATTGATTTAGATTTCCATGAGCAATTAACAATATTAACTGGATCTAATGGCGCTGGAAAAACAACTATTCTGAATCTCCTTGCAAGACATTTCGGATGGAATTTTACAGAGCTATCAACTCCTGTAAAAGATAAGTCTTCGGGTATAATTAAATGGTTTGGAGGTCTATTTAAAAGCTTAAGAAATGTTTCATCGGATACTCCGGATAAAATAGGCGAAATATATTACTCAGACAGTTTTAAATCAGATTTGATAGTTCATGAGAGCAACAGCCCTCTGTATCAGATCCAAATCACTCATCAACAACAACTTAACGGCCTAAACATTGTCTCACATAGAGATATATTTAGATATCAACAAGTTGGGAATATTCCAACTACAAAAAGGACTCGAAAAGAGGCGTGTCAAATAGTAACTAATAATAATTTAAGTTATTATACTCAAGGCAATAATTATAAGCAAAATGTCAACTACTCTATAAAAGAAACTTTATTATCATGGGCTATAAGTGGTGCTGGGAATGAATACATTGAAGCGGATTTAGAATTGAAAAAAAATTTTGATGATTTTCAAAAAATTTTAAAAACACTTTTGCCAAAATCAATAGGCTTTCGAAATATAACAATTAGGAATTATGAGATCTTACTGATAACGGACTCTGGTGAATTTATGATAGATGCAGTATCTGGTGGTATTGCATCTATAATAGATATTGCTTGGCAGATATATAATTTTTCTGATTCTAGCAATAGGTTTATTGTTCTTATTGATGAGATTGAGAATCATTTACATCCTACAATGCAAAGAGCCATATTACCCGATTTAATAGAAGCATTCCCTAATGTTCAATTTATTATTTCTACTCATAGTCCGTTAGTTGTTGGCTCTGTAAAAGACTCAAATGTTTACGCATTTAGATACAATGAACTTAATAAGGTTTTTAGCCAACGATTGGATTTGGTTAATAAAGCAAAAACTGCAACTGAAATTTTGAATGAAGTTTTAGGGATTCCTTTCACAATGCCAATTTGGGCTGAGGAAACTCTCATAGAACTTATTAATAAATATAAAAAAATAGAATTGACAGAAGAAAGTATTGATGCTATGAGAATGGAATTCAAATCAATCGGACTTGAAAGTTTAATGCCAATAGCTATTAAGGGGGTTTTTGAAAAATGATAAAATTAAATAAATTACCTGAGCCATATGTATTGTCCAGTAATAAAGTTAAATGGACATCTGATTTAATGTCTTATATTAAAGTTGGCACGAAAGTTCCTAATAACGTCAAAAACAGGTATAATCAAGACGAAGTTAAGGAGATATTAAAAAAAGAAACGAATTGCAAATGTATGTACTGTGAGAGTTATATATCTGCTGTCGCACCAGAACATATTGAACATTATCGTCCAAAAGATATTTATCCAGACTTAACATTTGAATGGTCTAATTTAGGATTAGCATGTCCTTGGTGTAATATCAAGAAAAACGACAGGTTCGATGAACAATGCAAATATATTAATCCTTATATAGATGTACCAGAAGATCATTTTATATCTTTAGGAACAATAATAACCCATAAACCTAACGATAGTCGAGCACAACTTACAGAATTAGAGTTAGAATTAAATCGTCCAGAATTACTGGAAGCTCGCAAAAGCCGGATAGATGCTATAATCCCTTTAATAGACCAATATAAAGCAGAAACAAACCTTCTATTGAAAGAAGTTCTAAAAAAGAATATTGAAAAAGAGATATCCGAAGACAAGCCCTATTCTATGTGCGCAAAAGCTGTGTACGAATCACTAATGAAATGAATTTAAGAATAATTGGATTACGAATTGTCCCTAAATTAGTCTCAAACTAAAAGCTTCAGAATATGGAATCAGTCTATTTTCCTGAGAATAATTTATCCATGCATCTTCTTTGTGACTTGCATCTACAATCTCATCCGTTTTCATAGGCTGGATGATACGAACAATCGTTTCCAAAGTCTCTTTTTCTTTTTCATCAAACAACGATAAATCATACTCATCACAAGTTAAACGTGTACTTTCCATATCGTGAGCAAATACTATTTCTTTATCTATACCATCAATGTTATCATAAATGGTATTATAATGAACCGGAACTGGTCCGAATTGAATTGCCTGATAATTAAGCCCACTGATTGAAATGCCGAAACGCTTGTAATGATAAAAATCGGCATAAAACATTTCTTTATTCAATTTTGTAGGAAATATGGATTTGGAATTACAGACAAAGTATTTTATCATTTCCATAAGCTTTTGCACATTAGGCTGCTTAAAGCCATTATAAACAGAACGCTTAATATCTTTATAAAAAAGACTTTGTTGCGCTGAACAAGTTACTTTATCGGAAGCACAACTTATTGCTTCTGATATTTTTAGATATTCGTCTATCTCAAATTCCTCTTTACTAGCTTCCAGAAGTCCTAAAATTACTTGTTTGCTTTGTATAGCCAGAATCATTTTCCCATTTGATTCAGATGGTATTTGTCCATTTTCATATTGGGCATACTGATTAGCTCCAAATCCTAATATTCTTGTTATTTGAGAGTAATTCAACTTATAGCGTGATCGGATTTCCTTGATTTCTTCAGAGAAAGGAATGCCATGTTTTACTCTATACTGAGAATAGAGATCATTGAATAAGAGATCATCCTGTTCCGTAGTAGTGAACTTTTCCCCGGTGTCTTCGCATATATAATAGCAAACATGTACCGAATATGTTTCTTTTCGGAACTCATGTTCTTCTACAATGCTAACCTCCTTAACCTTTCCACCGGTAAAAGGACTAACCATATCTACATATTTTTCCATATTCATTTGTTTTAAAATACTATTTGAATGCATATTTCATCGGGAATTCTGCTGTATGAAAAGAAATGCAAATGGTTTTGTTATTGGTATTACCCATAGATATCTTAATATACAGTTCTGTTCCATCATAATCTTTACCAAACACCCACATATCTCCAGAACCAATGGCATCAATAGTCTCAACATAATCATTAACTTCTATCTCTTTGATAATTTTCTCTCTGGCATGTGGAGTGATACCTAGTAATTTCAAAGCCTCAATGTTCTTATCTCTATTTAAGAATATAATTCCCCATAAACTGAATTTAGGTTTGAATTGTCGGAGAAATGCCTCAACTTCTTGCTCTGATTTTATCATCCGTTCTTTTGGGAACAAAAATAAGGATTTCTAATCTAGCAAACAAAGTTATGCACTTTAAAGTTTATAATAATTCACTTATTTAACTATAAAATAGAATATACTTAAAAGCAAAGAAGATGTTACACCTTGCATGTCTATTATAAAATAATCTTTCCGCCCTTTATCGTAATTTCTCCAAATTCATCTCCCCCATCCCCCACCAAAACATACAAAAAGCCCTCACAAAAGGGCTTTCAACTAGTAGCAGATAAAAAAGTTTAACCTTTCATCTGCTACTAAATCCTGATTATCTGCTACAAAACAGGGCTATCTGCTACTAAATTCTGGCGTTCCGCAACATCATAATACGTATTCCCGTTAATCCTTCGGTTAGGAATATTCAGTTTTCTGAGGATACGTCCGAAATGAATGGCATTTGTGGCGGTGAGCTTTATGCCACTTTTTTTCTGTAGCTGAGTAAAAATCTCTACGGCAAGAAGTTTTTGGCTCTCTTCACCTGCTACGGAGGTGCGATAATATTGCTGGAAGAGTTGTTCGGCGGCTGGGGTTTGCTCAAACTCTTGATTCTTCTTCATTAGTATAGCTTCATCGTCGGCATTAAACCAATATCGTTCACCACTTTGTATCTCACTGATTGCCTGGGCATAGAGTTGCTCATGGTTAATAACTTGTGTGTCGTCTATCTTTCCGGTTAGCAGGATGCAGATGAAACGGCGGCCACCGGATTTATCGGTCAGCAGATCGGCATGATTACTTGTGGCTATGAATGATGCGTAACGGCGAAGCTCCTGCACGGCGGTCTTGTGCGGTTTGCGGGTGTTCACCACCGGTTTCTGAAGAATGTGTTTCAGAAATGCTTGATTGCCTGCACTGATCTGATCGAACTCATCAATGTTGATCAGCGCAAACCGATTTAGGGAGAGCTCGGCATCGCGCTTTTTACTGAAGTCGATGCTGTCTGTGTAATAGGTGCGCAACTGTGGCGGAAGGATATTGAGGCAAAAGGTGGACTTGCCATATCCTTGCGGACCCACGAGCAACGGTGATGTGCTATTGGCGTATTTTTTGTCCGTTCCTCGCCAATGGGCAGTCATGCAGAGGAACCAGCGGTGGAAAAAGTCGGCCCAATGCGGATTGTCGCACGGCACGGCATTGGCAAAAGTGCGGATACGGTCTTTCCCATCCCACCTTGGAAGGGTGGAAAGATAGTGTTCAATGGGTGAAAATAGCGGCACTCTGTCTGAGTAAACGTATCGTTTCACATCTCTGTCCCACAGTTGCAGACCTTCGAACTGGGCATTGAGGGCAACGCTATTCAGCGCCCTGTCTGTGATGGGACGGAAATCGAAAAAGAATGTATTGCGCTCCCTGTATTCCACCTCAGTGGTTTGTGTGTTATAGCGGAATTCATAACGGCGCTTCATAAACTCATCCGCTTTCATAGCCATAGTCTGTTCCGGACGAATGCAAGGCTTTCCACCGAAATTTTTCCCGATAAGATAAGCATTGTGAATGGTTTGCCTCACTTCTACTTCCTGATCTTTCAGATCAAGATGAAGCATTGCGCCATTCACCACCTCCTCTTCGGGAATGCCCGACTTGAAACTGTTATTAGCCAGTGCCACCAAAAGCGGCTTCACTCCTTCCCCATTGGAAAGACCGTAAATTTCACTCAGTGCGGCATTTAATGAGGTTTCAAACAGTGTGGAGATAGCTCGGTTTCGCTCATATCCCGGGATTAATCGCTGCAACGGATTGCTTTCTTCCTGCACCGCCTCCTGATAAGTGGTTTCGGCAGGCTTTTCCGTGGGTTGTTGCTGACGGATGGCATGCGCATGGGGCGCAAAGTATAGTTCAGAATCGAAAGAGAAACGGCAACTATGCTCCAGTGACGGCTTGTTTATTGTTATGGGAAAAGGTATCTGCGGTTGATAAAACCTTACCGCCCGACGATAAGCGTGTGCATGAAACAGCTCCGCTTCCCTGTATGTTTGCGGTAAACTGCCATCGGGAAGGGTAAAAGGAACAAGTATCTTCACACTCTTCCCCGTGGAGCCAATAAATGTAGCCAGTGTTTGTGGAAATTCCGATGCAAGATGGCGAACATTTGCAGCCTCATCCATGCCGGAAAGGTTATTGACTTCCAGCAAAACCAGTCCGTTGTACTCCTTCATCACCTGGGTTTCCTTCTCTTTCTTAAATGCAGCGGCAAATAGTAGTTGCGGAAGCTTTTTTGCATAAATATTGCGTTCGGTATCTCCGCACACTTGTAAAGAATGTCGCAAATTTAAAACCGGCTGTTCATTAGTCTCATTTTTCATACTATCTAATAAAGCCGCAAGCTTTACCATACGTTGTGTTTTCTTCTCTCCGCAGCTCTTAATCTGTGTTATATTCATATTTGTTTTATTGATTTGTGGCATAAAGATAATACAAAAAGAATACGAAATCCAAATAAAATATGCACTTTATTTTAATTATTTTTTACCACAAAACACCTATAAGATTAACTAATTTTCCCTAATAAGTTAATCCAATTTGTAAAGAGATATAAGTGAGCCCTCATCTGAGAACCCATGGGTTCACAGATGAAGACCCATGGGTTCTCAACTGAGGGCTCATGGGTTCACAGATGAAGGCTCACTTAGCTAAAGCGGAAGAAATGAGTATCTGATTAAATAAGATGCAATAACAATAGTCAAGGAACATTAAGCTCAGATTTTATTATTCTGTGCATTGATTTAACACAACAAAGTGGTGGAAGATATCTATTAAATTTATATTTTTGCAGAAAATTTTTAGAAAATGAAAAAGCTATTATCTTACCCTTTATCATTACTTACTTATTTTTTCTTTTTGTTAGTGGTCTGTGTGTTTCACCCCATTCAGTGGGTTTGCCTAAAATGGTTTGGATACGAAGCGCATAAAAAAAGTGTAGATTATTTAGGCTTTTGTCTGCTAAAAACGATGTCTTTTACGTTTTCATTTTCTAAGGTTGAAAACATAGACCTCATTCCCGAAGGTAAACCTTTGATTTTTGTGTCGAACCACCAGAGTCTTTTTGATATTATGGGATTCGTTTGGTTTTTCAGAAAGTTTCACCCCAAGTTTGTTAGCAAGATTGAACTGGGAAAAGGCATTCCAAGTATCTCTTTCAATTTGAATCACGGCGGTTCGGTATTGATTGACAGAAAGAATCCGAAACAATCATTGCCTGCTATAAAAAAACTGGGCATATATATTGAGACAAACTGTCGTTCGGCGGTAATTTTCCCGGAAGGTACCCGTTCTAAAAATGGAAAGCCAAAAAGATTTTCTCCTAATGGTGTGAAGATTTTATGTAAATATGCACCAAGTGCCTATGTGGTACCTGTTACTATTAACAACTCCTGGAAAATGTTTCAATATGGTTCTTTCCCGCTGGGAATTGGCAACAGCTTAACATTTACGGTTCATACTCCTATAAAAGTGAGCGAATACGACTTTGAAACACTGCTAGAGAAAACGGAACAGGCTGTTGTTTCCAAAATTATAGTATAATTGGAATATCCGGTTAGTGGCAGATAGCAAATGTTAGTAGCAGATAAATTGTATAGAAAGTTTATCTGCTACTAACTTATTTTATTAGTTATCAATTGGTTAATACTGCTTTAGTAGCAGGTGGCAGATGATTTTGCATTTTCTTATTTTTTTTGGGAAAATAATATAATAAGACCGCATATTGCCACTATTCCAGGTAAATGCAAAATCACAAATGTTTTAGCCAATCAATTATTTATCTCCATATCGATTTAAGTCTCCAAGCTTTCAGATTCATCTTTGTACCTTTTCTCATCGCAAAAAGTTGAATTTCTGTCTGATCTTCACTTGGATAAGTCAATAAAGAAAAGACATCTTTCCCTTCATTGGTGAAGAGTTCAATACTTGATTTATCCACAAAAATATGCATACGAATTTTATTATCAACAGGATCTACTTTAGCAAAAGCCATACGGTTAAATTTATGAATAGGAACATTTGAGCAATTTGTACGATCAATCACCAAATTATGAGAATCGGTGTCATAGCTAATCATAGCCTTTCGTCCATTACCCACGCACAAGTTAAAGCCAAAAGTATTGGAAGTCTCTGTAGAGAAGGTCGCATCCATTTCGTACACGTTCTCTTTAGGCTCAAATTCAGAAAGGTTCTGCGTACCCACAGCAACATTGCAATTCACCGAAACAGGACTATATCGAAGTGCTTGCAACTTATCAAAAGGCTGCTGAACCATACGAATACCTTCAGGGAAGGTCTTTAAATCTAGATTGCGAGGGATAGACCAGAAACCTTTTCCATATTTTGAAGGTACTAATTGAGCATAATCCCAAGTAGAAACCCAGCCCATCGATGTGGTTGTGGTCAGCGTATTATCATAATCCCGAAATGTTCTGGAAGCATAATAATCCAGCCCTTTATCAACCAATAATGGTTCTTGTGAATGATTTTCCATCAGCTTAAAAGAAGTACCGTCAAAGTCGCCAATGAAATACTGTTCCTGTGCCCAGTTAATAGAGACGACCATTACCCATTTTTTATTATTGGGGTCACCATCGACATTCAACTGAAATAAATCAGGGCATTCCCAAGACTTTTCGTGATCACCACTTGGTCCAAAGTCGCTGGTCCAAGTCCAGTTTTTTAAATCGGATGAAGTGTAGAATTTAATTTTCTTCTCAAGCGCCTTAGCCACTACCATCACCCATTTATGAGTTGCTTCATGCCAAAAAACTGTTGGATCACGAAACTCTGTGCTCCAGATGTCAATAACCGGATTGCCTTCGTAGTAATGAAAAGTTTTGCCATCATGACTAAACGAAATACCCTGAGCTTGTTTTTTAGAATCCTTTTCAAACACTGTATATGCAGCCACAAAAGCATTCTTACCAAAATTAGCGGTGTTATTTTTATCAATTACTGTAGAACCCGTAAAATAACTGATGTTTGAATCAGCTCCTGTCATTGCATAAGGAATAATTTGCTTATAATGCACTAAATCAGTCGATTCAGCTTTACCCCACCAATAAAGATGATAAGTATTCTGATAATGAATAAAACCACAAGGGTCGCCCACCCAACCTTTTATAGGACTAAAATGATATTGAGAACGATAAGGTTCGTTATAGTCAGTTGTGTCCGATGAAGATTGTGCTGCGCAAGGCAGCACTCCTATCATACAAATAGCAATTAAAGATTTTATTGTTTTCATAGTATCTATTTTTAATAGTTCATTTTCACTTTTGCCGGATTCAAATTCCAGACATCTGCTTTTATTTCAGTATCTTCTCCGCCTATCTCATCAGGAATAATAGCAATAAAATAATAATTTATTCATTCTATTTATATTAATAATAAAAAGATAGGCGGATATATACCTATCCGCCTACTTATATAAATAATTAAATTTCTATGCCTTATTAAAAATCGCCATATCCGGGATTCTGTACATACAAACCTTTTGAGAAGCTATACTGAGTATTAGAGATTGGAAAATACTCATCTCTACCACTTTTAAATGAAGAATTTACGTAATATACACGATTCGGTTTTTCTACTTCAAAGTATCTATTCATCACATTCTTAGCAATACCCCAACGAACAAGATCAAAAAAACGTTCACCTTCCATTGCTTTTTCCAAGCGAGTTTCAAACCGAAGAGCCTTACGAGCATAATCCTGACTCCATCCTGCAACAGGATAAAGCTCTATTTTATAGTTAGCTGCATCTTTTGTTTTATCATTGAAGTCTTTTACGTACTCGCTATTCTTAGCACGGCTTCGAATTGTATTAATCAACGTACGAGCAGTTTCCAAATCACTACCAGTTTCAATCAAAGCTTCAGCCTTCCAAAGCAATACATCAGCAAAGCGAATAATTTGCCAGTTTAGTCCTGATGCTCCCCAAGGCCATCCCTTAAACATATCTGAACTTTCAGGAGATACAAAGAAACGTTTACAACAATGATAACCATAAGTGCCTTGGTCACGTACCCAAGAGTTCTTACAAGGAATTACTGAATAAGTTTTCCAACTAATATTAGGACGACCTACTACGAAATCCAAACGAGGATCAACGTTTGAATCAATATTCTTGTTGATAGCATTACCATTCGCATCAAATTGAATTACATCATAGTTTTCCTGATCGTATGTATCAAACTCAGGCAGGCCATTAGCATCTGTCTTGTAAGCATTGATTAGGTTCTGGCTTGGTAAGAAAAAGCCATCACCACTATATGGTCCCTGAGGTGCGTTCAGCAAGTTACTCCAGTTAATACGACCTGCATTAGCTGTTCCATCGTTCATTGAATACTGAACTGTAAATACTGCTTCCTTACCATTCTCATTAGCAAGTAAATCTAACTTCTGAAAATCGTCTAAAAGTCCATATTTACCACTATTAATAACCTGATCACACAAAGTAGCAACATCTTGCATGAGGCTTTTATTTATAGAAGTCACTGCATGAGTAGTTTCATCCTGTTGATATGCCTGATACAATTTCACTTTAGCTTCGTAAGCTAATGCAGCGTACTTATTTACGCGTCCAATCTCTGACTGAGTTTCAGGGAGCAGCTTTGCAGCGTCATCCAGTTCCTTAGCAATCATGCCAAGAATTTGGTCACGGGTATACTGATTATTAGGAATCTTTGTATAATCATCTATACTAACATTCTCATCGAAATAAGGAATTTTATTATAAAAACGACTCAATTCAAAGTAGAAATGGGCACGAAGCATCTTCATTTCACCGATACGAGAGCTACGATTTGCAACCTTATCATCAGTAGTACTGTTCAACACTTTCAATGCTGAGTTACAACGCTGCACACTGCAATAAAGATGATACCATTTAGTATCCAGATTACCCAACGTAGCATCTACATTAAAAGTCTCAATTTTATGGACATCACTGCAGTCGCCGGTACCACCACCACCTTTATATGCGTTATCAGAACGAACTTCACCATAAGTCCAGTTCGTAGTTGGGTATAACCAAACACCCCAATCCTGTCCTTCAGGTCCACCTAATGCAGCATAAGCCGAATTTACAAGCAAATCTACACCTTGAGTAGAATTAAGGATATCTTCACTCAAGGTTCCTTGAGGTTTCGTATCCAGAAAATCCGATTCATTACAGCTTACTGTTATAAATGATGCAGCTAAAATTAAAGCTATATTTCTTAGTTTCATAATTAATTATCTATTAATTGTTTAAACATTTAAAAACCTAATGACAGCCCTAAAGTATAGGTACGAGGCTGTGGATAAGTATACCCCAAACCTTCAGGATCGGCTCCATTATAGTTAGTGAGTGTAAATAAATTTTGCGATTGCAAATATACACGTGCACTGCGTAATTTCAGTTTGCTCATGAGATTGTTTGGGATCGTATAACCTAATGTCAAAGTTTTCAGTTTGATGTAAGAACCATTCTCAACATAGAAATCAGAACTACGGTTTTCGTTATTATTATTATCAAAAGTCAAAGCCGGAACATCAGAATTGTAAACACCTGTTGATTCAAATGTTTTATAAGCTCCAAGAGCACTAAGCAAACGGGTTGAGTGATTTCCTGTCCAACCCTGAAATAAGTCTGTATAGTATTTAGAGTTATTCCATGCATCACGAATCATGCCATTGAAAAACAAACTTAAATCAAATCCTTTGTAAGAACAAGAAAGATTTAAACCACCTATTATTTTTGGTTTATCAGATCCTAACCATGTTTGGTCAGCAGTATTGATTTTACCATCACCATTAATGTCCAGATAACGAATACGGCCAACGCCCGGAGCACCAATTTGAACATCATACTTAGATTTATATTGATCAACTTCTGCCTGAGTTTTGAACACACCATCTGTTTTATAACCCATCCAAGAACCGTAAGGTTGACCAACAATAGTTTTGTCAGTACCATTACCGCCGCCATAAGTATAGTAGATATCATCAGGAAGACCAGAAATCTTATTCTTATAATAAGAGAGATTGAGTGCTACATCATAGTTAAATCCATTTTTGTGATCTCTCCAGGAGATAGTAGTTTCAAGACCTTTATTTTTCATAGAAATACCATTGTACCAATAATAACCACCTTCACCGATTACAGCAATATAATCACGCTTGATAAGCATATCTTTGGTACTTTTATCAAAGTAATCAAGAGATAAACCTAAACGGTTATTAAGGAATACCGCATCAACACCAATATTTGTCTGTGTAGTCTGTTCCCATTTCAAAGCAGGGTTTCCAGATATAGTTTTGTAAGCTCCAGGAGCCAATTTCGAACCATCGCCACTGATATTATAGCTAGCGTCCTTTAGGCTCACAATGTACTTTGTGTATGTAGCTTCGTTATCAATCATGTCGTTACCATTGATACCCCAGGATGCGCGTAACTTCAAATCTGTTAGCCAATTGGAGGTACTTTCCATAAATGCTTCTTTAGATATACGCCATCCACCAGATACTGATGGAAAAACACCTGAATTGTTCTTTGAACCAAAACGTGATGAAGCATCACGACGTACAGTTCCTGAAAGTAGGTATTTATCATTATATGCGTAGTTCGCTTTCGCAAAATAAGAAATCATTGCATAAGTACTTGCATTATTTCCTACTGTTTGACCAGATGTAGCAGCGTCAAGATAACGATAATCAAGATTTTCAATAGTAAGACCTGTGCCATAACCGGTTAAACCTTCTGAGTAGTCCTTCTTAGCCTCCATACCAAGCAAAAATGAAACCGAATGTTTGTCGAGATTTAAATTATATGCAGCTGTATTAGACCAAACCCAGTTATATTTATAATTGTTAGTTACTGTCAATTCGTTTGTACTGACAGAACGAGTGCCTTCCTTCCAAGACGGAACAAACACGGAACTAAACTCATTATAGTAATTAAGACCAAAATTTGATTTAAAAGTCAAGTTTTTAATTGGTTCAATTTCCATATAAGTATTTCCAAAAACACGCCAATATGCGTGACGGTTGTTCGCTTCATTGTCTGTCAAACGAATCATATTTGGTTTATCACCCAAGATATCAATATAACCACCTGCATAGCCACCATTTTCATCATAAACTGGGATAGCCGGATGCTGAGCAATAACTTCTTCTTCAATACCACCCGGACTCAAATGTTGGGTCCAACGGTTAATCGAAACGCTTTCGCCAATGCGCAAGCGATCGTTCAAAAATTTATAATCAGAAGTCAAACGAGTATTAAAACGCTGAAAATCTGTATTACGGCACAAACCGTTTTGATCCATATAGTTTAATGTAAGAGAGGTAGAACCATTTTCAGTACCTTTAGATAAAGTTGCGTTATAATTCTGCATCATTGCAGTGCTGAAGATCTCTTTAGCCCAGTTTGTATCAGCTGTCTTAATTTTCAGACCATTAGAGTTATAGTAATACTCCTGAGGAACGGCAGTTTCACCGCTACCATAAACAGCACTACTAGGAGTTTTACCGTAAGAATACTTATAAGCCTGCCAGTAGCAATCGCCCCATTGCTGAGTATTTAACAAATTCATACCAGTTGCAAATGTCTGAGCTGTTAACGACATATCAAAGTCTACTTTGATTTCGCCTTTCTTCGCACGCTTTGTAGTAATGATAATTACACCATTTGCAGCTTGAGCACCATAGATAGAAGCAGAAGCAGCATCTTTTAAAACCTGAATAGATTCTACATCATTAGATGAAATGATAGAAGCAATGTTATCACGAGTCATCACACCATCAATAACATAAAGTGGAGAACTGTCATTAATAGTAGTAGTACCACGAACTAAAATAGATGTATTCATACCACCCGGAGTACCATCGGTAGTAATATTAACACCCGGTACACGACCTTGTAAACTAGACATAACGTTTCCTGTTGGAATACTTGCAATGTCCTTCATTTTAACAACAGAAACAGAACCTGTCAAGTCAGCTTTCTTTTCTGAGGTATAACCGGTTACTACCACCTCGTCCATTAATTTTGAAGATTCTTCCATAACAATTTTCATAGAAGGCTGTACCTTTAATGTCACGGGATTATAACCTATACAAGATATAATTAAAGTTGCATTGGGAGAAACTGAAAATTGAAATACTCCGTTTAAATCAGTAATGGTACCATTGGAAGTGCCCTTCTCGAGAATGGAAGCTCCGATAATGGGTTCACCGTCAGTTTTGGATGTAACTGTTCCGTTTACCTTAAGCTTCTGTCCATAAGCCGAAGCTAAGCATCCAAACAGAATACATACACAAGTAAGAAGTGTTTTTCTCATAATAATAATGTATTAGTTAATGTGGATAAAAAAATTAATTTCTATACCGCAAAGAAATGCTATTTAAACACCCTGGACTAAAACATTTGTTTCAAACGCTAGTATATTTGATTCATCAGTTCTTTTTCTTTATATTTATTTTAGGGTGCATTGTGAAATCGAATAAACAAAGTTACTACAAAACAAACACCTATTGAACCTTTTTTGTAAGATTGAAAGTTGAATCTCTTATAAAAACAATCAACTTCAATAAAAGGATTAATGTAACAAAAATGATATCAATTGAAACAAATATTTCATTGATTAATATTATGTGTGCCGTATCTTTGCTTTTGTAAGAAATGCAAGTTACAATTTAAATAATACCATAAAAAACAATGAAAACACATCTTTTCAGTTTAAAAAGCTTATTATTTGTTCTATTCACTATTCTTGTGTCTTCATGCAAGCTAATGCATAGTGAACTTACCCTGGAGCATATTGGTAAAAATAGAACCGTTATCCATGCGCAGTCATCCAGTAAATATCTTCTTTTACCTATTGAAGAAAAGGCTGAAGAATCTAAACTGGATATTACTTCCAATAATAAAACAGTTAAAACTATATATGTACATTTAGCATTAAATAAGGTGGATTATTGGATTCCTCTGGATTTATCAGAATATGCAGGAAAAAAAGTCGCAATGGATGTACAACATTCTGCAGACAGTGCACTTTGCTGGAAAAAGCTGAAATTATCTGATACATTTGATATATCAAATAAAGAGCATTTTAGGCCTGTTTATCATCATACACCCAATTACGGATGGATGAATGATCCCAACGGAATGGTTTACCTGAACGGTGAATATCATCTTTTCTACCAATACAACCCTTATGGCTCCATGTGGGGAAACATGCATTGGGGACATGCAGTAAGTAAAGATCTTACAACTTGGAAAGAACTTCCTGTAGCCATTGCTCCAGATCATTTGGGAGCTATTTTCTCCGGAAGTTGTGTTATTGACAAAGAAAACACATCAGGATTTGGTAAGGATGCTATGATTGCTTTTTACACATCTGCCGGAGAACATCAGGCAGAGAGTATGGCCTATAGTCTTGACAAAGGACGTACCTTTACAAAATATGATAAAAATCCAATATTGACTTCAACGAATCCTGACTTTAGAGATCCTAAAGTGTTCTGGCATGAAGATACAAAAAAGTGGATTATGATTCTGGCTGCAGGTCAGGAAATGCAGATTTACTCTTCTGCTAATCTGAAACAGTGGAAGTTTGAGAGTAATTTTGGTAAAGACCAGGGAGCACATGGTGGAGTTTGGGAATGTCCGGACTTAATTCAACTGCCAGTAGATGGTAATAATAACTACAAGAAATGGGTGCTTATCTGTAATTTAAATCCAGGTGGTATTTTCGGAGGTTCGGCCACACAATACTTCGTTGGCAATTTTGATGGTAAAACCTTCACAAACGAATCAAATCCCGAAAACACGAAATGGATGGACTGGGGAAAGGACCATTACGCAACAGTGACCTGGAGCAATGCACCGGAAGGACGTCACATTGCTTTAGCATGGATGAGCAACTGGCAGTATGCTAACAACGTTCCTACTCTGCAATTTCGCAGTTCGAACTCTATCCCACGAGATTTAAGTCTATATACTCAAGGTAAGGACATCTATCTTGCAAGCACTCCTTCGCCTGAAATGATATCTCTCCGCAAAGAAAAGAAAGAAGTTAATGCGTTCAAAGTAGAAGACACATATAACCTGGACTCTTTATTGAATAAAAATACCGGAGCTTTTGAACTGAATATTGATCTAAAGAATATTTCTGCCGAAGTTCTTGGCTTTAAGCTCTTTAATTCCAATGGAGAATATGTAGATTTCTGTCTGAATGAAATTGAAAAGAAGTTTTCTATGGACAGAACAAAGAGTGGTATAACCAGCTTTAGTAAAGAATTTCCAGCTATTACTTCAGCTCCAATAGAAAAGTCTGGAAATTTTAGTCTACATATCTTCGTGGATAAAGCATCCATTGAATGCTTTGGCAATGGCGGAAAATTTGCCATGACAAATCTTGTATTCCCTAATGAACCATATAATCGCATCAGCTTTTATACCAAAGGTGGAACCTATAATGTTAGTTCGTTTACTATATATAACCTTAACGTAAATAATAAATAACCATGAATAACAAATCGAATACATTAAAGCTGATTCCTGTGATGTTCTGTTTCTTCGCAATGGGATTTGTAGACCTTGTAGGTATTGCTACTAATTATGTAAAAGCAGATTTAAGTCTCACTGACACAGAGGCAAATATATTCCCATCAATGGTATTTTTCTGGTTCTTGATATTCTCTGTTCCAACAGGTATGTTGATGAACCGAATAGGAAGAAAAAAAACAGTATTGCTGAGTCTTGTTGTTACAGTTCTTGCATTAATTGTGCCTGTTATAAACCATTCATATCCAGGTATGCTGATTTCTTTTTCATTATTAGGGATCGGCAATACATTGATGCAGGTATCTCTCAATCCTCTTATTTCCAATATAGTAAGTGGTGAAAGATTGGCTAGTTCTTTGACCTTAGGACAGTTTGTAAAAGCCATTGCCTCATTTGTGGCACCAATCCTTGCAGCTTGGGGTGCAATACAATTTTCTTATTGGCGAATTCTATTCCCCATCTTTACCGTTATTGCAATTATTGCAATTGTAGTTCTTGGCACTACATCGATTGAAGAGAAAAAAGTTGAAGGAAAAAGCTCCAGTTTTGGCGAATGCTTCGCTTTACTAGGCGATAAACTTATTTTATTGTCATTCCTTGGTATTATGTGCCATGTGGGCATTGACGTAGGAACCAACGTAACCGCTCCAAAAATTTTGATTGAACGTTTAGGTATGAGATTAGCTGATGCAGGATATGCTACCAGTGTATATTTTCTTTTCCGTACCATCGGATGTTTCTCAGGAGCTTTTATTTTGGCTAAAGTCTCTGGAAAGATATTCTTTGCAATAAGTGTTATTCTGCTGGCTCTAGGTATGGGTGGTCTCTACTTTGTAGACACTAAAATAACTATATACGCTTGCGTAGGGTTGATTGGCTTCGGTAATTCCAATGTATTTTCCATTATCTTCTCTCAGGCATTGCTGCACAAACCCAGCAAGCAGAATGAAGTATCCGGACTGATGATCATGGGATTGTTTGGTGGTACAATATTCCCACTTATTATGGGGCTAGCATCTGATGCTATGTTAGCTCAGAGCGGTGCAGTTTTAGTTATGACTTTTGGAGTTATTTATCTTTTATCTTTAACACGAAACATTAAATTTTAATATTATGAACAATAAAATCGTAGGAATGGGTGAGGCACTTTGGGATATGCTTCCTGAAGGGAAAAAAATAGGCGGAGCGCCTGCAAATTTTGCTTATCACATGTCACAGTTTGGCTTCGATAGTTGTGTAGTGAGTGCTATTGGCAACGATGCTCTAGGTAATGAGATCATTGATGTTTTTCAAGAAAAAAATCTGAAACATCAATTAGAGAGAGTGAGCTACCCCACTGGAACTGTTCAGGTGGAACTAGATGTTGAAGGTGTGCCTTGTTATGAAATTAAAGAAGGAGTAGCCTGGGATAACATCCCATTTACTCAAGCCTTGCAAACTCTTGCCCTTTCTACACGTTCCGTTTGTTTTGGTTCTCTGGCGCAGCGTAGTGCAGTATCAAGAGAAGCAATAAACCGCTTTCTTGATGCTATGCCCGACGGAGAAGGACAATGCAAGATTTTTGATATTAATCTTCGTCAGAACTTTTATAACAAAGAGATTATTGAAAACTCTTTCAACAAATGCAACATACTCAAAATAAATGATGAAGAACTAGTTATCATCTCTCGTATTTTTGGTTATCCCGGCATTGACCTTCAGGACACTTGTCAGATGTTAATTGCCAAATATAACTTAAAGATGCTGATTCTGACATGTGGAACAAATGGTAGTTATGTATTTACACCGAGAGAGGTTTCTTTCCTTGAAACGCCAAAGGTTAACATAGCCGACACTGTAGGAGCCGGTGATTCATTTACCGCTGCATTCTGTGCTTCAATTTTAAAAGGCAAGTCCATCCGTGAAGCGCATAAGCTAGCCGTAGAAGTCTCTGCCTATATTTGTACACAAAGTGGAGCCATGCCCCAACTGCCTGAAATATTAAAAAAACAATTACAGTGATTTTTCGATAATAATATTTAATCTTATTTATGGAGCATCTGTTGCTGATGCTCCTGTTTTTTTTATCTTTGTACCTTAATTACATCGTGGGAAACAATGAAATACACAACCTTTATTATTTTGTTAATCCTTACTTTTCTGTCATCATCGTGCAGGAAAGATTCTTCCAGATACATTATTGGTGTATCTCAGTGCAGCGATGATGAATGGCGGCACAAGATGAACAATGAAATACTTCGCGAAGCACAATTTTACAATGGTATTAAGGTTGAAATACGTACAGCCAAAGATAATAACCAAAGGCAGGCAGACGACATTCATTACTTTATTAATAAAAAAGTGGATCTTCTGATTGTTGCCCCAAACGAAGCGGCTCCTATGACGCCAATCGTTGAAAAAGCTTATAACAAGGGGATTCCTGTCATTGTAGTAGACCGCAAAATTCTTTCCGATAAATATACAGCCTTTGTTGGTGCTGATAATTATGAAATTGGTAAAGCTGTAGGTAATTATATTGCAGCACAGCTTAAAGGGAAAGGGACAATTGCCGAATTAACAGGTCTGAGCGGTTCAACACCTGCTATTGACCGTCACCAAGGATTTATAAGTGCTATGAGCAAATATCCTTCAATCTCTTTACTGTGTAAAGAAGATGCCGGGTGGCTTCAAATCAAGGCTGAAAAAAAAATGGATTTCATTCTAAATCATTATCCAAAAATTGACGTAGTATTTGCTCACAACGACCGTATGGCTGCCGGAGCCTACCTTTCCGCACGAAAAAACAAGCGAGAGAAAGAGACTACCTTTATTGGCATTGATGCCCTTCCCGGCAAAGATTCCGGTGTAGACCTTGTGCTGAAAAATGTACTAGATGCAACCTTTATCTATCCAACGGGAGGCGATCGTGTAATGCAAATAGCAATGAAAATACTAGAAAAAAAGAAATATCCGCGGGAAACAATACTCAGCACTGCCATTGTAGACAAAACCAATGCCAGAGTAATGAAGCTGCAAACCGATCATATTGCCGAGAACGAAAAAAGAATAGGACTTCTCAACAATCGTATTGGCGACTATCTGACTAGTTATGCTAAACAAAAAATTGTTTTATACGCAAGCTTTATTGTACTTATACTCTTTGCAGGGATGTTTATGATTTTATGGATGTCATTACGTGTCAAAAACCGGCTAAACAAAGAACTATCGAAACGAAACGACGAAATTACCAATCAAAAGGAAGAATTAGAATTGAAGCGAGACCAGTTAATTGAGCTCTCTAAACAACTGGAAGAGGCTACAAATGCTAAACTAGTATTCTTTACTAACATATCACACGATTTTCGTACACCTCTTACCTTAGTAGCCGATCCTATTGATCAACTTCTTGATGATAAAAACCTGACTAATAACCAACATCAATCATTGCAATTGGTGAAAAAGAATGTCAATATTCTGCTGCGTCTGGTGAACCAAATATTGGATTTCCGCAAATTTGAGAACGGGAAGCTGGAGTTAGTATTAAATAAAATTGATCTCGCAGTTTCATTTGAAGAATGGAATTCAGCATTCCGCACAGTTGTTAGAAAGAAACATATAAAATTTATCTTTGATGTTCTTCCAAATACGGATTTTCATGCTGTTGTTGACCTAGAGAAGCTGGAACGGATTTACTTTAATCTGCTATCCAATGCATTTAAATTCACACCAGAGAACGGAATAATACATGTAAATCTCCTTACTATAGAACAGGAAGGGAATAAATATGTACGTTTCACTATTGCTAACAGCGGCACTGCTATATCTCCTGAACATATTCGGAACATTTTTGAACGATTTTATAAAACAGACTTGCACCACGAAGGTTCTGGCATCGGACTGGCACTTGTTAAAGCCTTTGTAGACATGCACAAGGGTAATATTCAGGTGGAAAGTGATAAGCAGAAAGGGACTATCTTTACCGTAGACTTACCTTTTGAGCAGGATTTGTTTTGTGAAGCAACTTCGGTTACGACTATTTCTTCCGAAACTCAACAACTATTATTTGAAACGCCGGACGAACCCTCTATCGCTGAAATTCATTCTAAAAATTGTGAGACAGTACTTGTTATTGATGATAATCCCGACATCCGTTCTTACATACACCAACTGCTTCAACAAGAATATGAAGTGATAGAAGCAAAAGACGGAGCTGAAGGTATCCGTAAGGCTATGAAATATGTACCAGACGTAATTATAAGCGATATAATGATGCCTGGCATGGATGGTATAGAATGCTGCCGTCGTCTGAAAGGTGAATTACAAACCTGCCACATTCCTATAATTCTTCTTACAGCCTGTTCTCTTGATGAGCAACGCATTAAAGGTTTTGATAATGGAGCAGACTCATATATTTCCAAGCCATTCAATTCGCAGGTACTTACAGCACGCGTTCGGAATCTTATTGACGGGCACAAGCGACTGAAGCAATTTTTCGGTGATAATAATGCACTCGAAAAGGAACCCATATGCGACATGGATAAAATATTCGTCGAGAAATTCAAAAGACTCATAGAAGAAGGGATTAGCAACTCTGAACTCAATGTAGAAGATCTGGGCAAAGAAATGGGACTAAGTAGAGTGCAACTTTATCGAAAAATAAAAGCTCTGACAAATTATGCACCCAATGAACTACTTCGTATAGCTCGTTTAAAAAAAGCATCTACGCTGATTTCCTCTTCAGATATGACGATAGCAGAGATTTGTTACGAAGTGGGATTTACTTCTCCATCATACTTTAGCAAGTGTTATAAAGAATATTTTGGTGAAAGCCCTACTGAGTATTTAAAAAGAATTGGGATTTCTCAGCCAGCCTGAAAGCCCATCCAGCAGTAGCACATAGCAAATGTTAGTAGCAGTCCCTATGTTTGTAATTAATATGCAGAAAAACAAAGCATAAGCCAAGAGTATTAATATATTTGAGGTACCAAACTTAAACAATTAAATACTTAAAGCTTATGCGTACACAAAGTAACAAACTATTTTTTTTAAAACTGCAGAAAAAAAATAGTTATTCGTATTTAATAACTTCACTGGGGCAACCTTCTGCTGAATTAATTATGTCTTCTTCATACTGATTAAAATCAACGCCTGGTTTTACAACCATCTTATCGGGCACCTCAAATACTTCGGGACATGTTGCTTCACACAGTCCACAAGATATACACTCATTTTCGCTCTCATCAAGCCATACTCTTTTTATTGGCATACTATATAATTTTTTAGTGGTTAAAACAATCATGTTGATAACAAACAAATATATAATATGTTCAGCATAAAAACAAACCAGGCACTCAATATGTTATATTTTAGTTCACCTATTCTACCAATCTATTAAAAACTAAAAACTATGAAAGGAGTTATTTGGGGGTTAGCTATTGGATGTACATTAGGGTATATTATCCGTAAGTTGCAGGATGACGGTCAGTTTGAATGCATTAATGAGTGTGCTGATAAATGTTTCACTAAATCAAAAAGTGAGCTTAAAGATGTTGTAGATGCTGCAAAATGCAAAGCTGAAAAGTTGAAAGAACAACTAAAGAATGTAGTAACAAAACAAGAATGAAATGTTACAATGCAGCAAAGCTGATTTACAATGTATCAGTAAGGTCTCATACCACTTAATCAGGCAATCTGCATAAATTACAGATTGCCTTTTCGTTACTTCAGAATAATCTATCTAATAAACATACAATATGGAAAACAAAAAACATTACTTTAGCAACGGTGAAATAACCGTTGTTTGGGAACCACAGAAGTGCAAACATTCAGGCAATTGTGTTAATAACAGCCCGGATGTGTTCCAGCCTTGTGAGAAACCGTGGATAAGATTAGAAAGCTCTACTACGGAGAAGATTATAGAAACGATAAAGAAATGCCCATCCGGCGCTTTGGAATTTTATTGGAATGAAGGAGAAGAATAGTACAAATTTACAATAGCATAATTAAAAAATAATTATATTTGCAGGTAAATATAAAAATACATTATTATGGAAAGAATATGTCAAAGCTGCGGGATGCCTATGCCATCCGATGAGTTACTTGGTACAAATGCCGATGGTAGCCACAACAATGATTATTGTACTTACTGTTTCCAAAAAGGAGAGTTTACTCAGGATTACACTATGGATGAAATGATTCTTCATTGTGTGGAGTTTCTTGACGAGTTTAACAAAGGTCTTGAAAAGCCCATTACCCGGGAACAAGCTATTGTTATGATGAAAGAAGCATTTTCTGAGTTTAAGAGGTGGAAGAAATAAAATGCCCACTTACACAAAAAAGACTGCCCTGAATAAGACAAAACTAAACTAAAAATAATATGAGAAAATACATTATCAGTGCATTTATTCTATTTCTATTTACAACAGTTACCTATGCTCAGCATCTCACTGTTTATACAGATTTGGTGGGTAATTATTTTGTTAGAATAAGTCTTCATGACACATCTATCACGTTTGACCAAATGGGGAATATCAAGAAGATTAGTCAGTACCGTGACTCGGAATGTGAAAACGGTGATTTAAGATTTGAGTCCTCACGTGATTTGTCAAAAGGCGGACGTCTGAAAAGAATTGACGGATATAAAATTGAATATGACTTTTTCACCGACAACATATCCAAAATCGGAGATCTTGTGATAGGTTACGATTTTGGATCAAAGAAAATCTCTAAAATCGGGGAGAAGGTATTTAAATACAATTTTGCTTCAGAACGAATAGAAAAAATAGGTAATGTAGAAATTAAATATGATTTCTTTGCCGAGAAGATGTCTCAGATTGGTGATGTGAAACTAAAATATGATTCTTTTTCAAAGCAGTTAGTCTACATTGGGAACAATGATTTTGAATATGAATTTGATGAGAAGGATGTGCATAACAGAAGAGAGAAGGATGAAGATAGAGGATATGAAAGAGATTTGATCAGATTCTCTTATGATGATATTGACTTTTTCCTTAAAATTTGATGGAAAGCCAAAATTATTAACTGATCAGCAAAACATCCTCAACTTATACTAATCAGCACATTTATCTATTTTCAAGTAAACTTAGTATCTATTTGTATTGTTTTAAATTTAAGCAATGTGGAACTAATTTAACTGAAAATGAGAAAGAGCAGGGTGCTTATTCTTGTAATTATTACAGGGCTTTTGTTCGTTCTGTTTTTCAAAGGATGCAGCAACTACAATGCTGTTTCTTATAAAATGAAAAATTCGCTGAAAGATTCCGTAAAATTTTTCAGCGCAGATTCTATTAAATTCATTGGCGTTGGTTCAAGAAACAATATACCTATCGTGAAATTGTATCTGGGATTTTACGGAAGAAAATATTTCATCATCGATACAGGAGCTACCTTTTCAATTATTGATTCCACATGGATTTATAATCATGAAGATATAATTGAATACATCCGAAAAATTGATTTTATCCGATTACAGTCTTTTTCAGAAAGAACAAGCACCAGTGCTTCATATACAATCAAGCTTCCCATAAATGGAGTAGCACACGAATTCATGATGCTGGACATTAAGTCATTAAGAGAAAAAATAAATCTTACAGGTTATGATATCATTGGAATTATTGGATCGGATTTTCTATCTAAGAATAAATACATCATTGATTATAACAAACAGTACATTTACAAACCATCCACTAAACCGGCCAACAGATTGCCACAAGATCAATAAAAAAGATTCGATCTATCAGATAATGCACTCAATTGACCAAAAAGAACGAATACTTAGTTAGCTTATCAGGTATCTTTGTATCATATTCATAGCAATGAACTAATATATGCACTGAAACGATACACTTAGATATAATTATACAAATGAAAAGCAAACTATTAATTGTAGTTCTCATGCTACAGATTGTGACCTCTGCAAAAGCTGCAGATTTAAAATTATGGTATAACAGGCCAGCTAATTATTGGGTTGAAGCATTACCTTTAGGAAACGGCCGATTAGGAGCTATGGTATATGGAGGATGCCAAAGTGATACTATCCAACTAAATGAGGACACATTCTGGTCGGGAAGTCCCTATCAGAATGTTAACAAGAATGCTAAAAGCAATCTACCTTTGATACGCAAATATCTCAATGAAGGTAATTATGTTGAAGCTCAGAAAAATGCACTCAATAATATTATTGCAGACAAGGACATCACTTCACACGGACAGAAATACGAATCTATAGGAAACTTGATTCTTACCTTTCCCGGACATGAAAACAAATCAAATTATACTCGTGAACTTGACTTATCAAATGCTACTGCAACTATTAAATACAAGGTAAAGGATGTTGATTATAAACGGGAAGTATTTACATCATTTAAAGATCAATTAATCATAATCCGTATTTCAGCTAGCAAAAAAGGGCAGATATCTTTCAAATCCTCTTTTACAGGACCTCTAAAAAAGAACATGGTGACAGTTCAAGGTTCGGTTTCGCCAAAGAACAAAAACACATTAGTAGTTTTAGGACAATGCACAAATCCAACAGAAGAGAACATTCCTAATAAGCTAAATTTCAATACTCAAATAAAAGTAGTAGCTGAAGGGGGAACACAAACAGCCACAAGTGAGAGTATAAATGTTACAAATGCAGATGTGGCAACAATTTATATATCTATTGCTACTAACTTCAAAAACTATAAAGACATAAGTGACAATGCTGAATTAAAGGCTAAAACTTATATGAAAAATTCTGCAAAGAACTACTTTCAAGCAAAAGCAGAACATATTGCCACTTATAAAAAACTATTTAACCGAGTTACTTTTGAGATGCCTCAAACTAAGCAAAGTTTGAAAACAACAGATAAACGTATCGAAGAATTTTCTACAACAAATGATCCTTCTCTTGCTGCATTATATTTTCAGTTTGGCAGATATTTATTGATTTGCAGTTCACAACCGGGAACTGAACCGGCTAATTTACAAGGTATATGGAATCCTGATGCAGGATTCTACCCTGCATGGGACTCTAAATATACAACGAATATTAATGTAGAAATGAATTATTGGCCGGCTGAAGTAACTAACCTTAGTGAGTGTAATGAACCATTTATTAAACTCATAAAGGACGTTAGTGAGACAGGCAAAGAAACAGCGTCTGAAATGTACGGATGCAGAGGATGGGCTTTGCATCACAACACAGACATTTGGCGCATGACCGGAGCTGTTGATAAAACGCCTTGTGGTGTGTGGCCTACATGCAATGCATGGTTCTGTTCACACTTATGGGAGAAGTTTTGTTATTCCGGCGATAAGAATTATCTGAAAGAGATTTATCCTATTTTAAAAGGTGCTTCGGAATTTTATGAAGACTTCTTAGTGAAAGATCCCAAAACAGGCTATATGGTTGTATCTCCATCAAATTCGCCCGAGAACACGCCCGGATTAATTTCATACCCCGCTACAAAACCTGATGGAACAGCTTACAATGAAAGATGTTCAATTTTCTACGGAGTAACAATGGATAATCAAATGGTTTTCGACCTTTTATCAAACACTGTTGCTGCTGCAAATATTTTAGGTATAGATACAGCCTTCTCGGACTCCATTAAGAATTTAAGCAAAAAGTTACCACCCATGCAAATAGGGAAATATGGTCAGTTGCAGGAATGGCTGGAAGATTGGGATAAAAAAGAGTCATCACATCGTCATGTTTCTCATTTATGGGGCATGTATCCGGGAAAACAAATATCTCCATATACTCAGCCTGCTTTATTTGAAGCAGCCCGCAACTCCCTGATTGGTCGTGGTGATAACAGCAGAGGGTGGTCAATGGGATGGAAAGTCTGTTTATGGGCTCGCTTTCTTGATGGGAACCATGCATACAAGCTAATTCAGAATCAATTGAAACTCAAAGATCCTAACGCAAGCATTAAAGATCAAAATGGTGGTACGTATGCCAACATGTTTGATGCACATCCACCATTCCAGATTGATGGTAACTTTGGTTGTTGCGCCGGCATTGCTGAAATGCTTATGCAAAGCCATGATGGTGCAATACATATTTTACCGGCACTACCGGATGTATGGAATAAAGGAAAGATAACAGGATTAAAAGCACGTGGTGGATTTGAAATCATAAGTATGGAATGGAAGAATAACAAGATTACGGCTCTGACAATAAAATCAAATTTTGGAGGAAACCTACGTATACGTACTCAAACACCAATAAAAATGGAGAACGGTACAGAACTAAAAATTGCCAAATCTGAAAATACAAATCCTCTTATGGCTACACAGAGCATTGAGACTCCAGTCATCAAAGATCCTTCTCAATTGAAGGGAATCAAATTAGCTCCTACTCACTTATACGATATTAATACTATTCCTGGAAGAACATATATTTTTGTTCCTATAAATTAAAATGTATCAATAAGACTTAGTAGAAAAACTATATAGAGCTGCAGATTATCACTGATTTATTGTAATTTTGGATTTTTTAAGATCAGTGTTTTGAACTCTCAGCATGAAACTTTTTGGATTCTAAACTGTTTAGAAGTGAAGAACAAAATATCTAATTATTAAATACATAGCTTATATGAAAAGGAAACAATTCTGGTACATTCTGCTTTGTTTGGCAGGTGCTTTATCAACCTCACATTCTGTAAATGCTCAAGTGTGCACTGTCCGCCTTACAGTAGAACTGCCAGGATTGGGTATTCAAAAAGATTCTACCGTATTTCTGGCCGGAACTTTCAACAACTGGAATCCTTCCGATAGCAGCTGTTGCATGAAACGCATTGACAACAATCATTACACTCTGTTGGTTCCCTGTTTCTTGAATAAACAATACTCGTACAAGTACACATTGGGTAGTTGGAATAGTGTAGAAAAAACAATTGAAGGTAAAGATATTAAGAATCGCACATTCACGGCTACCAAGAAACTGAAGGTAAAAGATCTGATTGCTCAATGGAACATACCGACTCCTCCTGCTACAAAAGATACAACTAACTTATTAAGCAAACAGCAGATGGTGAAGCTTGCTGCCTTAAAGGACTCTGTAGGCAAGAGTCTGCCTACTGTCCTTCCCCGTCTTCTTGAACTCCTGCAAAAGATAAATACCAATCTGCTGGCCGACCAACCGGATGATTTGCTCAGTAAACAATACAGCAAGGAAGCTGGTGAAATTATCTCGCAGGTTCTTGATTCATTAGGCGGAGTTTTCAAGCAAATGGCCTCTATTCTTACTCCCGAGCAAAAACAAAAAATACGTGAGGCTATGAAAGATCCGAATGCACCCAAAGATCTGGTAAATCTCATTGGCAAATTAATGCCGGATTCGAAATAGAGTTTCACTTTTGAACTTAGTTACGCTACAAGTTCTACTCTATTGCCATCAACATCCAGTACCACGCTCTCAAAATAGCCATCTCCTGTAACACGAGGTTCACCAACTATTTGGTAACTATCTTTCCTCAATCGCTCGGTCAATTCTATAAGCTCTGCTTTGCTGCCTATAGAAAAAGCCAAATGGCAATATCCCAGATATTCGCTTTCGCTCTGATGTGTTACATCTTTACGTCTCATAAGTTCCAAAGAAACACCATCGTCAAAATGGATAAAATAAGATTCAAATCCTTTGGTTAGATTTATATACTTTTGATTGCTTATACCATTGAAATAAGTGCAATAGAATTGCTTCATTTCCTCCAGACTAGCAGTCCATATTGCTATGTGATGTATCTTCATAGATTTAGACATTAATACGAATGCTTATTTTGTAAATAAACAGTAAATTAAGTATTGAGAACAATAATCCCACTAATGTACACAAAAGCATCTATTCCATCTTTCTGATCCGGACATCAATGGAGCTGCCTTTCAACTCTGTCTTTATCTTATTCACATCTGTATTACCAAAATGATAGGGATAAAGAACTTTTGGCATAAACATCTTTGCAGCATGAACAGCCTGAGGAACAGTCATTGTATATGGCTGGTTAACCGGAAGAAACGCAACATCAATGTTTTTAAGTTCCTTCATCTCCGGGATATCCTCGGTATCTCCTGCAATATAGATACGCAGACCATCTATTATAAGTATATAGCCATTGTCACGATGGCGGGGATGAAACATTTCTCTGCCCGGAGTCGTATTATAAGCAGGAACAGCCTCAACGGTTATATGACCGAGGATGTTGATTTTATCTCCGTTTTTCATAATCGTGCCCTTGCCTAGTTTCTTTTGAGCAGATTCATTGATTACAATTGAGGTTTCTTTCTTTGTCAGAATACTAATTGCTTTCTGATCCAGATGATCACCGTGTTCATGAGTGATTAGGATAGCATCTGCTTTTGGAAAAGCTGAATAATCAGCATATTCCGACACTGGATCTATCTGGATAGATTGTTTGTTGTAAGTCAGCATCAGGCTTCCATGCTTAATGAAAGTGATAATAACTTCTTTGTTACTTTTTGTCTTAAATGTATCGGTATCAAATGAACCGGCTGATGCAAAACCCGTTAAGAGCATTCCAAACATAAGCATTAAATATTTAAGTTTCATAGTACTAAGTTTTCAAATTGACAAACAACTATTTTATTTTATAAAATCCTCTCAATACAAATTGAATAAGTTTATCAGGTAGCAAGCCTTTGCAGCGGGCAAACAGAATCTGCTCTATCGGACCTACAAGTGTACGGAAGGAAGGATTCTTCTTCTCCACGATCTTACAGATTGCTGCACCCAGCATTATGGGATTGCTCCCCTGAGTTTCGGCTTTCTCAATAAGAGCCAGTGTTTCTGCAAAACTTTTACCGTAATCCGTATCACTCAATGTGGCAGACGAGATATTGCGATTGGCTGTAAATCCAGTATTAAAGTCTCCCGGCTCTACCAGACACACTTTGATATTAAATGGATGCAGCTCCAATGCCAATGCCTCACTGTATCCTTCAATGGCAAACTTTGAGGCGGAGTAAAAACCCTGATATGGAACAGCCATCACACCGGCAATAGAACTAAGGTTGATAATTTTCCCATGTCCGGCTTTGCGCATATAAGGAAGCACCGCTTTGCACATGTTTACCACTCCAAAGAAGTTTGTATTCATTTGCAGAGCAACTTCCTCTTCGGTTGCCAGTTCCAATGCTCCGCCAATGCCCATACCTGCATTGTTGATAAGTATATCTATCTTTCCTTGTTCCGAATAAATGCGACTAAGTGCCTGCTGAATAGAAGCGGGATTAGTGACATCCATAGCCAGCATCGTTACTTTACCTTGGTTATCGGTCTGTTTTCTACTGGTTCCGTAAACAATATGTCCACGTTCGGACAACATTTGCGCACTGACTTTTCCGAAACCCGAAGAGGCTCCTGTAATGAGTATAACTTTTGGCTGAGATTGCATAATTATGAAACTATTAGTTTATTGCAGACAAATATAAATATATTAATTCATTATTTTATTACTTTTGTCTCTTCCAAAACATATATCAGATGAAAAAAGTAATTATTATAGGAGCTACCTCCGGCATTGGGTATGAGGTGGCAAAAGGTTATCTGAAACTAGGATGGCATGTTGGCATTGCCGGCAGACGAGAAGATGCATTGATGAAATTGCGTGCTACCAATCCTGATAAAATAGAGATTCAGGCATTAGACGTAACGAAAGAAGATGCTCCTGAGAAGATGCAACTGCTGATTGACAAACTTGGTGGAATGGACTTGTTTCTGCTTAGTTCGGGAATTGGTTCGCAGAATATTGCATTAGAACCCGGCATTGAAATAAATACGGCAAGAACCAATGTGGGAGGATTTATCCGTCTGGTTACAGCTGCTTTCCACTATTTCAAGGAACATGGAGGCGGACATCTGGCTGTAATCAGTTCCATTGCTGGCACAAAAGGTCTTGGTTCGGCACCAGCCTATTCAGCTACCAAACGTTTTCAGAACACCTATATCGATTCATTGGCTCAGTTGTCAAGAATGGAAAAGCTGAATATATCTTTCACTGACATTCGCCCTGGATTTGTTCAGACAGATTTGCTAAAGGACAGAAATTACCCGCTGTTAATGAAGCCTGATCACGTTGCCAACCGTATTATCCATGCACTGAACTATAAAAAGAGAGTTGCGGTAATTGACCGAAGATATGCCTGTATCGTATTTTTCTGGAGAATGATTCCTTCGTGGCTTTGGGAACGACTCCCGGTAAAGAGCAAATGATAAACAAAGAACGAGAATCCTCAACATACAAAACAAGCCATTTGTCCTGATAATATAGGTAAAAATGGCTTGCTTTGCTATTTCAAATCAGAGACAAGGAGGGGAATAAAGCTCTTCCTTTCCAACTTCAGCAAACAACCGGGCTATTAAAGGTACCAAATCAGCCACATATCTTTCACCCTTTTCAGCTGTTGCTTTTTCCGGATTACCTACTCCCGTATCTTTTGTTGCACGATCCCAGTGTCTTGGTGTCCAGCCCAGTTTATCGTTCAATGCAGGAATGGCAAACGGTTGAGATTCTCCACTTCCGGCTATTGTCAAATCTACCAGTTCAGGCTGTAGGTACATTATTACAGAAGTCTCCTGTTCCCCGGCATGATCATCAATTTCAGCTTCAAAATAACCTTTGCATGGTAGAATAGAGAACCAGTGAGACTGAACGATAAGAAAATCGGGATACACAAAAGCCAGATCACGAATCATGTTCTTAAAATTATTGCCTCCGTGCCCGTTTAAAATGATGAGTTTTCGCATTCCCTGTTCATAAAGAGAAGCAACCACATCTGTTAAGATAGCATACTGGGTTTCATAACGGGCATGAATACAAAAACTACGATTGCGTTGACCCGGATTCTGAGATCCCAAAGAGATGGGTGGCATTACCATGCAACGAACACCATATTCATTTAATGCAACGGATGCCGCTTTCACGGCTATCATTTTAGGTGCTATACAATCTGTGAGATATGGCAAATGAAAGTTATGAGGTTCAGTTGCTCCCCAGGGAAGGATAACTACATCATAATGCAAGTCTTTCACTGCACCGTAGCAGCTAACCGAAAGGTCTATTTCTTTATCCATTTATTCTGTTTTTAAGGTTCTGATCAATTGAAAGCAAAGATACTATTTACAGACTAAACTACCTTATCCTATTTATATAAATTGGATGCAAAAAGACTACTTGTTTAATTTATATTTAAACATATATTAATGTTCAGAAATATATTTTATACTAGAAATAATAAACTTATCATCTTGTTTTGTTGGACATATTGAAATATTCTTTTAAATTTGCGAACATTACAATCCTTAATTCTATCAGTATGAGAATGATAGCAATCCCCTTAAACGTACTGATTAAGCTATTTCTGAATATAAAAACGTATAAAATTCTATGATGAAAACAAAGAAATGTATCATTACCTTGTGTTGTATCCTTTTTACCTTATATGCACAAGCTGAGGGGTGGATCAGAATCAATCAAGTGGGTTACCTACCAATTTCCAAAAATGACAGTCATTCGGATATTTATTGCTAAGAATCTTTTTTGAAATAAACTTATCGAAAGATAATTCCGGTAACTACCGCCGATAGGAATCTGTTAGTTTCCTATCGGAATGTCATTATTATCCAAAAAGTAATATTCTTCTGTTTTTTTGTTTGCTTCTGTAACTAAAATGAAATAGAAACTACACAAGACAAACCTTTATGCTCAGGTAATAGAAAAAAACGATGCATTTGAGTCATTTATGTATTAACAATTAAATTAATCTTTATCTTTGCACCCAAAACAGAGATATTTCGTGAAACAGAGGCTTCTTAATATATCAAAGATACTGCTGATAGCTCTTTTTGTAAGCTATTACGGGGGAACAACGCTCTTTTTTCACACTCACGAAACAGCTGAAGGGCTCATTTCTCACTCTCACCCTTACAAATCCGGGCATAACCACTCACAGGTTGAATTCGAGACTATCCATCTGTTATCAGTTATTCTGCTTACTGCATATTCAGTTTTTCTTTTAAGCTTTATAAGATTACTATACCGCATTCTTCATTCACCGAAGAATATTGTCTGCATTCATTTAAGGAGTCTGACCTCTAACCCTTTACGTGCCCCTCCTTTTACTGCTTAATTTTTTGAGACAGATGCCCTTGTTAATTATCAAGGCTACCCATTCAATTATTTAAGCAATAAACTTATGAAAAAATATGTTTACCTGTTGCTGATAGCAACAGCTGTATCTTCATGTAAGCAAAAGGAAGATGCAAAAGAGAGCCGTGAGTTTACGGTTCAGGGAGATACTATCATTGTATCCAATGAGTCATCCTTAGCGGGAAAGTTAAAAACAACTATAGCTACTCCGGAAACCTACTATCCAGGTTTCACAACATCGGGAGTGGTAAAAGCCATTCCAACCAACTATGCGGAAATAGCTTCACCATTTGCCGGAAGAATAACAAAATCACTAGTTCGTCTGGGACAAAAGGTCGCAGCCGGAAGCCCGATTTTTGAAATCAGCTCACCGGAATTCTTTGAAACAACAAAAGCCTATTATCAGGCAAAGCAGGAAATGGGACTGGCATACAAAAGCCTGAGAAGAGAGAAAGACCTGCTTCTGAATAAAGTGGGTGTTGAGAAAGAGAAAGAAGAAGCCGAACTTAATTACGAACTAAAAAAGAAAGATTTCGAGAATGCAAAAGCAGCTTTGCAGGTTTATCGTATCAACCCAAATCAGCTGAGCTTAGGCCGTCCGTTGGTAGTGCGTTCACCAATATCAGGAGAGGTTGTAAAAAGTAGCATCGTACTTGGGCAGTACCTCAAAGAAGACGCTGAGCCAGTGGCAATTATTGCCAATTTGGATAAAGTGTGGGTGGTTGCTCATGTAAAAGAAAAAGACGTGAGCTTAATCCGTAACCTGTCCGAAGTAGGAATTTCTTTGGTTGCTTTGCCCGGGAAAGAGATTAAGGGACAGATTTACCACATCAGTGAAATGATGGACGAAGATACACGTTCTGTAGAGGTGCTTATAGAATGCAGCAATGTCAGCCGCCAGATGAAACCAGGAATGTATGGTACCGTAAAACTGACCGATGCCCCTACCCCGAAGATACTTATTCCAGCCTCAGCAGTATTGCAGCAGGAAGATAATAATTATGTGCTTGTATCTGTCGGAAACAATAAATATGTAAAGCGTAAAGTTACTACTGTTTCTGCAACGAATGACAGACTGGTTATACTTTCCGGACTCAATTCCGGAGAGCATGTAGTCACCAAAGGAGCTTTCTATCTAAATGATGCACGATAATTGGTATGAAAAAGTTAATCAATCTGGCAATACATCGGCGAGGTCTGATGTTTGTCGTGTTTTGCTTTATAGCCGTTATCGGGTATTATTCATGGGACCAACTGGCTATTGATGCCTATCCGGATATTGCCGATGTTACGGTACAGGTGGTTACACAGGTTCCGGGACTGGCTGCAGAGGAGATAGAGCAACAAATAAGTATTCCTATCGAACGGGCACTGAACGGACTTCCGGGAATGACTGTGATGCGAAGCCGGAACTCCTTTGGCATATCTACCATTACTCTTGTTTTTGAAGACGGTGTAGATGATTACTGGGCACGACAGCGGGTTCAGGAACGTCTGGGCGATGTGGAACTGCCTTATAACGCTGTTCCGGGACTTAATCCGCTCACTTCTGCTACGGGTGAAATATTCCGTTATGTGCTGGAAAGCAAAAATCACGATTTACGTGAACTGACCGACCTGAACAAATGGGTAGTCATTCCCCGGTTGAAACAAGTTACCGGTGTGGCCGATGTGAGCAACTTCGGAGGAATCACTACTCAATATCAGATAGAGGTTGACCCGCATAAAATGGAGCAATACAACATTTCACTGTCTGATATTAAAGATAAAATAGAGAAAAACAATATCAATGCCGGAGGTAGTATTCTTAACCGTGGTGATCTGAGTTATGTGATACGTGGGATAGGGCTTGTAAAAGACCTGAACGATCTGGGACAGGTAGTTCTGAAATCAGAGAACGGTGTTCCTGTTTACCTCAACGATGTAGGTAAACTGAAATACGGCAATCTGGAACGTAAAGGCGTGCTTGGATACTGCGACAACAAGATCAACCTCACCGACGGAGTAGAAGGCATTGTTCAGATGCTTCGTTTTCAGAACCCTTCATCAGTTCTGAAAGATGTGCATCTGGCAGTAGATGAACTCAATAGTTCCATATTGCCTAAAGGAGTAACAATTCATCCGTTTGTGGACCGCACCAATCTGGTAGATACCACACTGCACACCGTTTCACATACCTTGCTTGAAGGTATGATACTGGTGGTACTTGTGCTTATTGTATTCCTGGGTAACTGGAGAGGAGCATTACTGGTAGCCTTGACTATTCCACTGTCATTGCTGATAGCCTTCATATTGATGCATGTAACCGGCATTCCGGCCAACTTGCTCTCATTGGGAGCTATTGATTTTGGTATATTGGTGGACGGAGCCATTGTAATGATGGAAACTATTCTGAAAAAGCGGGAAAGCAATCCACTTGCACCACTGCAGGAAGAGTCTATTATGAAGCGGGCATTCGAAGTAGCCAAGCCTATTCTTTTCTCTACGCTCATTATCATAACTGCTTATCTTCCGCTATTTACATTTCAGCATATTGAAAAAAAACTGTTTACCCCGATGGCCTACACCGTGGGATATGCATTGCTGGGAGCTCTGGCTGTATCTTTCTTCCTGATACCGGGGCTTGCATTCATGGCCTATCGTAAACCAAGCAAGATCTATAAAAATAAATGGCTGGAAAAACTGTCTGATATCTATCACAGGCAGACTGTCAATATATTGAAGAAACCCAAAAGAGTACTTGCACCTCTTGCAGTAATCCTTTTACTGGCCGGAGTATTCAGTTACACAGTAGGAAAAGACTTCCTTCCTCCGCTTGATGAAGGCTCTATCTGGGTTCAGATGCAGCTTCCTCCGGGAATCTCCATTGACAGATCCAAACAGATGGCTGAAGATTTCCGTAAAACTATCATGAAATTCAATGAAGTGTCTTACGTAATGACACAGGTAGGCCGTGATGATGCCGGAACTGATGCTTTCTCACTTTCGCATGTGGAATGCAGCGTGGGACTAAAACCTTACGACACCTGGAAAAACGGAAAGAAGAAAGCCGATTTGATAGAAGAAATGTCAGCAGCACTGAAAAAGATGCCGGGATATACCGTAGGCTTCTCACAACCCATTATCGACATGGTGATGGATCAGGTTGCAGGAGCACACAGCGACCTTGCCGTAAAGATTTACGGTGAAAATCTGGCCGATACACGCCGTGTCAGTGAACAAGTGGAAAAGACTCTTAAAGGTATTAAAGGAGCCGAGGATGTGACTATTGACGAGGAACCTCCCCTGCCACAGTTGCAGATTATTGCCGACAGAGACAGGATTGCTCAGTACGGACTCAACATATCCGATGTGACAGATCTTATTGAGATGGCTATCGGAGGAACTTCCATCTCACAGATCTTTGTAGGAAGTAAATCGTATGATGTAACCTGCCGTTTCAATGAAGAAAGCAGAAGCACACCGGAAGAGATCGGCAACCTGATGCTCACCACAGATTCGGGAGTAAAGATACCTCTTTCACAGGTTGCACAGATAAAGATGACTACCGGAGCAAGTACCATTACCCGTGAAATGAACAAGCGTCACCTCACTGTACGTGTTAATCTACGCGGAGTAGATTTAACCTCCTTCCTGCAGGAAGCAAACAGACAGATTGATAAGAACGTGGAATATAACAAACAGAACATCCATATCAAATGGGGCGGACAGTTTGAAAATCAGCAACGTGCCTATTCCCGGTTGGCAGTAGTCATCCCGCTCGCTCTTGGCATTATGCTACTCTTGCTGTTCGGGGCTTTCGGTAAGTTCCGCCAGGCAGCACTACAAATGAGTGTCATTCCATTGGCTGTATTCGGAGGCATGCTTGCCCTCAACCTCAGAGGCATGACGCTGAATGTGTCTTCCGCTGTAGGTTTCATTGCACTGGTTGGTGTAGCCATACAGAACGGAGTGATTATGGTATCACACATTAACAACCTCCGCAAAGATGGCAAAGATCTTTATGAAGCAGTAGTAACAGGAACCCGTCACCGTTTCCGTCCGGTACTGATGACAGCCACTGTTGCCGTACTCGGCTTACTGCCCGCTTCCTTCTCCACAGGCATCGGTTCGGATGTGCAACGTCCGCTGGCCACTGTAATTGTTTACGGATTGCTGTTCTCAACAGTCATTACCCTTTATGTACTTCCGGCACTCTATTTCATGATAGAAAATCATCAGCTTAAGCTGGAACAGAAAAGAGTACAGGAAGAGGAGAAACAACAGAAACTTTACGAATCTAATCAGGATAAAGTATGAAAATAACTATAAAGAAGCACATTGTTACATGTGCACTAATCTATATGGCATGTCTGCAAGGTAACGCGCAGACATCCGTGCAACCACTCACCTACTCCCAGTATATGGAAAAGGTAAATGCAGGAAATCTGGAATATGCCGCCGAAAAGCTTAACGTCAGCATCTCCGAGGCAGAAGCCATTGCTGCCAAAGTAAGAAACGACCCGCAACTGGGATTCAGTTACTTCAATAATGAGCAAGCAAAAAAGAAAATGGGATATGGAGGTTCCGTATCCATTTCGCAGACTGTTACCTTTGGCAAACGAACAGCAGCAGTAGAACTGGCTCGCAGTGAGAGTTCTCTTACCATAGCCCTTCTTGCCGACTACTTACGCAATCTAAGGGCAGATGCCACTGTTGCCTATATGGAAGCACTGAAGCAAGATCAGTTGTACAAGGTTAAACAGAATGCTTACCAGAATATCTTTGAACTGGCAAAGTCAGACAGCATCCGTCTTTCTAAAGGAAAGATCATGGAAATTGACGCTATTCAGAGCAAGCTTGAAGCAGGAATCATGTACAACGAACTGTTGCAATCGGAATCAGAGATGAAAAATGCTCTTACATCCCTTTCGGTGTATACCGGAACAAAAGACGCTTCTCTCCTCTTCCGTCCTGATGCATCACTGCATATTGCCCACCGCAGTTTTGACCTGCCCGACCTAATCAGACAGGGAACTGTTTCAAGATCGGACATTACTGCAGCCATGCAGAATGTTGATGTAGCCAATCGTGCCCTGAAGGTAGCACACCGTGAAAGAAACATGGATGTTGATGTATCTCTGGAAGTGAGTCACAATGCACAGGTAAAGAACGAAGATGCACCAGCGCCTGCATATTCAGGAGTAACAGCAGGAATAGCTATTCCGTTACAGTTCTCACGACTGAACAAAGGAGCTATTCTGGCTGCGAAGCATCGCACCGAGCAAGCGTCCATTCAATATGATCAGGCAGTATTGCAGGTTCAGAATGAAATATTAAAAGCTTATCATCAGTATGAGTCGCTTACCAAACAGGTGGAACATTATGAAAACGGTATGCTGGAGCAAGCCAATCAAGTACTGAAAGGCAAAATATACAGCTACAGCCGTGGAGAAGTTTCCCTTCTCGAAGTACTGAATGCTCAGCGCACTTATGATGATGTTCAGGCACTCTATTACGAAACACTGTTCAACTATGCATCAGCCATGGTAGAACTGGAAAAAAGTGCCGGTATATGGGACATTAAACTGTAAGCCCTTATTTTTTCTCAATGTAGAAAGCGCCTGTATCAGAAGTCTGAAGCAGGCGCTTATTTTATTCTTTCCTATAAATAAGCAGAGTTACTATTTACTGCTCAGAATCTTTTTAGAGATAAATTTATCAAAAAGATATTCCCGGAAACTGTTGCCGATAGGAATTTTCTGACTCCCAATCTGAATATCATTATTATCAAGAGAATCAATGCGAGACAGATTGACTATATACGATTTACTCACACGGATAAAGATATTCTGCGGCAGCTGCTCATAAATATTTTTCAGGTTGATAGCCGTAATAATCTTTGTATCCTGAGTATAGATCACTACATAATCTTTCAACCCTTCAATATACCTTATATCCTTAAAGTAAATTTTAAAAATCCTCCGTTCAGACTTTACAAAAATAAAATCAGTCTCTACTGATTCAATGTGGCTGCTAACCTTTGACTGCAACATCTCGTAATAAGAGAAAGCCTTGTCCACCGCCTTCTGGAAACGACTGAAAGTAATTGGTTTTAGAAGATAATCAATTGCATCCACCTCGTAGCTATTCAATGCATACTCCGCATAAGCAGTTGTAAAGATAATCAAAGTATTCCGAGGAATGACTTTAGCGAACTCAATGCCATTCGTACCCGGCATCTGAATATCCAGAAAAACCAAATCTACAGGTTCAGAAAGCATAAACTTAACCGCAGCATCCGCACTGTTCAGACTAGCAACCAGATTCAATCCCTTAATCTTTTTGGCTAAAAGCCTTATACCCTCTCTTGCCAAAGGTTCATCATCAACCACAATACAATTCATATCAGTCTATTTTTTTAGAATTAAACAGAGATTTACCTGGTAAGTGCTGTCATCCTCCTTTACGTCGAGAGAAAACTTTTCATCATAAAGTAATTCAAGCCTTCTTCTTACGTTATTCAGTCCCAGTCCACTTTCTTTCCTGGGTACAATCCTTTTCGTTGGTTTCGAGTTAATGCAGACAAAATACAATATATTTTTTTCAATCTCAAAACTCAAATAAATATAAGATTTAGTTTCTGAATCCAGACTATATTTCACGGCATTCTCTACAAAAGGAATAAATAATAGAGGAGAAATCAGTTGATTACTAATTTCTCCTTTGGTAGATATGGTAAATTCAAAGTTATCCCTCCGTATTTTTTCCAGATTCAGATAGTCGGTCAGAAAATGAATATCTGTATTCAGAAATATTTGTTCCTTTGCACTATCATACAATTGATAGCGAATCAAATCACTTAATCTGGTCAGTACTTGTGAAGCCTTTTTAGGATCTGTCTGTGTTAATACATTTACATTATTCAACGTGTTGAATAAGAAATGCGGATTAACCTGCTTTTTCAGTTGTTCCAATTCCGATTCTATAGTAGCCTTTTCCAACTCATGAATGCGATTTGTATCTTTGATCCACTGCTGAAGAAGTTTAAAGAAAGTAGAAGGTCCGAAAAAAGCAGTAAAAAGGAAACAAAATCTTAAAAGATTAACCAGCATATCAGATATACTAAGAGGTATATGAACCAATTCATAAGGCCTTAGTATAGAATATACCACAACGATGAAAAAGAAATAAGTACCCAATGCAATTCCTGTTATGGTAAGCAGATACAAAACCGTCCTTTCCCGGAACAAAATTTTAGGAACCAGCACATACATATTAAGGTATATGATTCCTGCAAAGTAATTAAATACAATAAAATTAACAACGGTATCCCAATTACCTGTAAAATGTCTCTTAGGATCAGTAAGGGTAAAGCCAAGTACAAACAGTAAAAGAGAAAAATGATGCAAACTTCTGTACTTTCTGTTCGTAGCAAAATTTGTCAGAAAATCCTTTGAGAAATCATTAATATTACTTTTCATTCTTATTTTTGTTTCGGTGCCACTCCTTTCGCTTCAGACACAGCAAAAGCAGCAAAATATCCGGTACCTCCATTAGATATATTCGTGTCAATATTGCTTAACGGGCCTCCGAAGAAAGGATCTTCCCCATTCTTTTCCTGCTGACATTGGTACAGGAATTTGTAATACCCCTTAGTTATATGGCACATATGTAACTTCATTGAATCCCCTTCACTTATAAAAGTCATGTCTTTTATCTCGTCATCGGTATATTTGCTTTTATCCTTTATATTGGGAAAATACTCTATAGACAATCCCTTTATATACTGACCGTTGATACTGGTATCATCAAAAACTATATATTTGCTTATTTTATTGTATACAGAATCATTTACCTGATAACGACACATGTAATAATCCTCGGAAGAAGGATCCTGTGCATAGATATTTACAGAAAAATAGTTGCGTTGGGAAACCAGCTGGCTGGTTACGTCTATAGAATCCAACAGAACTTTACCTTCCATCTTTTCACTGGCCTCATATACTTCATTCACGCCATCTCCATTATAGTCAACCTCAACCCTCAGATTGTAAGTCTTTCCCGGCACACCACTCATCATTGTTGTTGTTCTGTATAATCCAGATGTTCCCTCCACCTCGTTAAGTGTATATACATCATTATCCGATGTGATAGTAACCTTCGCTCCCGAAATCTTCGGATTGGTCTTATTATCAAAGTATCCTGTAGAACTGCTTATGTTCACTTCCTGATAAGAAGGTATATCAGTAATGGTACCATAAATTACAATAACAGGTTTCGAATTATCTGTTTTAATATCAATAGTCTCTGTACAGCCGGTAAAAGTCAGCAACAGACAAACAGAGAATAGTCCGAACACATATAAAATATAATGATAGCATTTTGAAATGCTTGAAAAATATCTATTATGTAACATCGCTTTAGAATTTAAAATTGTAAGTAATAGAAGGAACCGCTCCGAAAAGATAAGTCATTTTTGCATCCGGCACTCCTGAAGGAGTATTCTGATCATAAGTTATGATCCAAGGATTCTTATGACCATAAGCATTATACAAAGAGAAGTTCCATTCTCCTGTCCACAACCTTTTTGGATTATGTTTAGGTACATAGTTCACAGACAAATCCAAACGGTGATAGTCTGGTCGGCGATATTCATTTCTGCCCGAGTAAATAGGAAAATACTCTCCATTCACCTCAAATCGTCCCGTAGGATAAGTGGTAGGATTTCCAGTGGAATAAACCCAGTTGGCCGATATATACCATTTCTTAGACAGTTCGTAAGAAGCAGAAAGATTAATGCAATGCGTTTTGTCATATGGAGACAGATATGTTTGGCCATTATTAATTCCCGGAATAGTACGTTCCGAGCGTGAAAGGGTGTAGTTAATGAACCCTGTTAACTTTCCGGTATTCTTTCTCACCATAAGCTCTAATCCATAAGCCTTACCGGTACCGGTTCTTATCTCTCCTTCAAGTTTTGAATTCAATAACAACTGTGCATGATCCGCAAAGTCAACCACATTATTCATATTCTTATAATATACCTCTACAGATGTTTCAAATGCATTCTTATTAAAATTGTGGAAATATCCTGTAGATACCATGTCCACCTTCTGAGGTTTTACATTCGGACTGCAAGGGAACCATAAGTCAAGCGGAGAACCCGATGAAGAACTGTTCGCCAGCTGAATAAATTGAGTATTGCGGGCATAGTTTGCTTTCACGGAAGAGCTCTCCGTTAACTTGTATACCACTCCCACCCTTGGTTCAAGCGCATAGTAAGTATGGTAAACTTTACCTGAACCATAGTAAGTAGAATCATTCACATTATGATTTGCATCATAAGAATAAGAAGTCGTGCTACCCATATTCTGGAACGCAGACAACCGGAGTCCGTATTTCACTGTCAGATTCTCAATAAGCTTCTGTTCTGAGGAGATATATACCCCATGTTCCAGCGCATGATACAAAGGCATTTTATAATCCGGATAAGTAGGGCGTGTAATCAGTCCCGGATTAAAGTTATGATAAGTACTTGTTACTCCGTAAGTCAGTTTCATCATATCAGAAACAGTATGATCAAAATCCCACCTTAATGTCACGTCCGTGATGTTCGACTGCCACTTCACTTTCGAATCACTCATCTCTGATTGCAGTGTATAATGATAATTAGTGGTATTCAGACTCAGCTTAGAAAAGACGTTCTCGCTGAAAGAATGCCCCCAGGTAAGGGAAGCTACCCTGTTGCCGTAGTTAAACTTTCCAACAGAAGAACCGAAGTTATCCTTTCCAACATACATGTTCAGCGACAAGCGATCTTTAGCAGAGAATCTGTGAGTCATTTTAGCATTCAGATCATAAAAATAAATAGAGCTTTCATTCAGTGATTTGTTGGAAGAAAGCTTTAGAAAAAGATCTGCATAACTCCTTCTTCCACCAATCATCCACGATGTCTTCTTTCCCAGCCCACCTTCCATCATTAGTCGGCTTGATATCAGACCGATACCACCGGTACCTCTCACCTTTCCAGTATAGTCTTCCTTTAGCTGAACATCAAGCAAAGACGACAACCGTCCGCCATATTTCATAGGAAGATCGCCCTTATAAAGTTCCACGTTATTCACCACATCATTGTTGAACACAGAAAAGAATCCAAACATGTGAGAAGCATTATACACCGTTGCGTTATCCAGAAGAATAAGATTCTGATCCGCCGATCCACCACGTACACTGTAACCCGACCCACCTTCCGATGTAGCCTGAACTCCAGGCAAAAGCTGAATTGCCTTTATAACGTCAACTTCTCCCATCAATGCCGGCATTTTTCTTATCTGACCAATGCTAAGCTTTTCCACCCCCATGTCAGTGCTGGTTATGTTCTGATCCTTTCTGTTGGCATAAACCACAACCTCATCCAGTTTTGTGTCCGATTCCATACCAAAGTTCATCTTAGCAGAAAATGGAACCACCACATGTTCTGTCTTAGTTTTGTATCCCACACAAGATACTCTGAAAGTAAATTCACCCTGTGGAAGATTTACAATATATTCTCCGTTGTCATTCGTTGATGTACCTGTTCGCAGTTCTTTGATATAAATATTCACTCCCGATAGCGGTGCACCCGTTCCCGTGTCTTTAATAACTCCTGAAACCTGCGATTTGCGTTTTGCATTCTCTGAAACCTGCGCTTTAAGAGTATGATCATTTTCCGAATGCAATATTCCGAAATTTACCATAACAAAAAGCCCTATCAATGTTACCTTAAAAAAATAATTATCCATTCTTAATAGTAATTAGTTCTACTTTTACCTGGCCGCAAAGATAGATAGTTTTGTTATACCAAAATCTATTTTTATACGAATCATATTACTTCTTGGATAAAACCATACCTTTCCACTACTAAAACAATAATTGGTTTAACATTATCCTGTTCACAGCATAACAAATATGAACTATTTAAACGAATACTATTTCTTTAGATGAAAACGCAGCACTAAGTTGTAACATCGCATCACTTTTCACCTGTTCCACACAAGCAGTAACACTCCAGAAATGTACAGTTAAAGAAAGACTCTCCGGTGTTACTTTTGTATATAATATCATCGGTTTATGTTTCGATATCACATTGGGAATTTTTTGAATAGTAGCATTAATCACCTCATTTATCACGTTGGCATCCATCTCTTTTCCCCAAAGAGAGAATGTAATTGTTCCCCGTTTCTGGTCATTACTAAAAGTCCAGTTTACAATATTCTGTGAAAGAATGGAACCATTCGGAATAATAACCTCAGCACCGTCGGAAGTACTGAGCGTACTGGCGCGTAGCCCTATTTCTTTAACCTTTCCAGCCTGTCCGCTTACCTCAATCTCGTCACCAATCTGCAATGATCCATCAAAAATAAGGATAATACCCGACACAAAATTGTTCACCACATTCTGCAAACCCATACCAATACCAACACCTAAAGCACCAAGCACAATAGTCAGTTTATCAATAGGCAATCCCGAGGCCATAATAGCCAGAAGATAACCGCCTATCAATACCAGAAGCCGGGTTATTAGTAGGCGGGAGTGCTGGCTTTTAGAAACAGTTACCAGATCTTCAATATCATTACCTACTTCGCCAAAAAGGAAACTAATAAGGCGTTGCAGAATATTTGCAAGCCAAATAATAATAAAGAACAGCAATACACTGATCAGTTTAAAAGAAATACTCCCGATAGTTCGGACAGCCGTCAGTGAATCGACCAAAGTATCGCTTACATCATGATAGATATTCAAATTAGACGTAAGCATAATGAACCACAACAACAAAGTTATAAACATCAACGGCTTTACTATCTTATTTCTCACAATAGAACAATCAAAAGGATGGGCAACATTCTTTCTCAAACGACTGCTTAGTAATTGCAATAATACAATTTCCACAACCGTATCTATAAAGATTGGCAATATTAAAGCCTGTGTAATGGCAAATATACCCGATAATCCCAATATACCAGATAAAGAGAACCGTCCGAATAAATTAGAGACAACCGCAAGTATTGTCAATATCAGACCTATAAATACAGCGGGTTTTACCCAGCTATTATAAGGTTGCTCTTTATCAATCTTTCTGTAGAAGCAATATGCAAAACCAATAATGCCCAGGTGTACAACCAGCATCCATAGTCGCGCCAATAATGTGGGTTCTATTAGCAAATAAGTAAGAGTATCGACTATAAACAATATTGCAAAAGCGAACCAATAAGTAAGAAACATGCGCTTTTCCTTTCTGAAAAAGATCACTGAAACAACACTCAACAAAAGGGTGTACTCAATGGCTATATAAGAAGTAGGCGCATAAGCATCCAAGAAAGGCATCAGGCATATTAGTAACGTCACCAAAGATAAAACAGGATGCCTATTCAGATAATGCAAATGCATAAAACTATAAGCTCCATTTTCCTCTCTGACGCCTTTTAACAACTTACGTTTTAAGAACAGCCAGATAAAAAGCAGAATGCCTATAACGAGTAAAAACTCTTTTTCCCCATACGTTTTACTCACGTAATATCCAATAGCCTTTTGTTCACTGGTAAATACATTCAAAGCTTTAGCTTTACCGGCAAGTGTATCAGCCTCTTGTATTTGCCATAGACAGGCTACTTCCGGTCCAAATATTTGCGGTTTGGCTTTGTCCAGCTTATGATCCATTCTGTAGAGCATGTTAGACAGATCCAGGGAATTATCCGCAAGGCTCACTTTCAATATATTCAGACTATCGATAGATGCTTTTACCGTGCTGTCAGTTCTTGCCCATTTACGTTCCAGACGAGACAGTTTCTGATCAATCATTTTCGGGAGATCTTTTTCAACATACAAAGCTCGGAACACTGAATCCTTCAAAGCCGATCTTAAGCGAAGTTTGGCATGATACGTTCTATTATACAGCGTATTAACATATCCGCTGATACGGGCATTTTCATCATTCAGACTTGTTGCAAAGCTTTGGTATAAATAGATATTCTTAATATTTACAGCTGCATGCTTATCTTTTATATTCTGATTTATGAGATTAATATTAGCTGTTATATCATTAATTTTCCTTTTGAAATGCACCATTTCAAAACCCAGCTGGGCACTGTCTCTTATATCATTAATTTTCTCATTTATTCGTTCAACGCTCATCATATAATCACTTAAAGTAAGCGTATCAGCAGCCTGAATCAACTTCCTTCTCCCCTGATGTTTTTTGGTAGCGGAAGCTGCCTTCATACTGTCCGTATTCGAGTTGGTTATGGGCTGTTTATTTATATCAGAAGCTGTTGGCAACATTTTCTTTTGGGCAGACACAGTCAATCCCAGAACAAGAAAAATATAAAAAAATATTATTCGTTTCATTAAAAATTATATTTGTGCAAAAACAATTTTAGCCTTTTAACATTCAAAATTACTAATTATTATTGAAATATGAACTTTCATTCATGCAAACAAAAAAAAACTAAAATAGAAATACTACTTGAAATAGTAATTTTCATCCCCAATAACTATTACATTAAAATATTATTGCAATTAAAAAAAATCCTCAAAGCAAAAACTGTTTAATTATATCGAGTAACCACATAAACAAAATATAAATGTTACGCACAGTCAATTATATTGAACGCATTGCAATAAACAGACTCTTTTTACGACATATAGAAACAAACTAAATAATATTGTATGAAAAAGGAAATATTCAGAGCCCTGATTTGTCTGGCCATGGCAACCACGGCAACATCGTGCAAACCAGGCAGATTCTCGTCCGAGAAAGGTGACGCACTTGTTTCACACATCGACTCCACAGTAAAAGCCGGAGACGATTTTTTTCAGTTTGCCAATGGCAAATGGTTTAAACAAAACCCTATTGCTGCCAGCGAGCAGAGCAACGGAATATTTCAGGTGATTCAAGACACCATCAATGCACAGGTGCTTAAGATATGCAAATCTGCTGCCGACCTGCAGAATGCACCAAAGGGAAGCAACAAGCAGAAAATAGGCGACTTCTATTTCTCGGGAATGGACAGCACTTCACTGAACAAAAAAGGAATCAGTGACCTGAAAGGTGATTTTGCCCGGATAGATAATATCAAAGACCTGAATGGCATTATTAAAGAAGCAGCATATATTCACACGGTGGCAGCATCTCCACTATTCGGTATGTACGTTACTCAGGACGACAGGAACAGCAGTAAATATCAGGTATACATTACCCAGGGCGGACTAAGCCTGCCGGAACGCAGTTACTATCTGGATACAGATGCCAACTCAAAGAAAATCCGTGAAAAGTTTGCAACCTTCGCAGGCAATATTTTCGGAATTATGGGATACGATAGTTCAAAAGCTAAACTGGCTGCCGGCAAGTTAATGGAAATGGAAACAGCCCTTGCAAAAACATCACGGAAGATGGAAGACACCCGCGATCCGCTAGCCAACTATAACAAGATAACATCCGGCAAACTGGCTGCAATGACTCCAAACATTGACTGGAAGATTTTCCTTGGCAGTGCAGGACTAGCAAAGGTAGACACCGTAGTGGTGGGACAGCCCGAATTCCTTTCCGCTCTGAACGGTTATATGAAGAAATATACTGTAAACGACTGGAAAAACTATCTTAAATTTCATTTACTGAACGGATTATCTGATTACATGGACGACAAGACCTATATGGAAAGCTTCAACTTTTATTCTGTTACTCTTGACGGAGTAAAAGAGCCGAAACCCAGATGGAAACGCGTGGTGAAACAAACAAACGGAGCTGTAGGGGAACTAATTGGCCAGGTGTACGTGAATGAGTATCTGCCCAAAGGGACCAAAGAGAAGCTGGAAGAGATAGGAAACTCCATCAAAGCGGTTTTTGCACAACGCATCAAAGCACTCGACTGGATGAGCGCGCCTACCAAAGAGAAAGCATTGAAAAAGCTCAATGCGGTAATTATGAAAGTGGGCTATCCTGATAAATGGAAAGACCTCAGTGCCATGAACATTGACCGTTCATCATACGTAAAGAATGTAATGAGTGCCAACAAATGGGAATTCAACTACATGATAAGCAAATACGGCAAACCGGTTGACCGCAAGGAATGGGGCATGTACCCGCAAACATACAATGCGTATTACAATCCGTCAAACAATGAAATAGTAATTCCCGGCTGCAACATCATTGTTCCCGGTTACGAAAGTAAAATGGCCGACGATGCCATACTCTACTCCATCATTGGATGCACCTTCGGACACGAAATCACTCACGGGTTCGACGATCAGGGATGCAAATACAACGAGCAAGGCAACCTGAGCAACTGGTGGACCAAAGAAGACAAAGATAAGTTTGTAAGTAAAACCAGGATGATTGTAAAACAGTTCAATGATTATGAGGCTGTTGACAAGATGCACCTGAACGGTGAACTGACTCAGGGCGAAAACATTGCCGACTTAGGTGGTATTGTTATGGGATTCCAGGCATTCAAGAACACAAAGCAATACAAAAACAACGAAATGATTGCCGGGCTGAACCCCAGCCAGCGTTTTTTCCTTGGCTATGCCCTTGGATGGATGCTGGACATACGTCCCGAAACCATGAAAACCATGATAAAAACCGATGTGCATGCTCCGGCAAAATGGAGAATCCTTGGTCCGCTATCCAACATGCCCGAGTTCTATAAAGCTTTTGGTGTAAAGAAGGGTGACAAAATGTGGCGTGCCGAAGATCAGATAGTGAAAATCTGGTAATCTGGTACGAAAAAACGCAAACCTACCCTCACTCCCTCACGTTTACGTGTAAAGTACTTAATATAAAACAGTTGAACCGTGACCGATGCAATTTCATCGGTCACGGTTCTCTCTTTTCAATCACGGATTCTTATTTGTCAACTGAAAATTTAAATATGCAGTGGCTGAAATATTTTTCTCCCGGTTTAAGTATGGCAGAAGGCCATTCAGGCTTATTGGGTGTATCAGGATACTTTTGCGTTTCCAGACAAACGGAAGCACGTTGTTTATAAGCAATCCCTTTTTTCCCCACTAATGTACCATCAAGAAAATTGCCTGTATAAGCCTGGATGCCTGGTTCGTTAGTATAAACATCTAAAACGATTCCTGTTTTAGGTGATTTAAGTGAAGCGCATTTTTTGGTAACATCTCCTTTAGTATTTAATACCCAGTTATGATCATAACCATTACCATTTTTAAGTTGCCTGAAACTATAATCATTGATTCTTGCCCCAACAGCTGTAGGAATACGAAAATCCATATCAGTTCCCTCAACCGGAAGTATTTCCCCTGTAGTCATAAATGTACTGTCAACCGGAGTGTATGAATCAGCATTAATAGTCAATAAATAATCAGTATTTAAACAAGAAGGATCGCCATCCAGATTAAAATAGGAATGATTTGTCATGTTCACAACCGTCTTTTTATCTGTACTAGCTTCGTATTGTATATCAATGCCATTATCATCAGTCAGGCAAAATGTGACTTTACAAGTCAGATTTCCTGGAAATCCTTGTTCCAGATCCTTCGATAAATAACTGAATTCTACTTTCTGATCATTTATTTGCTTTGCATCATAGACCTGATACTGAAAACCTTTAAAGCCCCCATGCAAACAATGTCCGTAGTTATTTTGTGGTAATTGGTAATTCACCCCATCAATTGTAATCTTCCCTTTATTTATGCGATTAGCATAACGACCTATACTTGCTCCAAAGTCTGTAGGGTACTTAATATAATCCTGAATAGAGTCAAATCCCAAAACAACATCTCTCATCTTTCCATCTTTGTCCGGTACCATTATTGATACAATGCGCCCTCCAAAATTGGTTAAGCACACCTCCATTTTATTCTTATTCTTCAGAATGAATAAAGAGGTTTTCTTCCCATTGATTAATGTCTGAAAATTACTTTGTTTTAAGCCAGAAGCCGAAACTATCTCAGCATTATTCTTAGCAGCAGAACAACCAATTAATAAAACAAGTCCTAATATAAAACCTAATTTCTTCATTTTACAATCTTTCTTTTATTTTAAATATGTTTCTGAACGTCCGGGAGAGAATAATTCCCACAATGAAGCAACTGTCCATCCCGGAGCAAAAATATCATTATAAAAGCCCTTTCCATTTCGCCCGTAGTCCCAATTAGTATGCTGCACTACTTCAGGATAATATCCTTCTTTTGCAACACCGCATAGATTTCCTTCATAAGGTAAAAGTTGCTTCATTGATGATTCTATCACTTTAGAAAAATCAGTAAAGCGAGATTCATTATATTCTCTTGCCAACCATTTAAGCACTGAACTAAATTCAAAAACAAAAACATCAATATGATTATTCTCTACGGAAACATTTCCCCATCCACGGGTTTTTAAACCGATATCGCCTAACATTTGCCCCTGAGCAAAGGGTACATCCCACACATAATACCAGGAAAGAGCAAAATATGCTGCTTTCTTAGCCAATGAAGCATAATGTTGTCGTTCTGTTCCCTGAGTGACTAATGCCAAATAATAAGTCGCTGTTGCTGCATATAATGATGCTTCCTTATCTTCACAGTTAGCATCTAAAGTTGATGAAAAATAATCTGATTTTGAGATTAGTTCATTTTCTAAATAAGCAGCAGATTTTTTAGCACTCTCCAGATAACGTTTATTCTTAAAAAATTTGTATCCCATTACTAAAGGAAGCGTTGCAGATGGCGTACTCCCACCACTCTTATCTACAACAAACAAATCATCTTTAAATTTACGCGGGAAACTGCCATCACTATTTTGCAATTTAAGAAATATATCCAGCATCCCTTTTATACGTTTTTCCCATTCCGGGTGTTTCCGTCCATTCTGTTTCTCATATTGCAAAAAATGAAGCATCGCATAAATCCCTTCAGACTGACGACGAATGCTATGAACCTGTTCTTCATAATTTGTATTGTAATCTACAAATTCCTTAAAAAAGCCAGCTTCTGAGAAACCATTCTTCAGATAACTATCAAAAATGTCGTAAGCATTATCCTGAAGTTCTTTACGATTTTGTTGTTTACCATACTCTAATGCATTGAATGCATTAAGTAAAATTCTACCAACAAAGCCAACTTCTGCAGAACCAGTACTTTTACAATCATCTGTTCTCAAACCTACTCCAGAGTAATATTTCAAAGGTTTATCACCCACAAAACTACTGGTAAAGAAGTTGCTCATCACCCGCTTCATCATATCTACAGAATAGTTGGTCTTAACTTCCATAGGTTTATATGTATCATAACTATATTCCCATGTCTGTTTTACAAAATCCGCAAAATCGTCTGCCTTACCTTGCTTTATGTTCCAGGTTACTATAATACTTTCCCCTTTTTTCAAAAATTGAAAAGATTTTATAGATGGAGCCAGCGTTAACTTTCTAATATAACTTTTAGGAGTTTCCTGATATGGATAACCAAAAGACAGAGATGCAATCCCATTTATGTTCTCAAAACCAGTAAAACCAATTGATGTTTTACCTGATATAATTACCTCTCCTTCTTTGTGTGTAATTAAAGCCTCGTTTATAAATGAATCAACTCTTAAAACAGAAATATATTCCCCGCTCTTTTCATTAAATATCCCTGTAAGAGGTGTACTCAAACGATCTTCACGTACTGTCCAGCTATCCGAAGTATGAAAAGAAGGAGCTTCTTTCGGCGAACGAAGGTTGCGTCTGTACCAAAAACCAGGCATGTAAAACAGGCAGTCATTGTGAGGAGAGTCTGTTGCAAATTGTTGAGAATAATTAAAATAAATATTCTCTAAAGCAGTAATTTGCACCTTAATCTTCTTTATCCCATTTTGTTCTGATACTTGCTGTAAAACACTAACAGGAATCTTTTCTTTGGCAACCATTTTTAAATTATAGCTACTATTACTGTTTGAAGTCATTGTCAGCGGGTAATTAACTGCTGGATTTCCCGGAATTTTCAAAGCGATAGCAGCCGATATATGAGAAGCATCATAAGGTTGAGCCATCACCCCTAGTGCTGATAACATGAGAACTATAGAAATGATACTTTTTTTCAACATAACCATTTAAATTAATCTTTATTGATATTAAATAAAGGCCTTTCAGAATCAAGAGACGGAGAATCTGTCTCCACTGAAGGCCACCCATTTACCCAATTAACCTTATCCAGTAAAAGGACTCTGCCTTCAGGATTCTTTTTATCAACACCGTGATAAAACACCCAGCTTTGTCCGGCATCATCAGATACAATCTCCGAATTATGTCCAGTACCTACAAAAGCAGAATTCTTATGTATCAAAACCTCATGATGGTTGTTCAACATTTCCTGCCCGTTCTTGTCAACATAAGGTCCCCAAAGATTCTCTGAACGCCCTACTACCGTTTGATAAGTACTGTTCAAGCCTTCACAGCAAGTTCCTGTTGAAGCAAACAGATAATAATAACCATCCTTTTTGTGAATATAAGTACCTTCATAAGCTGTACCGGCAACCTGTTTTTTTTCAGCTCCTGATTTAACAGAAAGTCCGTCTTCAGCAAGTTCTATTCCATATATTCCATGGAAACTACCCCAGAAAAGATATTTTCTCCCTCCATCTTCAATATAAAAAGGATCAATAGAATTCTGAACATTAATAGTGTTGCTTCTGAACAACATTCCCCGGTCCGTAAAAGGTCCGTCAGGTGTATTTGCTGTGGCTATTCCAATACCACAGGTCCATTCACCTCCCCAAACAGACATAGAATAATACATAACATAAAGGCCATTAATCTTATTTATATCAGGAGCCCAGATTCCTCCGTCAGGTTCAAAATTAGGACGAGTATTATCCGTAAACGCTGTGCCTACAAATTTCCAGTTAATTAAATCAGTAGACTTGTATATTGGCAAATTACGGATATCTTCTGTAGCGTACAGATAAAAGCTTTTATCATCAGCCCGAATTATTGTTGGATCCGGAAGACTGAAATTTAAAACAGGATTTTTATATCTTGTTTCAATGTTTTTTTGAGGATCTCCTTTTGAAGAACATGCAAGGCTGTTAAGCACAATGCATAATAATAACAGATTTCTTTTCATTCTTTCTTTAATACTTAAAACACAACTTTCATCCAGGAACATGTTGCTTCCGATGTAGAATTTATCAATGATTCTTTATATGCAGATGTTTCCATCATAAGATTAATCCTCATAGGTTTTCTATCTATTTTGTTTAATACAGAAAAAGGTATTGAAAACTCTAAAGTAGATTGTTGCTGTGCATCTTTATTCACCTTAGCAACAATCCCTTTAGAATCAATTTTCTTCCACTCTCCTCTATTCCCTTCGTAAAAGCTGATGTCTCCATCATTTTTATAATCAATTTTATAAATTCCTTTGTCGGGCATTGTAAAGCAATTATTCTCTGGATCAAAGCTTACAGAGATTTGCTTAATCAGGTCACCTTCAGAATGAACAGCAAGACTTACATACAAATTATTTTCGTCATAACAGATTCCCGATTGAATATTACTTTTCCCTTTAGAACCTACAAACAAAGGAAAATAATCTCCCCATTCCTCTTTAGTTAGAACACCATCAGTAACAACTGTCTTTTTCCCAGCTTGCACATCAGAAAGAATATGTCCTTTAATCATCCATACCCCTACCAAGGATGTGAAAGAATTAGTAGATGCAACAGCAGCAACAGTTCTGTCATCTAAGAGAGAGAGGGAATTCCATTTTGCTTCTTTGTCTAATGGAACATCAAAGGGCCTTGTTGCCCGACTGAAATTACGTCCATTCTTGTCACCTATTGTAACCTCCATTGTTGAAAGTTCCCAATTTGAAGACCTTGAGCCAGTTGTCTGATAAGACATCAGGACTTCACCTGTAGAAATTTTCATTAAATACGGAGCTCCGGCATACACATTTTCAGGCAATGGCTTTAACAAAGCCGATTCTCTCAAAGAAGAATTGCCCAAAACAGGAGCTTTCCAGTTATCGGCTATAGAATTGCGTACAATATATGGCTTAAACTGACCTACATTGTTGTCTTCTATTGAAACCAATATATCATTTCCAGAGATTAATGCAACTGGCATCCCATCCCGGTGACCCGCCCGAAAGCATACTGTTTTAAGATCTTTATCCCAGATTATTCCGTTATCATGTGATGTCAAAACTGAGATCTCCTGTTCATCGGAACTACGGTACGGACTTTCATTAGCAAAATAAATCTGAAGATCTCCATTTGGTAATTGCAGGAAAGAGGGTTCCCAGCATCCATCAATAAAGCGAGGTCCTCCTTCATACAAAATCTGTTCCTCGCTCCATGTTACTCCTAAGTCTTTACTTCGGCGAATCACGATAGCGAAAGGTGCAATTTCATTTTTTGCCGGACGATAATTACAAGCGGCAACCAAGTCTCCATTCTGCAATTGTGTCAACTCAGAATTAGCAATATTTACTGTAGTTGAAAGTCCTTCATTATTTGTATAAGTATGTTGTCTGAAAACTGTTTCCGGTTCACCCCAACTCTTTCCATTATCAGAACTCCGACGAAGTTCTCCGTTTCCATTAGGGGCATCATAAACAACCATCAAAGAATTATCAGCTAACTTACGTATACGAGGATAACCTCCTATAGAAGCCAGACATTGCATAGAGTTATAATCCCATGCTATACGAATGCCATCAACCGGATCACCTGGTTTGTTAACGAATGGTTCTTCTTCTGAGGCTGAACAGCTCAAAAACGGAAAAATTAATAAAAAATATATTATCCTACTTTTTACCATCATTTAGTTTTTTACCGTTAGAGTTGGAGTTATGTAATTCTTGTCAATAGAGAGTACATCCTCCCCATTTTTATCTTCAAAACGCACTGTAGTTATATACATAGCCCGCGGATGAATCGTTGTTTTATCCCAATGAGCATGAAAAACAAGACGCATCACTCCATCTTTATCCTTAAAAATGGCTCCATGACCCGTGCCCACTAAATCCCCTGGTTTCTGAAGCAGCGGATTCCAGTCATATTTTTTCCATTCACCCATCAAATCAGAAGCAGTAGCACAACCTATTCCATAAAAAGGACTTTCGTAACTATTTGCAGAATAAGTCAAATAGTACTTACCGTTATGTTTTATTGTAAAAGGTCCTTCATTTACCCTTGGCCAAACCTCTTCCCAAGGTTGAGAGACATTAATACACTTATGCATTGTTTCAGTTTTAATGTTCAACAAATCATCAGTGAGTTCTGCAACCCAAATATTATTTCCGTCGTTGAAACGAACAAAGAAAAGATAAGGTTTCCCGTTATCATCAATAAAAAGTGAATTATCAATACATTTCTCATCCTCTATCATAGGCTTTTGAACAGATTGTTTAAAAGGACCTAAAGGAGAGTCTGATGTAGCAACACAAAGATGTTCGTCTGCGGAATAATACATATAAAATTTCCCTTTCACATAATATACTTCCGGAGCCCAGAACCACCTGTCAGCCCATACATCATCTTTATGCAACGCTAACCCCTGATTTGTTCCTTCCGGGCGTTTCCACGACTTCAGATCAGTAGAAGTAAAAACTTCTATTCCATTTTCCGCACTTGTTCCGTATGCATAATATGTATCGTTATACAACAGAATAAAAGGATCGCCTAAAGGTACAGGCACTGAAGCCAGGTTTTCGTTATCAATTTCACTGGACTTGCATGAAGTACATATTGATAAAAAGGCTAAAAGAATAATAAATCTGAGACAATTGTATTTCATCTTTATATTTTTAATTAAAAGAATAAGATGGTCGTAGATCATCTAAGATACAATGTACGACCATCTTTTTATAAATACTAAATTAGTAATTCGGATTTTGAGTCAGGTTGCTGTTATTATTAATTTCATCAGATGGAATTGGCAAACATCTGTGTCTTCCTATTACAAAATTATTAAAATCAGGATCCCGTTGTTTCAATTCTTCTATTCCAGAAGCATTATCAACTAACCCCCAACGTTTTATATCAGCCCATCGTTGTCCTTCAGAGCACAATTCCAATGAACGTTCCATTTGTAAACGTTTTAAGAAGTTTGCTTTATTTATAACAGCATCCGGATGATTAACAGCCAGACTTGGCATGTTAACTCTTGAACGGATTCTATCTACTATTGCAATTGCCTCATTCAGGTCACCTTCAGGCAAATTAGCGAGACACTCAGCATACATCAATAAAACATCAGCATAGCGTATTAATCTAACATTAGTCGGGTTATAATAATCATCATAATCACGGTAATAATCACTTCCATATTTTCTAAAGAATACTCTTCCTTTCCAGTTCGGTTCATTCCAGATATTAGCATTAGCCCCATTAAGATCGTATCGGTATATTTTGTTATTATTTGCAAAATCCTTATTCATACCTTCATAAAACACACTATACTTCAAACGAATATCAAAATTACCATTCAGGTCCTTTTCCTTCTTAAATTCAGTAACAAGCCAAGGTCTTAGTTCACCATCAGTCCAGCCAATACCCGGAGGAGCAAAGAACTGACCTCTGTTAAGTCCTAAATTAGGATCAACATCAAAGTCGCCATCTCCAGCTGGTGCTTTATGAACATCTGAGAACTGAATTTCAAAAACTGACTCAGCATTATTTTCATTATCTTTTGTGAAATTATCTTCAAATCCAACTAAATCATAATACTGTTTCCCGGCTCCGGTAACCAACCAGGAAAGATCAGCCTTAGCTTCGCTCCATTTGTGTTGTTGCATATAACATTTCGCTCTAAGTGCTAAAGCCGCACCTTTTGTAGCACGTCCTTTTTCTGAGTCATTCCATGACTCAGGTAGTGAGTTTACAGCTTCTGTTAAATCCGAAATAGACTGATTATAAACTTCTGTTTCATTATATCCCTGAGGCTTATCTCCTGGTTTTGATGGGTCCAGCACAATTGGCAGACTCGCATTTGCACTACCCCATAATAATGCAAGATCATAATAATACAAACCTCTTAAAAAATGAGCTTGACCAAGTAATTTAGTTTTAGTACTTGCATCACTAAATTCAATTGACGGAACATTGGCAAGCACCTGATTAGCTCTATAGATAGCTTCATAGCAGTCACGATACGTCCATGCATTTCCTTCCCAGAAGTTATAATTATTGTATTTGAACTGAGTCCATTCTTTCAATTCCGCCCAAGGACTTGAGCTGCCACCTTCATCAGAAGTAAGATCAAGTCTGAACCACATCCATCGGCTATAAGTTCCTGGTTTATAAAACATATTATAAATCGCATTTACGCCATTTGTCGCATCAGCTTCAGTTTTCCAATAAGTCGCTGTAGTAAGTGTATTGGGATTATCAACATTGACATCACAAGCACTCATTAAAGCGCTGATGATAAATAAATAAAATATTTTTTTCATTTCTTCTCCTGTTTTAGAATTTAATTTGTGCACCGAATGTCACGCCTTTCGGATTTGGGAAAGAACCTCCATCATAACCACGATCCCATATATTTGTGTTAATAAACTCAGGATCAAGTCCTGTATATTTAGTAAATGTAATCAAATTCTGAGCATTAACAAACAGTCTGATTTGTTGGAAATACTGACCTATTAAAGATTTAGGGAATGTATATCCCAAAGCCAATTGACTTACACGTACATAGTTTCCATTTTCTAACCAACGATCCTGATCACCTCTTACATTGCGCGCATCACCATAAATAGGGCGGGGATCTTTTGCATTAACGTTTGTTGGACTCCATGGATCATAATTTGCACGATAATTAGAGTTATCATCAAATCTGTCATACGCACTTCTTGGTCCATTAAATAATTTATTTCCAAAAGAACTATTTAGCAGTGCCATTAAATCAAATCCTTTGTATTCTAGGTTTATTGTAGAACTCAAATGAAATTTAGGAATAGTAGAACCGCAATGTTGTCTGTCTGCATCTGTTATCTGTCCGTCATCATTATAGTCTACATAACGTACATCACCAGGTTTGGCATTAGGCTGAATCAATTGACCTTTACTGTTTGTATGAGCCAACACATCAGCTTCAGATCTGAAAAGACCATCTGTTTTTATTAAATACCACTCTCCAATAGATTTACCTACGTAAGATTTAGTATCCCATTGAGTAAAGTATTGACGATCATATCCCAGTTTTAGAATCTTATTATTCAGATAAGAGCCGTTTAAGTTTACGCTATAATTCAGACCACCCAGTTTATCTCTCCAGGTAAGAGACAAATCAACACCAGTGTTACGTACTGAAGCTGCATTTACCATTGGATTTCCACCATTATTACCAGTAGACATCAATATCTGCATTCCAGTAAGAATGTCTTTCGTTGTTTTAATATAATAATCAAATGACATATCCAGGTGATTATCAAATAAAGTAGCATCAAAACCGGCATTCATTTGTGACAGTTCTTCCCATTTTAAGTCTTGATTTACTAATTTTACCTGAGTCATACCAGTTTCAATATGCTGATCTTTACCAAATATAACCTGAGGATAAACATTAATATATGAAACCCAATCCCAAACACCGATGTTAGAACTACCTAGCACACCATAATTTGCACGGATCTTCAAGTCATTTACCCAGTCTACTTTAAAGAATTTTTCTTTGCTTATTCTCCAACCCACAGATGCTGAAGGGAATACACCATTACGATAATCCGGACCAAATTTAGACGATGCATCTCTACGAATGGTAGCACTAAAAAGGTATTTGTCATCATAAGAATAGTTTACCCGTCCAAATAAAGAGAACAACTTCTGCATATCTCTGTAACTACCTGTTTTTGGGTTACTCAAAGCAGCATCCAGCTGATCAAAATAGCTATCGCCAGTTGTCAGCAAGTCGTTTTTAGTTCCCCATACTTTTTCATAATAATTATTCATAAAGCTGGAACCAAATACAGCAGAAATATTATGTTTCCCAAAAGTCTTATTATATTCCAGAGTATTATCAAATACCATAGAATTAGATCTGCCTCTGGCCCTGTTAAGCGAAGAAGGATCATAAGGCTGGTTATATGTCCAGTTCCCTATTTTACGAAGATTCATGTATGAATCAGAACTACTTTCAAACCCAAAATTAAAACGATATTTAAATGATTTTAAGAATTCGAGTTCTGTATAGGCATTCCCTCTTACTCTAAGATTTTCATTAGTAATATCCTTCAGATTTTCAATCGCAACAGGATTTGTTCCGAAGGTAACATCACGTTGGCCATCTCCATATCCAAATCCACCGGAATGTGTTTTATCGTATACTGAGATTGTAGGTAGCATACGGTAAACATCAATAATCGGATTAGTATTCAGCTCATCCACAGAATAATTACTAACAATCACATTTTCACCAATTCTGAAAGTTACATTCTTTCCAAAATCACGTTGAGAAGAAGTATTTGCACGTACAGTAAATCTTTCGCTGTTTGTGCCTATTGTTGCCCCTGTATTTCCTTGATAGTTAGCCGATATATAGTAATTACTATTTTGGCCACCACCAGAGAATCCCACATTATAATCTTGTATAATACCAGTTTTAAATGTTTCATCCTGCCAGTTTGTATTACCATCATAATGATTGGCAGGGCTCAGTCCAGCATTCTTAAAAGCCATATCATTTAGTTCAGTCCACTGATTCTTATCAGCCAAATTATAACGAGGAAGCCATTGCAAAGTAGCTTTTGCTGAAAAATCAATAACCATTTTGCCTTCTTTTCCTTTTTTTGTGGTAACAATAATTACTCCGTTTGCGGCACGTGAACCATAAATAGCTGCTGCAGAAGCATCTTTCAAAACCTGAATGCTTTCAATATCATTAAAGTTAAAATCCCGGTTTGCACCACCATCAACAGCAATACCGTCAATTACATATAAAGGTGCACTGGAACCAAATGTAGATGTACCACGTATCTCTACCATTCCTTCTGCTCCTGGCTGACCAGATGAACGAACATAAAGGCCGGGTAAAGAAGCTAACGCATCAGCAACAGTTCCTGTTACTACTGTGTTTTTCATTGTTTCCGGTTTAAAGACAGAAACCGAGCCGGTCAAATCGGCTTTCTTTATTGTCTGATACCCAATCACAACTACCTCATCCAGAGCTTTTTCATTTTCAGCCATAACGACTACAAGAGGACTGCCACTATACTCAACTTCCTGGGTTTTCATACCTATATATGAAAAGACAAGTATCTGATTTTTCTTAACCGGCAATGTAAAATTACCATCTAAATCAGACGTAGAGCCTATTCTTGTACCTTTCACCAATACGGACACACCAATAATTGGATTATTGCCGTTATCCACCACCTTACCGGTGACATTTACATTTTGAGCATTTACGCCCAATGTAAACAATGTAAATAATAGAAAAATAATTTTTTTAATCATGTTTTTTAGAATTAGATTTGCTAAAACAAAACAATAATCTGAGAAGTCAAAAAACTATCTGTTTCAGATTAATTATTAAATTTAAGTCTTAATAATAGTTAGTCACAATTTAGTAAAGCTAACCAAACTCATTCTTCATACTTTGCATATTTTTAAGGTTAATAAATTAGTAAATTTACATATTATCTATTTAAGGAATTACAAACGTCTTTATTTATCTCTTTTACTTTCTTCTCATTTAGTTTTATCACCTTCCGGTCATAAGTCATCAGCCCGTTTACCTCAACTTCTACATCTGTAGTTTGTGTATAAACAGCGGCAGAAAAACCATGAGCTATCATTTCTTTCAATTGTTTTGCATACTTTACATACTCATTTGTAGTTTCCTCAGAAGTAGTAAACTGAACATATCCCCAGTTACGGTTAGGTTCCCAAAGATGATCCTTCAATACAAGCCCTATTCCTCCGTACTCTCCAAGTACAGTTGCGCGCTGTGCATCATACAAGTACATTTCGGGTCCCGGATAATTATGTAAATCGAGTATATCGCCACAGGTATAATGATTTCCTCCACTTGCTGGGTTTACTAAACGAGAAGGGTCATATTGTTTTGTCCACTCAGCAAATTCAGGCGTTTTAAACTGTCCCCATGCTTCATTGAAAGGCACCCAGACACCAATACATGGAAAAGAATACAAGTAGTCTATTATTTCTTTCCATTCTTTGCGATAATTAGATTCTGATTCAACCGTGCGTTTTATCTCAGTACCATTAAAATATTGTCTATTTTGCCATTCCGGACTTCTATCTCCACTAGGCATATCCTGCCAAACAATAAGACCTAACTGATCACAATGAGTGTACCAACGTGCAGGCTCCACTTTTACATGTTTACGGATCATGTTAAATCCAAAATCTTTTGTTTTTTGTATATCATACACTAAAGCCTCATCACAGGGAGCTGTATATAATCCATCAGGCCACCATCCCTGATCTAAAGGGCCAAACTGAAATAAGTCTTTATTATTAAGTTGCAAGCGAACAATGCCTTTATCATCACGTTTTGTTGAAAATTTACGCATAGCGGTATAGCTGCTTAATTGATCCATCAACTTACCATTACTGAAAAAAGAATTTTCATCGTATATAAAAAAGGAGAATCGGGAGACCATAGCTTAACATTGGCAGGCATGGCAACCTCTACGGGAAGCCCGTTAACCGAGGCTGCCACCGCTACCAATTGTTTTCCATCAAAGACCTTAACCTCAACCTTATCTGCAGAAATATTTGCATCTGTTGCAACCTCTACCTTTAAACTATTATTGTCAATATTGGGTATTGTTTTCACATTAGTAATATAATGCTCCGAAACCGGTTCTATCCACACCGTTTGCCAGATGCCGCTCACTGAAGTATACCAAATGCCGTTCGGATTGCCAACTTGTTTCCCGCGAGGCTGAAATCCTTTATCTGCAGGATCCCATACCTTCACCACTAATTTGTTATTTCCTTTAGTAAGTGCAGATGTTATATCAAAAGAGAAGGGAGTATATCCACCCGTATGTTGTCCAACCTTAATGCCATTTACCCATACGTCTGCTTTCCAGTCAACAGCTCCAAAATTCAATAATACTTTTTTATTATTCCACTTGGAAGGAATAGAAAATTCTCGTTGATACCACAATTCTTTTTTGTCTCCCAATTCTTTTGCAACACCTGATAAAGATGACTCAAGAGCAAAGGGAACCAGAATTTTCCCATCATAAGTATCAGGAGTAGATTTTCCAACCGGTAAAATAGCATAATTCCATAATCCATTCAGATTTTGCCATTCATCGCGTTCCATAATAGGACGGGGATATTCTGGTAATACCTTATTTATATCTATTTTGTCGGCCCAGGCAGTTCTTATTTTATCTCCGGCAGGCTTCCATTGAGCAGAAGCAGATATACATACTGTCAGAGCTATTAGAGTGAGAAGTTGCTTTATCATATAATATTATATTTTTGGTTTGTGACAAAAGTATAACATTGCTTATTTTTTGGATAAAACAAACGTCTCATTAAATAGAATTTTTGTGCCAAATATGAGATAGAATATAACTTTTAGTTCAGATAGTGAGACAATTAAAAAAAACAGTCCTTATAGAATGACAGAATGTTTGTTAAGCTATAAAATCTTTAGGAAGTACTCCAAATTGTTTCTGAAAACATTTAGAAAAATATGACGGAGAGTTAAAGCCTACTATATAACAAATCTCATTGACCCGGCTCTCTCCTTCTTTTAATAGTTGTGCCGCTTTCTTTAAACGTTCCAGCCGCAGATACTCATTGGGGGTTAAATCAAGAACCCCTTTTATCTTCCTATAAAAACTGGAACGGCTCATATTAAATGTATCTGCCATATCATCAATACTAAAATCCGGATTATGCAGATTAGTATGAATAATGTCATTCAGCTTTTTCAGGAACTCTTCATCTGCTTGAGTCATAGCCATCGTGTTGGCATCCAAAAATGGTGATTTTGCAAATGCTTGGCGCAGCTTTTCACGGTTCTGAATTAAATTGGCAATATTAGCCAGCAAATATTCTACAGAGAAAGGTTTTTCTATATAAGCATCTGCGCCCAAATCCAAACCTTCTATTTTAGATTGCAGATTTGTTTTAGCAGTTAGCAAAACAATCGGTATGTGGCTATAATTCAAGTCCGATTTTATAGTTTTGCAAAGTTCAAATCCTCCCATCTGAGGCATCATCACATCACTCACTACAATATTAACATATTTATTATCAAGAACTTCTAAGGCTTCCTTTCCATTTAATGCAGTTAAAACCGTGTAAATAGGAGAAAGTTGTTTTACTACAAATGACAGCATATCCGGATTATCTTCAACAACTAGAACCACCGGCTTATTATCGCCTGTCTTTATAGATTTAACAGTAGAATTAATATCTTCGTTTTGAGTGCTTACCAGTTCCATGTCCAGATTGATGATTCTGTCCTGAACAGCCGGTAATGTGAGACAGAAACTATTACAATCATTTACATTATCCATACGCAAACTTCCCTGATGCAATTCAGCTAAAGAGCGTGATAGTGCCAGTCCAATTCCCGTACCCGTAGTTTGTTTGTTCGTCCCGTTCTCATTGTAACGTACAAATGGTTTAAAAACTTCTTCCTTCATATTCTCCGGAATAATCTGACCATCGTTTTCCACACGCACACGGAAAACCGTAGGCTCCTGAAAAGAAGAATCAACTTCAAGCGTTGCATGAATATATGATTCAGAATATTTCACTGCATTATTGAATAGATTGCTGAGTATTTTAGTAAATGCTTCCTTGTCCACATGAGCATAAAAATCAGCTTCAGGTACATTCAGTACAAATTCTATCCCTTTCTGTTTTGTTAAAGGCGTAAAACGAAGATAGGTTTCTCTCAGCAGATCAGAAATATTACATTTAATAAAGCTTAGACGAAATCCCTGACTTTCTGTTTTTCTGAAATCCAAAAGTTGATTGGTCAGATTTAAAAGCCGTTCTGTATTCCGGCTCATAATATTTAAGTCTTCTCTTGTCTCAGTATCTACATCTTTTTTCAAAATAATATTCTCCAGTGGCCCTTTTATCAATGTTAGCGGAGTACGTATTTCATGCGCCACGTTCGTAAAGAAATCAATCTTTGCATTATATATTTCATGTTCCTTTTCCTGCTCAAATTTTTCCATCTGCCGCTGATGTTTTCTTTCACTCCGTCTCTTAAAATAAGATACCGTATACACAATGGAACCTGAAAAGAACAATACATAAAAACAATAAGCCCATATAGAAAGATAAAATGGCGGACGAATTTTAATCTGCAAAGTGGTCTCCTTCTTATTCCATATACCATCTATATTAGAAACTCTTACTCTGAATACATAGTTACCGTATTTTAAGTTTGAATATGTAATAAGAGAGTTTCCGGTAACCGAAAGCCACTCTTTATCAAAACCATCTAGTTTATACATCACCCTATTCATTTGCGGAGCCTGGTAACTTAATGCAGCTATACGAAGAGAAAAAGAGTTTTGATCAGCATCCAGCACAATTGCATCAGAATAAGTAATGCTTGTTTTCAATGGAGAGCCTTCTTCTCCAACAGGAACAGCTTTGTTAAAAAGTAGAAAGTCGGTAATAGCCACGGATGGAATATAATTGTTCTCAGAGAAAGTTTTTGGATTAAAAGCTATAAATCCATCAATACTACCAAAATAAATAGTTCCATTTTTAGCATTGAAACCCGATCGGAAATTAAACTGGTTTCCTAAAAGTCCGTTTGCTACTGTAAAAACTTTACTCTTTTTTGTCTGAGGATTAAATCTAACCAGCCCTGCATTGGTAGTAATCCAAAACAGTCCGTTTTCATCTTCTACAATCTGATAAATAACATCATTAGGTAATCCATCTTTGGACCCATATCTTGTAAATGTCTCCGACTCCGGATTAAATTTGCAGAATCCTCTACCTTGAGTAGTTAGCCATATTTGCCTTTGACTATCTTCAAAGATGCTCAACACCTTATTATATGGAAGACTATTTTTATTATTTTCATTATATAGATAGTTTGTCCACTTCTTCTTATTTATATCATACCGATAAGCCCCATTAGCATAAGTAGCCAACCACAAATTACCATGTGCATCTTCTTTTATATCATATATAAACTTTCCATTCAGCTCCGGGATGCGTGTAAAATCATTTGTTTGTCTATTGTAACGCAGCAAACCATAAGTAGTTCCTATCCAAAGTACCCCAGAAGCAGAACGGCAGATAGTAAAAATATCATTAGCACTTAACGTATTCAGTCCAATGCCTTTCTGATACGATTTTACCTCCTTTGTTTTTAAGTTCAGCCGATTTAGTCCTTTGGAAAATGTACCTATCCATAAAAAGTTTCCATCCAAACAAAGACCATGAACATTGTGATAAATAGCCGGATGTATAAACGGCTTAATATTGCCGGTTGCCGGGTTATAATTAAACAATCCTTTATCCTCGGTCCCTATCCATATAGTGCCGTCGTTGCTTTCACAAAATTCCCTTACTCTCTTTCCAAATGCTCTGTTTGTATTGCCAAAAGAATAAAATTTCTCAAAATAAGTATACTGCTTTGGATAATAATTAATGCCACCAAAGTAAGAGCCAATCCACATTCCGCCCTCTTTATCTTTACATAAAGAATAAATTGCATTATCTGAAAGTGAATAAGGATCACCATTCACACAAGTAAGATGCGTAAAGTTTCCTGATTTCAGATGATAAATAAATAAGCCGGATTCAGAACCAATCCAAAGTTCATCTTTTGAATAAAAGGCAATTTCCCTGGCATAAACATTATCTCCGGACTCATCTTTTAATAAAAGGTTTCGTACTTTGTTTGTTGTTAAATCTATCTCCTTCAATCCTCCTTTTGAAGAGCCCACATACAAAAAATGATAAGGACCGGCAACCAGTTTATTGATAATATCATCTTTAAAAGGTTGACTGCCATCGGCGGCAATAAAAGGTTTCAGTGTTTTAAAATGATCTTTGGTATAGTATAAATTGTCATCATATAAACAAAGCCAGCAAGTGCCATTATCATCAAACCAAAAACGGGTTATATTAGCAGAGATAGATTTCTTTGACTTGCTTGAAAGGTAATTAATAAGAGTTCCGTTTGTTGGTTCATAATAAAAAAGTCCTTGAGAATCTACAGAAATCCAGATCCCTCCTTTCTTATCACTAACAATTGCAGTAACGGAACGATCAATAGTTGTTCCCTGAGCGCTTCTAAATGAAAAATGCTTAAACGATTCTGTTATAGGAGAATATATATATAAACCAGCATCAGTGCCCACCAATATATTCCCTTTTAAGTCCTCATAAAGTGCAGTGATAAAATTATTCCCTATAGAATTATTTGTATTAACATCAAACTTAAAAACACGAAAAGACAAACCATCATACCGGTTTAGCCCATCTTTTGTTCCAAACCACATAAATCCCTTGCTGTCTTGTAAGATAGCATTTACCGTATTCTGAGATAACCCATTTTCAATATTTAAGTTTTTAAAATAGTATTTGGTAAAAAAGTCCTGTTGTGCATAACAATATATGCCGATAAAAAAGAAGATAAAAGACAATATGATAGAATGTGTTTTCTTCATAGCACTACATAATTCAATGGTTATTTAACAAACAATGGAACAAATGTACATGAAAATAATAACATTCCAATTCAAAGAATTTAAAATCGTGAAATTAGTAATCTGGCAGAAAAAAACACAAACCAAACATCACTCCATCACGATTTCGTGTAAAGTATTAGATATAAAACAATTGACCCGTGATGGATGCCATTTCATCCATCACGGATCAATCACTTTTAGAGGTCAAACATCACGCATTTGTGCATTCCACTACATTATATCGCCGGCCACTGTTTGACTGACCCAGCGGAATATTGAGCTTAGTCAAAATACGCCCGAAAGTACCAATCTTTGTGTCAGAGAGTTTAAAACCACTCTTCTTCTGCAACCTTGTAAGAATCTCTACCGCACGAAGCCTTTCACCCGTCTCACCCTGAGAGTTTAAAACCACTCTTCTTCTGCAACCTTGTAAGAATCTCTACCGCACGAAGCCTTTCACCCGTCTCACCCTCTTGGGCAGCACGGTAATATTGAAGAAACAACTGCTCCACAGGAGGCTGCACCTCAAATGCTTCGTTATTTTT
>Ga0183099_1000115_pt1 | contig 79731 bp, 58 predicted proteins | sample Biomet1_FD_127788 | JGI IMG/M metagenome (GOLD analysis project Ga0183099, IMG submission 127788) | Microbial communities from bioreactor (seeded with anoxic lake sediment) at LBNL, California, USA - Biofuel metagenome 1 | ecosystem: Engineered > Bioreactor > Anaerobic > Unclassified ...
CAGCTACGCAACCTTTGTAAACGTTAACAATCAATGAATAAAACGCGTAGCTTCTTTCAGGAAAGCTACGCAATAGTGTCAAAGCTACGCGCTTATGCTCTATCGTTCACAATGCATTTCCACACCAGCACAGTCAATATCCGCTCCCATTGGGGGATTCTGTTTGGCAAGCTTAAGATCAATGGCTTCCACTGTGGGAAAATCATGGAACAATCGGGTTACAATTCTTTGGCTCACATGCTCTAAAAGAAGGGAAGGAGTTTTCATCTCCGCTTTTATCGATTTATATATGTCGGCATAACTCACTGTGAAGTTCAGATCATCACTTTCCGCTGCACGACTAAAATCTAGTTTCAGTCTCAGATCAATAATGAAAGTGTTGCCTACCAATGTTTCCTGAGTTCCAACCCCATGATAGGCATAAAACTTCACACTACTGAGGAAGATATACATGTCTTTCGATTTCATTTTTTGATTCTATTTAGTAATGTTTTTATTCTCCTGTACAGAAGATTACATTCTTCTGTACAGAACATTGTTTTCTTTTGTACAAAAGAATGCAATCTTTTGTACAAGGAAATAATAATTATTCTAGTTGTTCTGATGAATATTTCCTTTTGTTCTCAAAATTATTCGCCAGATACAAAAGTAAGAGAATCTATGAATATGAACACCATTTGCCGTAAATAAAAAGAAGAGCACTGTTCAGAACAGTACCCTTCTTCCAACCAACTTTACAACTCTCTATTTTTTAGGATTTCTTCCTGTAAGTACAATCAGTTCTTTTATTTTAGTATTTATACTGTCGGCCTGCATCAGATCTTCAAGAGATACATGCATCCGATAACGCCAGTAATGCCTAGGATTTGCCGGAATATTAATGCGTTCAGCTTCTATATTGGGGCTTCTCCATTCTTCACTCATGGATAACCAATCCTGTAATGTAAGCACGCAAAAGATGGAGTTTGAATAAAGATGCTGTTTTACCACTTCCTCGCAAATATGTTCTGATGCTTTTTCAGGAGCAGCGCCATAGTGTCCAAGTACATTGTTGAAGAAACGTTGCGTTTGCTGGTGGTCTTCCTTCCACCATCCGCGCAAAGTGGACATATCATGAGTGGAAATTGTACATACAGAACGATAAGGATAATCGCCTACGTTACCAAACTCTAACGATCTGCTTTTAGGCATGCGCTGTATTTCCAGACTTAATATCTGGAGTTCATTCATGACCCATGGTACGCAATCGGGAATCATTCCCAAGTCTTCTCCGCAAACAAGCATTCGTGTGCTGTTTATCAATTGCGGTAATTTCTTCATGGCTTGTTGTTGCCAGAAAATGTTATGGCGTTTGTAGTAATAATTATCGTAAAGGTTATTGAAGGCAGCCTTATCACCGTCGTTCAATGATTGAAAAATAAAATCGAATTGTACGCCTATGCGTGGGTGATACATAGCTTTGTTTTTTCTGTCACGAATAAAAAGCACATCGCTTATAAGCGCATATAGTCCGTCGCGAATCCATACACTGTCTGTATCTGTCTTTCCGCTGAAGTATTCTTCTACTTTCTTTTGCGTATCAAACTCAGGACGCATTTCATAGATTTCCCATTGATTGGTTGAACGGATAAATGTGTTTTTTACATATTCTGTGTGAGGACCAAAAATCTGTTGCAGAAAACCTTCGTGAATATATGGTTTAAGAAAACGTTCCTCATCAAAGGGCAAACCGTTGCTTTCAATCTCTTCACGTGACATAGGCAGCGAAGGCACAAATTGTCCCAGCAAACCATGTACGGCATCAAGTGGAATTTCCCAGATACGGAAGAATCCCAGAATATGGTCAATGCGGTATGCATCAAAGTACTCCGACATTTTTTGGAACCTCTTCATCCACCAGCTGTAACCATCTTTTTCCATTACTTCCCAGTTATAAGTAGGGAAGCCCCAATTCTGGCCATTGACCGAGAAATCATCGGGCGGCGCACCAGCCTGACCATTCAAATTAAAATATTTGGCATCCTTCCAGGCTTCCACACTGTTGCGACTTATACCGATAGGGATGTCTCCTTTAAGCACTACCCCTTTTTCTCGGGCATAAGTAGATGCTTCAAGTAACTGCAGATGCAAATGGAACTGAATATAGTAATAAATAACGATCTCTTCGTAATCTTCTGATTCTGTGTGGCAAAGCGCTTCTATATCTTCCTGAAGATAGGTGGAACATTGAGGCCATTCCCTGAAATTAGGAGTATGATATTGGTCGCGGAGGTAGCTGAACACCGCATAAGGCTGCAACCATTCCTGATTTTCCGCAAAGAACTGCTTAAACACTTTTGATTTTAATACAGCTTGTCCTTCTTGCTTGAATATGAGTCGGAAATATTCCCATTTAATTTTGTTTACCGCTTCATAATCTATTGTGGATTTTGCATTCAGCTTAGTTTGCTTTTCGGTAAAGTAAGCCATCTTTTCGTCATCCTTCAGTTTACCCATTTTAAACAAATCGGCATACATAGGATGAAAAGCATAGATTGAAATGCTGTTGTACGGATATGAGTCTGTCCATGTATGCGTCATGGTAGTGTCATTCACGGGAAGAACTTGTACTAACTTCTGATTAGTACTGGCTGCCCAATCTATCATCAATTTCAGATCACTGAAGTCTCCCACACCAAAACTTTGTTTTGATCTAAGTGAGAAAACAGGAATAGCTACACCTGCTCCCTTATATACCGGCAGATTAAAATAAACATATCTGTCGGCTATCTGAACTGTTTCTCCAGTTTTAATAGCAGGATCGGCCAGATATCGGTTGGGATTATTTTCCCATGATTCCACTCTATTCTCTTTTAAATTATAAAGAACAAATTTGTATTCCAGTGGAAAAGTGAGTTGATCGGCATCAATAGCAATTTGCCATTCGGGAAAATCAGCATCATTCATCAAGCAAATCTTACTCACATCCCAGTTTCCTAAAGAAGGCTGATTGCCCGAAATAGCTAAAGCATAATTACTCCCTATTCTTGGCGCGTAGGCTTTGATTACTAATGTTTTATTATTGTTTACATTTTGCTGCTCACCATGTTTACGTGCAAGCAGGCATTCTGTAAAGGCAGAGCTGTAAAATTGTTGCTGATCGGGGATGTTTTTCCATGCATCCAGATTGCGGTACACAATATTCTGAGCAGACGAAATGTGAATTCTTCTGGGGAATGAATCCCATTCTTTACGAACAGGCACTTCGTCTTTATATATGTAATAGCTGTATTTAATGACTCCGTCTGTAGGATTCTGAACTTCTTTGGATAAACTCCAGTTAATTCCATCAACAGAATGAAGAGGAACAGCTTGTTCTTCTTCATAACTTCCAAGTTCCGGTACAGAACCCAGTATCCTGACTTCTTCACCCCAGTTTGTTCGGTATTCTATATGAAAAGATAAAATCATACTATTAGATTTTTTTATTTTATCAAAGTAATGCAATTTTAATCATTTATTGAATACACTAAATGTACATGATTATGTTTGTGATGCAAAATCTTATGCAAACGTTTGTTCTATTATCAGCAAAGACTTGAAAATGGAGATAAGGGAAGGTAAATATTCTATTTAAAATATCAGTTTTTGATTATATATAAATCAATAAATTGCTTTGAACCATAAAAAACTGTCTATAGAATATTTCCTCAATCTTTTTTTTGACTGAAGAAATTCTATAGACAGTTTTTCTATTATTTTGTGTGATAATCTATTTCTGTACAGTTGTCTTTGGTTTACTATCCGCAACGAGAGCTTCCACAAGATGTACAAATAAGACATCCTTCCTGATAAATCAATGTTTCGTTTCCACAGTTAGGACATTTCTTGCCTCTTGCTTCTGTTCCGTCCTGAATGTATTTCTTCAAAGCGCGTTCTACACCGTTTTTCCAGGTATTAATGCTTTCATTGTCCAGTTGTAACTGACCAACTAATTTAATTACCTGCTCAATTGGCATTCTATAACGAAGCACTCCGGAAATTAACTTTGCATAGTTCCAGTATTCTTTGTTGAATTTTTCAGATAATCCCTCGATTGTTGTTTTATATCCACGTTTGTTTTCAAACTGGAAGTCATATCTCTTTATTCCGTTTTCGTCAACACTCTTGATAATTCGTCCTTGAGTTACAGTCTTAGGAAGAAGAATACCTTCTTCATCATCCTGCAAACCGGTAAATATCTCGTAAGGTCTTCCTTCCAGAAGCCCCACAAAAGCAACCCATTTCTCTCTGTTATTTTGGAATCTCACTACGTCTGCTTCCAATACTTTAGGGCGAACTTCCACTACCGTAGGTGGCTTGCATGGAGGAAGTTCATCTTTCTTATCTGATTTTGTAGAAAGCAAAACTCCTGAACGTGAACCATCGCGATAAACAGTGCAGCCTTTGCAACCGGATCTCCAGGCTTCAACATACAAACGGTTTACCAAATCTTCATCCACATCGTTTGGAAGATTAATAGTTACGCTGATAGAGTGATCTACCCATTTCTGGATTCTTCCCTGCATCTTGACTTTCATCATCCAGTCAACATCATTTGATGTTGCTTTGTAGTAAGGAGACTTTTCAACCAGTGCATCAATTTCTTCCTGAGTATAGCGTTTGGCTGCATCATAACCATTAGCTTGCATCCAGTCTACAAACTTGTGATGGAATACAATATATTCTTCGAATGCGTCGCCTGTTTCATCAATATAATCAACGTGAGACTGAACATCATTAGGATTAACCTTCCTTCTTCTCTTATATACTGGCAAGAAAACAGGCTCAATTCCAGAAGTAGTCTGTGTCATTAAACTAGTTGTTCCTGTAGGAGCAATTGTTAAACAAGCAATATTTCGACGTCCGTACTTTTTCATCTCTTCGTAAAGAGCAGGGTCTGCATCCTTAAGACGGTTGATAAACGGATTATTTTTTTCTCTTTCAAAATCATAAATTTCAAAAGCCCCACGTTCTTTAGCCATTTGAACGGAAGAACTGTAAGCGTAGATAGCAATAGTCTTATGAACTTCTTCAGAGAAAGTGGTTGCTTCTTCTGTCCCATACCTTAAACTTAATGCAGCCAGCATATCACCTTCTGCAGTAATACCTACGCCGGTACGTCTTCCTTGTCCGCTCTTTTTGTAGATCTTTTCCCAAAGTAATTTTTCAGCATGTTTTACTTCATCGCCTTCCGGATCAGAATCTATTTTGTGTATGATGCGTTCAATTTTCTCCAATTCCAGATCAATGATATCATCCATGATGCGTTGCGCAAGTGCAACATGTTTTTTGAATAAATCGAAATCAAAATACGCATCCTTGGAAAATGGATTCACAACATAAGAATAAAGATTGATGGCTAATAATCTGCAGGAATCGTAAGGACACAATGGAATTTCTCCGCAAGGGTTGGTAGATGTGGTTTTATAACCAAGGTCTGCATAACAATCCGGCACAGACTCTTTGATAATTGTATCCCAGAATAAGACTCCCGGCTCAGCAGATTTCCATGCATTATGAACAATCTTTTTCCAGAGAGAAGAAGCATCAATCTCTTTTACAGTAGTTGGGCTTTCAGAATCAATAGGATATTGTTGCTTGTAAGGGTGTCCTTCAACAGCTGCTGCCATGAATTCATCGTCAAGTTTTACGGATACGTTTGCTCCCGTAACTTTCCCTTCAGTCATTTTTGCATCAATAAACGATTCCGAATCCGGATGCTTAATTGATACACTTAGCATCAATGCACCACGACGTCCGTCTTGTGCAACTTCCCTTGTGGAATTTGAATAGCGTTCCATAAAAGGAACGATTCCGGTTGAGGTTAACGCAGAGTTCTTAACAGGTGATCCTTTTGGACGAATGTGTGAAAGGTCATGGCCTACACCTCCTCTTCTTTTCATTAATTGAACTTGTTCCTCATCAATCTTAATAATAGCACCGTAGGAATCTGCAGCGCCATCAACTCCAATTACAAAACAATTGGATAATGATGCTACCTGATAATTATTACCGATACCAGTCATAGGACTTCCTTGTGGAACAATATATCTGAAATGATTAAATAGGTCGAAGAGCTCTTGCGAACTAAGACCATTTTTATACTTGGCTTCAATACGCGCAATTTCATTCGCAATTCGCCAATGCATATCTTCCGGTGACTTTTCATAGATATTTCCGAAAGAGTCTTTTACTGCGTACTTGTTTACCCAAACCCTTGCAGCAAGCTCATCACCTTTAAAATATTGTAAAGATGATTCAAAAGCTTCGTCATAAGAAAATGTGTTCTTCTCCACGATATTTTGAATTATATTATTATTAATAAAAAGAATTAGTAGAGGTTTCTTATTAATAAAATAGATAGTATTAAATAGGTTATGCAAATCTATGAATGTTTTTTGTTAAATCAAAGTAAAACAGGAAATAAAATATAAAATAAATCGTGATTAAGAATAATGTTTTCCGCTTTTGTTATTTATGTTATTGGTAATCAATAATATACATTTTTGTAATTCGCTAAAAGTTTTCCAAAAAATATATTTTTACTCACTTTGCATGTAAATGTTTTCTCTAAAAGGATAAACTATAAAAGAATATAACGTTAATAATCAGATTATAATATTGATTCTTTTATTATATTTGCAAAAAAAAGAGTATGATAGAGTCAGTAAAAAACAGAAGATCAATAAGAAAGTATAAACAGCAGGATATAGATTCTGTTTTGTTAAATGATTTGCTTTCTACAGCATCACGTGTGTCTACCATAGGAAACATGCAGGTTTATAGTGTTGTGGTTACTCGTGATGAGAAAATGAAAGAGAAATTATCTCCAGCTCATTTCAACCAATCAATGATAAAAGGTGCGCCTGTTGTTCTAACAATCTGTGCGGATTTTAATCGATTTAGTAAATGGTGTGAATTTCGTGATGCTCAGCCTGGTTATGCAAATTTCTTATCCTTTATGAATGCTGCAACTGATGCATTGATCTTTACTCAGAACTTTTGCACACTTGCAGAAGAAGCCGGATTAGGGATCTGTTATTTAGGAACTGTTATTTATAATCCCCAACAGATTATTGACACTCTTAAATTACCTAAGCTGGTTTTTCCTGTCGCTACAATAACCTTGGGATATCCTGATGAATGTCCTCCATTAGTTGACCGTCTTCCTTTAGAAGCAATTGTTCATGAAGAGCAATATTGTGATTACACGCGTGAGATGATTGACAAGCTGTATGCTTATAAAGAATCTTTGCCTGAGAATAAACAATTTATTGCTGAAAATAATAAAGAAACATTGGCTCAGGTATTTACAGATGTGAGATATACAAAAAAAGATAATGAATTTATGTCTGAGAATCTGTTCAACTCTCTTAAACAACAAGGCTTTATTTTATAGTAAATCAACTTCGTTAGTTTTCTTTGAACTTAGCTTTTTTTGAAGTAGATAAAAAATCAGAAAAAAAATCTAGAAACTTTCTGTAAATTAATGAGATGCCCCGAGAGGTGATGGCTAAATTGTATTTCTCATTTGGTTGTTAATTTGTTGTTAGCTGGTTATTTGGAAATGTGAGAGGTGAGAGAAGAAAAAATCCTTTGTGAATATAAAAACAATCCCCAGAAAAAGAATATGTCTTTTTTGGGGGATTGTTTTGTCTACGCAGTATTAACCTCTAATGGTTCCTAGTGCTAATTTTATTTTGAGACGATTTATTTTTTTCTAAGTGAAGCTTCTATTTCTTCCACTTCTGCACGGAATGACTTGTCTACATCAACTTGTCCTTTAACAATTTTGCAGGCATGTAACACGGTAGCGTGATCTCTGTTGCCAATTAAATTACCAATTTTAGAAGAGGAAGTATCAGTGTGCTTCTTTGCTAAATACATTGCTAACTGACGTACCTGAACAACTTCTCTTTTTCTGGATTTGGAATGAATAGCAGTCGTATCAAGCTCAAAATGTTTGCATACTTTTTCTATTATATCATCAACAGTAATGGCCTTAGTCTCGCAACGAACTGCTTTACGCACAATTCTTTCTGCCAGTTCCATATCAATTTCTTTATTGTATATAGTGGAATGGGCCATAATGGAAATGACAATTCCTTCCAGGTCGCGTACGCTTTCATTAACATTCTCGGCTATATAAGTAATAACTTCTTCCGGAAACTTCAAACCATCGCGATGGATCTTATTCTTTAAGATATTCTTTCGCAACTCAACATTAGGCTTTTCCAACTCTGCCGTTAATCCCCATTTGAAACGGGTAAGTAATCTGTCTTCCATTCCTTGCAGAAGGATAGGAGCACGATCGGATGTCAGAATTAACTGTTTGCCGTTTTGATGCAAATGGTTAAAGATATGAAAGAATGTATTTTGAGTCTTTGTAAGACTAGCAAATTCTTGTATATCATCAATAATCAATACATCAATAGTTTGGTAAAAGTTAATAAAGTCATTGATGGTATTGCTACGAACTGAGTCAGTGTATTGTACCTGAAATAAGTGAGCTGATACATACAGAACTCTTTTGTCTGGAAACAGCTCTTTAATCCGGGTTCCAATAGCGTTTATAAGGTGAGTCTTGCCTACACCTGATGGACCGTAAAGAAATAATGGATTAAATGTTGTTTTTGCAGGATTAATAGCAACGGCTTCTCCTGCTGTTCTTGATAACTTATTGCTATAACCTTCAATAAAATTCTCAAAGTTATAGTTTGGATTCAGCTGAGGATCAAGATCCAGAGGTGATGGAGCTTTAAGTGTATTAGGAGCTTTGTTCCCATTGCGAATGGTACTTCGTTGAGGGATTGCAGTTGAACGGTTCGTAGCTTCAAGATCAACGGAAGCTTTCGAACTGTTGTCCACAATTACCCGATACATCAGTTTTGTTCCTTCACCAATCTCTTTGTATAAAGTAGCACGAAGCAACTCTACAAATTTGTCCTCCAGAAATTCATAAAAGAATTGTGAAGGGACCTGTACAGTCAGCGCGTTGTCCTCATACTTTAGGGGGACAATAGGAACAAACCATGTGTTAAATGTAGTCTCAGGAACATTGTCACGAATCACTCGGAGACAGCGGTTCCATAGACTTACATGATTGGATTCAATCATAAGGCTATTAATACAATTTATTAATTATAAGAAACTTCTACTTATGCAAATGTGGGAATCTTATTTGAGAAAAACAAATGTTGTTTTTTTCTTGTTTTTTTTATAAAATTAATAAGTGGTTTAATTTCAACGTGTTATAGATTTTACTTACCTAAATGCTTTAATTTTATATTTTGCATGATTGTAAGCTCTTGTCCTTTAGTTAGTTATGCTACTTTTTTAAATATAAAACTATCTATAATAGTTTTTTTAGATAAATGATTCTACCCATCTATTAATGGAGTAGTTAGTTGCTTTTCTTTGATATAAATAACAAGCTCTCTATTTAGACAAAATCTATTTTACGCTTTTTCTTGAATCTATTTTCGGCCAAAAACAGAGAAGTGTACATAGCGCTTTGGATTGCTCTTTAAGTCCTGCAATAAGAGCGAAGCGTTTGCGCCAGTAGCCGATAAATTCTTGTAAAGCGAAGTGTCGTTGAGTAAAAGTCCAAGTGAATTATCTTTTCGGTTAAGTTTCTCAGTAACCATTTTCACATTGGCCATTGTAGAATCTATTTTGTTAAAAGTTGAAGCATAGTTAATATTTCTAAGATTACCGCTAATAGTTACGAAATTGTCACCTATCACATTTATCTTTTTAGTCATTTGTGGTACATCATTGTTCATGAAAGAACGAAGTTGTGTGGTTGTTGCTGCCAGATTATCGGCTGTAGTCTTTACAGATTTCAGTGTAGCTGGAATATTTGGATCAGCTGCAATCTTATTCAGTGATGTCATTATTGAATCCAGCTTAGGTAGCATTTTCTCTACTTGAGGCATAATAGATTTTGTTACTGCTTCCATTAAACCATTATTGACAGTACCGGGAATTGTATCTCCAATAGCATAAGCTTCCTTTGGGTTAACCACAAGGATAAGATTCATTTTTACGGTGCCAAGCATTTCGGTTATTAATTCAGCATGACTTCCTTTCGGGATTCTCATTTCATTGTCGAGCTCTACTTCTACGGTTACATTTCCAGGATGGGTGTAATCATAAAAAATATCTCTTACGATTCCGATGCGAAAGCCGTCAGCAAACACTGGACTTGATTTCGCTAATCCCTGGATATCTTTGTATTTTACGTAGAAATAGCTGCTGGGTTTAAACATGTTTACTCCTTTCAGATAATTAATGCCGTATACGAGCATACATAAGCTGATAATCCCTGCGATTCCTATTTTAACTTCTTTAGTAAAGTATTTCATTTTATTCTTTATTATGCTTGGTTATTTCCTGTTCTTTTTAAATTCTGCAATAGCTGTATTAATATTTATTTTTTCGCCGTTTTTAAATGCTATTATAAAAGCATCCTTAAACTGTGCTGCTATGTTTCTTTTTGTTCTGAGCACTTCATTGTAATTCTCTGATGCTCCGTATGTGTATTTATAGATCCCGCTTTCAATATAAGAGTCAACCGGATCTAAACTTTTAAAACGTGGATCGTTTGATTTTAGTTTCTTACCGGAAGATATAATTTGTATTTTGAATATTAAATTAGCTTCTTTAGGAGGAGTGCTGCCTCTTTCTTCTTTTGTCTCTTTAACTTCTATATCCTTTTTAACTATTTTTCTTGTAGTATCTGGTTTCTCAGAATTAGCTACGGTATAAGATTGCTTAACTTCTGATTCTGCTTCGTTTTCAGGCCGAAGTGGTACTCTAATTTTTGACCGGCGTACGTCGTGCTTAAGCTTATATTGCTGAAATGCATTAAAAATAGATTTGGCTAGTGCATCTGTTCCTTCTTCGGTATTAAGATATTGTTCTTCTTCCGGATTAGAAATAAATCCTACTTCTGTGAGCACACTGGGCATGGCGCTGGTTTTTAATACCAGAAAGATATCCTGATGAACCCCTCGGTCTGGCCTCCCAATGCTTGATCTGTATTGTTTCTGAATCAATGTAGCCAGACTAACACTTTGTTCCATGTGTTTATCCTGAATAAACTCAAACATAATATATGATTCCGATGAGTTAGGATTAAAGCCTGCATATCTTTGTTTATAGTCATCTTCCATCAAAATTACGGAGTTCTCTCGCTTGGCGACTTCAAGATTTGCGCTGGAGCGGGAAAGCCCGAGCGAGAATGTTTCCGTACCTCTTGCTGCTTTGGCTGGAGCTGAATTTGTATGAACAGAAATAAATAAATCGGCATTAGCGTTATTTGCAATCTCTGTCCGTTGATTCAGCGGGATAAAGACATCCGTTTTACGGGTATAGATAACTTTAACGTCGTTGCAATTTTGCTCAACCAGATGACCAACTTTTAAAATGATGTTCAGATTGATGTTCTTTTCACGAGAAAAGTTTCCTATGGCACCGGGGTCGTGTCCTCCGTGCCCAGCATCAAGAACTAATACAAAATCTTTTCCGAATGCCGGTGTGCATCCAATGGTGGCAAACCAGAAGCTAGCGATTGTAGTAATGGTATAAATGATACTCTTTTTCATTTTTATACAATAAAATGCAAATGTAGCAGAATTTTCCCGAAAACTTGCTATTTAGTTTCAAGTTTTGTCTTTTTTAAGTCAGTAGCGCATCTTTCTGCTTTTAACTGCAAAGGAGTAGCGTTTTACATGCTTCTGCATAGTTAAGGTATACGAATGGGAATGTTTAGGTAATTATTAAGGTATATGAATCCTCTTTTACTAGAAACATTATTATTTAAGTCTAGATTAAAAATTAATAAGGTGTAGATTTTATTTAGTTTAAATCTACACCTTATATATATAAGCTCTACTATTTATTAAAAAGTATTCGTTTTATTCTGTCTTAGCTTTCACCAGTTATTTAAAGTTTATCTGGTAACTTACACCTACCTTTCCCCAGAAACCGGGTTGGGGTACGTTTCCTAAATCATAATATTTACGATTGAGCAAATTGTTTGCTTCTGCAAATAGCAAATAGTTTTTTGCATTCCATGAAAGTTTGAGATCAAGTAAACAAAAAGATGGGTAAGCCTTTTCACCAGTTTCTTTCATACCTTCATAAGTTGTGTAACTACCTTCTCGGCTTTGCCAACGGAAAGCCCAGTTAGCACTTAGACTTTGCCAGATACGGTGATCAAGTTGTGCTACAAATTTATGCTTCAGGTAATCTAACGCATAATTTGATTTATACACCTGACCTATCTTTTTGTCTTGTGTTATATATGAATAGCCAATCGTTGCTTTCTTCAGGAAGCTTGTTTTTCCATATAGCTCGCAAAAGTTAAGCGTGGCAGAAGTCTCTATGCCCATGTTGTCCAGCTTTGTGTGGTTTACCGTGTGCCATTTGTCGTCAGCTGAATACTTCACCCAGTCTATCATATTTTTCCCTTTCCGGTAATAACCGCTCACTGAAGCCTGCAATGCATGGGAAGAATATTTTGTTCCAATCTCGAATGCCTGAGTTTCTTCCGGTTTTAGATTCGGGTTTCCCTGGTTTGTTTTACTCTCGTAGTAGAGATCGGTAAAGGTAGGCAAACGAAGCGCCATGTTCCACGACGTGTAAACCTTCAGTTTGTCAGTGATACGATAGGATGCATCCACACCGGGGTAAAGGCGGAACTTATTGTCCAGTCCCGTATTCATGGTTGCCATCATACCGAGCGACAATGTAAAATGAGGAAGTAAAATATCATGTTCTGCAAAATAACTGATATTTGTCCGGTTATCCTTTTTGGTGAAATAGTGATCTCCTTCGCCGGGTACTTTTACAGGTTCATCCATCAATTTTCCTAGTACATTGCTCAATACTCCTTCATTGCGGAATTCTGCTCCGAAAGCAGTCTTTCCAATTGCGGAGTTAAAGTAAGCATTCAGGTTGGTGCCATACACATCTGTTTGGTGATAGTTGTGACCCGTATACCATGATGCCGGATTACTTCGGAAGAGTTCAAAACGGTCGTTACCACGATTCCAGTAGATTATGGGTGAAAAGTGGAGTTTTCCTTTTGTCTCAGCCTGTACCGATACGAAATACTTGCGGGTATGCTCGTATTGATTGGGATAGATAGCCGAGTAAAACGTATTGGCACCATATCCCTTGTCACTGATTCCCGCTTGCCAACGTATGCTTGCTTCTTTTCCGGAATATTCTCCCTGATAGAAGCCCCGTTTAGCACTAAAATCACTGTTGGCAATGTACCCGTCTGAGCGGCTATATCCTGCAGAAAGCTGATTCTTTAATTTACCTTTCGATAGATTTCCTCTAACTCCCCCGTTGAACAAACCGTATTGACCTGTTGATAGATCAATGGCAGCATGACTTTGTTTGTCACTTTTAGTCACAATATTAATTGCTCCGGTAAAAGCCGAAGTGCCGTATACTCTTGCGGCCGGGCCTTCAAGAATTTCTATACGTTCAATATCGTTCATGTCTACAGGAAAGTCGGCCGTGAGATGGCCTGTTTGTGGGTTACTGATGTTTGCCCCATTGAGAAGAATAGTAATTTGGTCGAAAGTTCCGCCTCGGATGCTGATGTCACTCTGAATACCCAGATCTCCCCGTTGGCGGACATCCACGCCCACGGCATACTTTAAAAGTTCATTGACACTTTGTACCGCCGCCGCTTGAATATCTTCGCGGGAAAGCACAGTTACAATTCTCGCCGCCTCACCTAAGGTAAGTGGTACGCGACTGCCGGTCACTTCAATCTCGTCTAGCTTATATTCTTTTAGTTGATGAGAAGTCTCGGTTTGTGCCGAAATACATTCCACGTTGGCAAAGGCAAGGGTTGTAATTGCCAGAACGCCAATGTTTACTTCTTTTTTCAAACTACAGAATGCAGCATACGACTTGTGATTGAACTGCTTCCATCGGGCAGTCTGTCGTTCTGTAAACTTGTTTTCTTTCATTTAAAATAAAATTAAAATAAAAAATCGAGGCCAAAGGTAGTATTTTTCTTTAATTCGCTGTTACTTTGCAGATGAAATATTAAAATATGTAATAATGCTGAAGTTTATTAGAAATTGGGCTTTACCTTTAGGTATGCTTGCTGGTGCATTTGGTTATCAGTTCTTTACCTTGCTGTCTCCTCTGATTCCTGCACTTATTTTTGTAATGCTTCTTTTTACTTTCTGCAAAGTATCACCTCATGAACTTAGGTTTGAAAGACTTCATCTTTGGCTTATTGCTATACAACTTCTTGGTAGTATCCTTGTATATCTTTCTATTGCCGCTTTTAATCCTATTGTTGCCGAAGGAGCAATGATTTGTGTGCTTGGGCCTACTGCAACATCGGCCGCTGTTATTACTGGTATGTTAGGAGGAAGCGTGTCCAGCCTTACTACTTACACATTACTTTCCAATATAGTGGTGGCTATTGCTGCCCCTGTTATATTCTCGCTGATTGGAAATAATATTTCACTCCCATTCTTTCATTCTTTTTGGTTTATATGCAAAGAAGTGGTGCCATTGCTGATACTTCCTTTTGTTTGTGCCTGGTTTATTCAGGTCAAACTCCCCAATCTTCACAGTAAAATGCTTAGTATGCATCTGGCTTCGTTCTATCTTTGGGTTGTTGCTTTGGCTATTGTGACGGGGAAAACAATTGATTTTCTGGTTAATCAGAATAATCCGAATTATACAAACGAGATATTGATTGCTGTATCTGGATTAGTAATATGTTGTTTACAATTCTTTCTGGGTAAGAATATTGGCGGACACTACGATAATCGTATTTCCGGAGGGCAAGCTCTTGGTCAGAAGAATACGATTCTTGCTATTTGGATGGCACAAGTTTACTTAAACCCAATAGCTTCTGTAGGACCAGCCTCTTATGTATTGTGGCAGAATACTATTAATTCCTGGCAGCTTTGGAAAAAAAGGCACAAGGATGAGGCTAATTCTGAGAATAAATAATCAGACTGTTTTTTAGTATAGCAGAACCATTTTATATTTTAATATCCAATGGTGAAACGCTCAAAGTGATGCTGCGGATTTTCCACCTCATCAATCATAGCTAAAGCATAATCTTCCACGGAAATATAACTTTTACCTTCAGAGTCTGTTATCAAGTCATCTTTTCCCAAACGGAACTTTCCGGTTCGTTCTCCGAAAATAATGTTTGCAGCAGGTGAGAAGAATACCCAGTCCAGCTCTTTTTCATTATTTTGCAATGAATAAAGAAGTGCTGCCAAAGATTTGGCACCCGGCAAGAGTGTTTCTTCAGCCATACCCATATCTATAAGACGTGTTCCGTTAATAAGCAGACTACCGGCTCCGCCCACGATTATTATTCTTTTTATTCCTGCTTTTTTTGCTCCTTCAAAAATAAAAGAATATGCTTTTTGTGTATCTCTGTAAACCATAGGATTTGACCAGCCAGGATTAAAAGCACTAATCACAGTGTCGCATCCCTTTATTAGTTCCTCAACAGTATCTGCAATCATTACATCACCCTGTTTGATTGTGAGGTTAGGGTGATTTAATTTAATCTTTTCGGGGTTACGAACTATTGCCGTTACTTTGTGTCCTCTATCCAATGCCTCTTTTAAAAGAACAGAACCCACAAATCCGCTGGCTCCTATGATTGCTATATTTTTCATCCTTAATTAGTTTTTAAAGAAGTGCTTTTTATAAATAACAATGAAAAGAAGAAACTGTTTGCTGTGGTGATGAGATAGATAAATCATTCATAAAAAAAACACTGATGAAAATCCTTCACCAGTGTCCTTTACTATATCACATCTGTTATGTACTACTCCGCATAGAGCAAATACTTAGCCCGCATTTTTTTATACTTAGCCAGTCCTTGCTTCCAGCCCGCTTTTATCTCTGCTTCACTTTTTCCTTCAATAATCTCTTTGCGAACGGAAGCATCGCCAAGCAACTGGTCAAACCAGCGGGGGCGGGTAAAGAATTCGGCTCCTTGACCGGATTTGTTATAGAACTGTATAAAGTATTTTAGAGTAAATCCTTTGGGAGATTGAACTTTGCGTAAATCAATTCCATAGCATAGCTGATCTTTATGCATCGGATTCTTATCAAATCCAACAAGACTTACGGGAGTGAAGGTAAATTCTCCATATTTCTTATCTGGTGCACCAAGAACTTCAAAAGGGGTGCGGGTTCCTCTTCCTAAGCTGATATTTGTAGCTTCAAACGGACAAAGAGATGCATAAAAGCTTATTGCATGATCATTAATAAGGTTTGGAGATGGTTTCACAGGTAACGAGTACGGCTGACCATGTTTCCAGTTCTTTATCTTGATAATTGTGAGTGGACATTTCTTTTTGCCTTCCAGCCATCCTTCACCATTAATCATTTGCGCCAGTTCACCTACTGTGCATCCGTGAAGAAGAGGAATTAAATGCATACCCACAAAGGAACGTAAGGCCGATTTCATAACCGGTCCGTCTACATAATCACACGGGTTGGGACGATCAGTGATGATCAATCTCTTGCCAGTTTCGGCACAAGCTTCCATCACATAATGCATAGTGCTGATGTATGTGTAAAATCGTGCTCCCACATCCTGTATGTCGAAAATCACAACATCAACATCATCCATTTGTTCTTTTGAAGGCTTTTTATTCTTTCCGTAAAGAGAGATAATTGGTATTCCGGTTTTATTATCTTTTCCATCTTTAATTTGTTCTCCGGCATCGGCATTTCCTCTGAATCCATGCTCAGGTGCAAAAACCTTTTTTACAGTAATGCCGCATGATATGAGAGAATCAATAAGGTGAGTCCCTTTTTTATTGACAATTGAAGTATGATTCACAACTAATGCGACCCTTTTATTTCGAAGCATTGGCAGAAGTTTATCCATCTGCTCTGCACCAACTTTTAATCCCACTTTGGATATGCCGGCAGATTTTACCGCCTTGAACGAATTTTCTCCGTTTGCTGCATGCACACAGACTGCCATGCAAAGTAGCAGTGACATGGCAAGACTCTGAAATACTCTTTTCTTCATCATAAAATACAATTATCTTTATTGATTTCTATTTATTTCTTCACTATAACATTATTATAAGGATATGGAATTTCAATATTTTCTTTGTCGAAACGTTCTTTGATTGATTTTAATAAGTCACATTTCAAAACAAAAGCATTCCCTGCATTTGCTGCCCATGCCCAAGCCTTGAGCGTGATGGCTGAGTTGCCAAGTTCCACTACACGAATAATGACTTGTGGAGTGCCGGCTTGTTTCTCTTCCGGTGCACGACGGTCAATGAGCATTGGATGTCTCATTATTTCTTCTCTCATAACATCAATAGCTTTATTCAAATCAGTATCATAAGAAACTCCCACCTCAACAAAGCTACATGTCTCTTGTTCTCCAATGGTTGAATTGACAATGGTACTAGAGTTTATTTTGCTGTTAGGAATAATAATCATCCTATTGTCCAGACTACGGATAATGGTGTGACGAAGAGTAATCTCTGACACGGTTCCGTTTACAATTTCATCTATCTTTATAGAATCACCTATTCTAAAAGGCTTGGCAAAAACAATAAACATTCCTCCAATAATATTCGAAAGAGCTTCCTGTGATGCGAAACCTATTGCCATTGCCATAATTCCCGCACCGGCAAGTATTGAACTACTTACTTTCTCCATTCCTGGAATTAATGAAAGGAAAATAGCAGCACCAACTATATAAAGAGCGTAAACAACAATACGTTGAATAAATCCGACTGTTGTTTTATCAAGAAATGCAACCTTTTTCCTTTTTTGTGAACGCCGGAACAAATATTTAGTAAATGAAACAGCAATCTGGGTAATAGCATAAATGAAAAAAGCTTTAACGAAGAAAGTGATTACATGTTTAGCTGTAATATCAAAAACTGTAATATTGAAAAAATCGTGTGGATTCATGTTTGTTACGCTTATATTTAGTAATATTGCACAAAAATATTTATTTCAATTGAATAAACAAGAATAAAGATCATAATGAATGTAATAGAGATTATTAATAAATATTATACTCCTGGCAGACAGCTTGATATTTTATTAATCCACAGTCGGTCGGTTACTGATAAAGCTTTACAGATTGCCGCTTCTCATCCCGAGCTTCATTTGGATAAGACTTTTATTGAAGAGGCTGCAATGATACATGATATAGGTATCTTTCTGACGAATGCTCATGGTATAGATTGCGTTGGCACAGAACCGTATATTTGCCATGGCTACTTGGGAGCAGACTTAATCAGGAAAGAAGGATTCCCTCAGCACGCTCTTGTATGCGAGCGCCATACAGGTGCTGGCATTTCAGCTCTTGAAATAGAAAAAAGCGGATTACCACTCCCGCATCGTGATATGCTTCCAGTCTCTCTGGAAGAGCAGGTGATCTGTTTTGCTGACAAGTTCTTTTCAAAAACACATCTTGACCGCGAAAAGAGTGTTGAGGCTGCTAGGAAATCTATTGCAAAATTTGGAGGTGAAGGATTAAAGCGCTTTGATAATTGGTGTGAGCTTTTTCTTTGATTTAAAAAAAATAATTAAATAAACTGAAACACGTCAATATTTGGTTGAGAATGCTTACTTTTGCCCATTAAAGCGTAAATGCATAATTGATGACGTCATTAAAAGCAAAAATATATATTATCCCGCTCTTGTTTCTTATCGTGACTCTTTCTTTTACAGATGGAGTACACGCTCAGAAGAGAAAACCAGTTGGGATTTCTTCTGATACGATTAAAGCAGATACTGTGGCTAAGGATTCTTTGTCACTTAAAAAGAAGAAACAAGCATTGAATGCTCCGGTTAAGTACGAAGCCAGTGATTCCATAGTTTTTACTCAGGGCGGATTTGCCCATTTGTATGGAAAAGGAAAAGTTAACTATGAAAAGATAGAACTTCAATCGGAAATTATTACCATGAACATGGATAGCAGCACTGTCTATGCAAGAGGGAAAGTGGATTCAGTGGGAGTAGTTACCGGTGCACCAGTCTTTAAGGACGGAGAAACTCCATACGAATCAAAAGCTCTTCACTATAATTTCAAAAGCAAGCGCGGATATATAAATAATATTGTAACCCAACAGGGAGAAGGATATGTAACCAGTTATAATGCAAAGAAGAGCTCTGGTGAGGATTTGTTTATGGAGAATGGTAGGTATACAACCTGTGATAATCATGAACATCCGCATTTCTATTTACAGCTAACACGTGCCAAAGTTAAACCAAAGAAAAATGTTGTATTTGGTCCTGCCTATATGGTTGTGGAAGATGTTGCCTTGCCATTAGCCATCCCTTTTGGATTCTTTCCTTTCAGCAGTAGTTATTCTTCCGGATTTATTATGCCTACTTACGGTGATGAAATGAATCGTGGTTTCTATCTGCGTGATGGTGGATATTATTTTGCCATCAGTGACTATATGGACTTGAAACTAACCGGCGAAATATTCACAAAAGGATCATGGGGGCTTGGGGCATCAACTAATTATAATAAAAGATATAAATATTCCGGTTCTTTAAGTACTAATTATCAGGTAACCAAGACTGGCGATAAAAATATGCCGGACTATTCTGTCTCAAAAGACTTTAAGATAAACTGGTCGCACCGTCAAGATGCAAAAGCAAGTCCCAACAGTTCTTTCTCTGCAAGTGTAAACTTTGCAACCAGTAGTTACGAAAAAACAAATCTGGGAAGCTATTATGATCCGTCACTGTATTCTCAGAACACCAAAACTTCAAGTGTAAGTTATACCCGTAGCTTTCCTGATCAAGGTCTGACTCTTTCAAGTACATTTAATATTGCTCAACGTACTAAAGACTCCACACTGGCCGTTACTTTACCGGATTTAAATATTGCTTTGAGCCGATTTTATCCTTTTAAACGCAAAAAGGCAGTGGGTGCAGAACGTTGGTATGAAAAAATATCAATGAGCTATACCGGTCAGTTAAGAAATAGCATTACTACAAAAGAAGATAGATTCTTTAAATCAAGTTTGGTAAAGGATTGGCAAAATGCAATGAACCATTCTATCCCAGTTAGTGCAACTTTTACTTTGTTTAAATACATTAATGTTACCCCTTCTGTTAGCTATACAGAACGCTGGTATAGTTATAAGGTTAAACAATCTTGGGACAATACTAATCAGGAAGCTAAACGTGATACTATTTATGGCTTTAATCGTGTATACAACTATAATGCAAGTATTGGTATCGGTACAAAACTGTATGGTTTTTATACACCAATGAAAGCTATTTTCGGTGATAAAATTCAAACTATTCGTCACGTATTTACGCCAACCATTAGTCTTAGCGCTCAACCCGATTTTGGCGCAAAGCGTTATGGATATTGGGATAGTTATGTTTATACTAACTCCTCTGGAGTGCGAGATACAACAGAATATTCTCCTTACGCCGGAGGTCTTTTCGGAGTACCAAGTAAGGGTAAACAAGGTAGTATAAGTCTTGATATCTCTAATAATCTGGAAATGAAAATTAAATCAGATCGCGATTCAACAGGAACCCGTAAGATAAGTCTGATTGATGAACTTGGTGGAAGTATCTCTTATAATATGGCAGCGGTAACTAAGCCATGGAGTGATTTATCCATGCGCTTGCGTTTAAAGCTAACTAAGAGTTATACGTTCAACTTCAGTACTTCTTTTGCCACTTATGCATATCAGTTTAATAAAAGCGGACAGGTTGTAGTAGGGGATAGAACAGAATGGTCTTATGGACGTTTTGGTAGATTTCAGGGCTCCGGCTCTTCTTTCTCTTATTCTTTCGATAATAATACCTGGAAGAAGTGGTTTGGGAAAAAAGAAGAAGAAAAAGATAAAAATAAACCTAAGGGAGATAAGCCTCAAGGAGACGCATCTTCCACTGAAGGAACTACAGAGGGAGGTGAGAAGAAAGAGAAAAAGGCTGAAGTTAATTCAGATGGATATCTACCGTTTAAGATGCCTTGGTCCTTTAATGTTTCTTACTCTTTTAATTTAAGAGAAAATACATCGGCCAAAATCAATGAAAAAACGATGCGTTATCCGTTTAAGTTGACTCACACACTTAGTGGCTCAGGAAACGTTAAGCTATCGGATAAGTGGGCCTTTACTTTCCAGGGGTCTTATGACTTTGATGCAAAGAAAATAGCACAGACAACTTGTAATATAACACGTGACCTTCACTGTTGGAGTATGACTTGTAGCTTATCTCCGTTTGGAACTTATCGTTCGTATAACTTCACTATCCGTGCTAATTCCAGTATGTTGCAAGACTTAAAATGGGAACAGCGAAGCAGTGCTTCTTCTAATATCAAATGGTATTAATGATCATTGCTAATTCATTCACCAATAAATAAAAATGATTGGTGAATGGTTGAAAACCATTGGCGAATAAATACCCAAAGTCCCGCCAGCTTTTTCAAAAAGCTGGCGGGACTTTGCTCAACATCCGGTTATGTTTTTTGAAAAGCTGGCGGGATGTGTTCTTGATCTCATCTTTTTGAAATTCTACGCAAAAAATGAAAAGCTACCCTCACTCCCTCACTAATTATTATAACTATTTTATTATCTGACAATTACCCCGTGATGGTAGCATTTTAATCCGTCACTATTTCGTTGTTTTTGGAGTCAACCCTCACTTTTTTATGATCTTTTTTATCAAAAACAGAGATTCTTATATGTCTTATTCTGAAATTAAGGGTGCTATATCTTAACACGATATTTGCAGATCAAGGAACTTTTTGAGGTGTAAAATACGTTAATAATGATCGAAATCGTGATGGATGGCCTCCAAAATGAGGAATTTGTGATGGATTAAAATGCTACCATCACGGTTTAATGTGCTGATTGATATATTTTTAAATGCTTCCGTGAGGGAGTGAGGGTTCAAAAGCATTTTTCACGTTCCGTAGAAAAATGCTTTTGTTCAAACTAAAAGTGTTCTATAATGCTATTACCAGATTATAGGCTCCTGTCCATGTTTCTGCAAGTATTCATTGGCCTTGCTGAAATGTCCGTTTCCAAAAAATCCCCGGTAAGCAGAAAGAGGAGAGGGGTGAGCAGAGGTAAGAACCAGATGCTTGCTTCTGTCTATTACTGCACCTTTCTTTTGTGCATACGATCCCCACAGGATGAAAACAAGATGTTCACGCTCTTCGGCCAGGTGGCGGATTGCAGCATCTGTAAATTCTTCCCATCCTTTCTTTTGATGCGAGCCAGCCTGATGGGCACGTACAGTAAGAGTTGCATTCATTAGCAAAACTCCTTGCTCGGTCCACCGGGTAAGATTACCGCTGGCAGGAGCAGGGGTGCCTAGGTCGTTCTCTATTTCCTTAAAAATATTCTGTAAAGAAGGTGGAAACTGCACTCCGTCGTTCACCGAAAAACATAAACCGTGTGCTTGTCCAGGTTCATGATAAGGATCCTGACCTATAATTACAACTTTTACCTTATCAAACGGGCAGCTATTAAAGGCATTGAAAATCAGTTTTCCCGGAGGATATACTGTATAGTGACTATACTCTTCCCGTATAAAATTAGTAAGCCGACTAAAATAGTCGGCTTCAAATTCTGGTGCCAGATGTTTCTTCCAGCTCTCTTCAATCAGTACGTTCATTCGTAATTAGATTAAAGGTATATTCAATTCTTCACATTCCTTTTTCATTTCAGCAGGCCAGATGCTTGCCTGGATTTCTCCGATGTGTGCTTTACGTAAATAATACATGCAAAGACGTGACTGACCTATACCACCTCCGATGCTAAGAGGAAGAGTTCCGTCGAGCAATCTTTTGTGGAAATAAAGCTCTTTGCGGTTTTCTGTACCACTTTCTTTAAGTTGTCTTAGCAAAGCTTCTTTGTCAACACGGATTCCCATTGAAGATAGTTCCAAAGAACGTTTTAATACATCGTTCCATACCAGTAAGTCGCCATTCAATCCTGGCAGACCCTTAATTCCTGGTGATGAGTAGTCATCGTAATCTGGCGCACGCATATCGTGTTCTATTCCGTCACTTAGCTTGCATCCAATACCAAAGATAAAGACTGCCCCATATTTTTCAGTAATAGCATGTTCTCTGCCTTTTGAATCCATATCCGGATAAAGCTGACGAAGTTCCTCGGCATGGATAAAAAATAAATTCTCAGGTAGGCAAGGCTTGATTTGTGGATAACTCTCACATACCATGTATTCAGTGCGAACCATAGCTGCATAGATACGATTTACTATTTCTTTCAGAAAATCAATATTACGTTCTTCTGCAGTAATAACACGTTCCCAGTCCCATTGGTCTACATATAATGAATGCAGATTGCCAAGCTCTTCATCAGAACGGATAGCATTCATATCAGTATAGATTCCATATCCCGGCTCAATATTGTAGTCAGCAAGGGTCATTCGTTTCCACTTTGCAAGTGAATGAACCACTTCAGCTTCTTTATCTCCCAATTCTTTAATAGGAAAGGATACCGGACGTTCCGTTCCGTTAAGGTCATCATTAATACCCATTCCCTTTAGAACGAATAAAGGAGCAGTAACACGACGTAGTCTTAATTCGGAAGATAAGTTTTGTTGGAAAAACTCTTTGATCTGTTTAATACCTAGCTCGGTTTGTTGTAAGTCAAGTAATGGTACGTAATTTTCAGGTTTTATTAAATAACTCATAGGTTGTTTTTATTAGTTTGATGGCAAATATACATATTATTTGGATATATGCTATTATTTGTCTGTTTAATATTAGCATAATGTTTCTTTCTGTATCAACATGAGTTTCATAATAATAGTAATATAGCTAATTGTCGATAAAACCAATAGTTGCTTAAATGGAATAATCACAATATATCAATCTGTTTCAGACCATTAAATGCAGTGAATAGTACCGTTGATAATATTTATCCTTGAATAAGGCAACAGATTTGGGCTGGTTTGGAAGGAATTTGAATAAAATATTAGGAATCACTCAACTATTTTTGTATTTTTGTCGTCGCAATAGGGTTCCGTAGCTTAGTGAATAGAGCGTCAGATTCCGGTTCTGAAGGTCGAGGGTTTGAATCCCTCCGGGATCACTAAGATAAACAAGAGTTTATCACCTAAAATAGAAAAGCTTCCTAAATCAATGGTTTAGGAAGCTTTTCTATTTTTATTTTATTTGTTCTTTCATGATAAACTCTTATCTCTCATTAGCAATTTCGTCTCATAGGTAATCTCTGCTTAAGGAATAAGATTCTATCTTTCCATTATGTTTGCTTACTCTTGTAAGGACTTCTTTGTTTTTCAGGAGAGTGAGCTTGCGCTTTTGAATTCTTTTAAAAGATCTTCCCATGAATCACAGAATGCCTGCATAGATGGAAAAAGAACATTGGCTCCTGCATCAAGAAGAACCTGATCATCCAATGGGCCAGTGTTTACCGCTACAGTAAAGATACCGGCAGCTGCTGCAGCTTGTACACCAAGAGGTGCATTCTCAACCACAATTGCTTCATTTGCTTTCAGGCTTCCTTTATTCAGAGCCATCAAGTAAGGCTCAGGGTTTGGTTTCCCATATTTCACATCGAAAGCAGTAACCATTAGTTCTGATTTAAATGTATCCGGGAAGTTTTCATTCAGACGGTTCAGTAAGGTTGCCTGGCCTGAACCGGTTACAACCATTGAGAACAAACCATCACGCTTTACTTTTGTAAGAACCTCCCAGGATCCTTCCATTTTTTCGGCAAGTGGATGGCTGTTGAATGCCGCGGTTTTCGCTTTATAAATCTCTTCTATTTCTTCTTCTGTAGCATCTCTACCGAATTGGCGCTGGCAGATAAGATTTATAGTACCCGATCCTGTACGCCCTTCGTGCAAATATGCTTCCTCTTTTGATAAGTGCAGTCCTCTTTCTTCCATAATTGTATGCCAGGCATTAGCATGGTAAGGCATAGAATCAAATAGAACACCATCCATGTCGAACAAAACGGCTTTAAGTGGAAGAGAAGAATGCTTGTGAGTATTTAAATACTGATTAATAGCAGATTGAAACATAGTTTGAAAATTCTTTTATTATGGGTGCAAAGATACAAAGAAGTTCTTAATTAACATGTGAAATGTTTTGTTATTCAGATAATTCGTGTATTTTTGCACCCGGTATTCTTAATAATCTTTAAATGAAAAAAATATTTTTTTGTACAATTATAGGCGCTTTGTGTCTCTCTTCTTGTAGTTCAGATACTACTGTGACACCACCTGCAATTCATATAGAAAACTGTTCTGTAAATGGAGATGTGGTTTCTGGTACACCTTCTGTAAAGGTTGGAGATGTTGTTGAAGTATCGCTTAATCTTGCCGGAAATGGTTCTGAATTAGTTACTTTTCAAGCTAACGCTGATGAAAAGGAAATTAAGATGTCTCTTGCTGATTATGAGAAAGATAATGTAACAACTGATAAGAACTTTACAAATACCACTGAATGCCAACTTAGATTTGTAGATGGAGTAAAAGTCTCTAATGTGAAAGTAAAAGCAACAGTACAATCGGTGCAGGAAGATCTTATGAAATTGAAGTTCTACCTTTCTGCAAAAGCTAACTGTGAAGGGAGTGAACTGGATGTTGAACTTAAAAAAGATAATTCAATAAAATAAAATTCTCTGAAAAGAAAAAAGAAAAGCCTCAGTTCTATATTGATCTGAGGCTTTTCTCATATATTATTACTAAAGTTTACAGACGTGCCTGTATAGCTTTTGATTCTTCTTCGTAACCTGGCTTGTTGAGCAATGCAAACATATTTTTCTTGTAAGCCTCTACCCCTGGTTGGTTAAATGGATTTACTCCAAGTAGATAACCGCTGATACCACATGCTTTCTCAAAGAAATAGAACAGCTGACCGATATAATATTCGTTCAATTGTGGCATAGTGATGTGGATATTAGGAACACCACCGTCTACGTGAGCAATCTGTGTACCTAGTTCGGCCATTTTATTCACCTCGTCAATGCGTTTTCCTGCAAGGAAATTGAGCCCGTCAAGATTTGCTTCATCTGAAGGTACAACTAAATTTCTGTTTGGAGTTTCAATGGAGATAACAGTTTCGTAAATGCTACGTTCACCTTCCTGAATCCATTGTCCCATAGAGTGTAAGTCTGTAGAGAAGTCTACTGCAGCAGGGAAGATACCTTTGTTTTCCTTACCTTCAGATTCTCCGTAAAGTTGCTTCCACCACTCCATTACAAAGTGAAGCTTAGGATGGTAGTTTACTAATATTTCAATCTTCTTTCCGCTTTTATAAAGTTCGTTACGAGTAGCTGCATAGATAGCTGCTGGGTTTTCATTGAAAGGAACGTTTAGTGCACATTTTTCTTCCATTTTAACAGCTCCGGCAATCAGTTGTTCAATGTCGAAACCAGCTACAGCAACAGGAAGCAAACCTACCGGAGTAAGAACAGAGAAACGTCCGCCTACATTGTCAGGTATAACATAGGTTTTGTATCCTTCTTTGTCGGCTGTAACTTTTGCGGCACCTTTTTTAGCGTCGGTTACTGCTACAATACATTTCTTAGCTGTTTCTTTACCTCTTTGGTCTTCACATAGCTTTTTCAGCAGACGGAAAGCCAAAGCTGTTTCGGTTGTTGTTCCCGATTTAGATATATTAATAACACCAAACTTCTTATCTTTTAAATAGTCAGTCAGTTCGCTGATGTAATCTTCACTAATGTTGTGACCTGCATAGATCATAACAGGACCATCTTTCTTTTCCTTTAATAAAGCAAAGCTGTCTGATAAAGCTTCAATTACCGCACGTGCACCTAAATAACTGCCGCCGATACCAGCTACAACCACTACTTCACAGTTCTCACGAAGCACCTTAGCGGTTGCTTTAAGATCTGCTAAATGTTCTTTACTGATTGATGATGGCAGATTAAGCCATCCCAAAAAGTCATTTCCTTTACCTGTGCCATTGTGTAATGCTTCACTGCAAGCTTTCACCTGAGCTTCATAAGCATATACAGCATCTTTAGAAATAAATCCTAAAGTCTTTTCGATGTTTAAACTAATATTCTTCATGTTTTGTTAGTGTATTATCTGAATGAATCAGTTAACAGTTTAATTTCTATTGCGGGAGAAATTCTTTCGTATAAGATATTATAAACAGCATCAAGTATAGGCATGTTCACATGATAATGTTTATTTATCTCTTTTATGCATTTAGTGCCATAATAACCTTCGGCAATCATCTCCATCTCAATCTGTGCACTTTTTACAGAATAACCTCTTCCAATCATTGTTCCAAAGGTGCGGTTACGGCTAAAGTTAGAATATGCTGTTACTAAAAGGTCGCCCAGATAAACAGAATCATCAATACTACGGTTTATAGGATACACAGTATTGAGGAAACGGTTCATTTCCTGAACGGCATTAGACATAAGTACCGCCTGAAAGTTATCACCATATTTTAAACCGCTGCAAATTCCTGCGGCTATAGAGTATACATTCTTAAGTACCGAACCATATTCTATACCTGCCACATCATCACTTACGGATGTCTTTATATAATTACTAGCTAATTTGCGGGCAAAGATACTTGCCTTGTCTTTATCCGGACAAGCTACTGTTAAGTAGGACAGACGTTCAAGTGCAACCTCCTCTGCGTGACATGGTCCACCAAGCACAGCTATGTTTTCTTCCGGAACTCCGTATTCTTGTGATAGATATTCTGATACAATCAGATTCTCATCCGGAACGATTCCTTTTATTGCTGTAATAATAAACTTATCCTTCATCTTAGTCTTCAACTTTTTCAAGTGAATTTTAAGATAGGGAGAAGGGGTTACAAAAATTAAAGTATCTGAGGATTTTACAATATCATTAATGTTGGAACTGAAGTTTATCCGTTTAATGTCAAATTTCACTCCTGTCAGATATGCCGGATTATGACCTAAACGTTTAAAATCTGCAATACGGTCATCGCGACGCATATACCAGTTTATGCTGTCATCCTGAGCCAAAACTATCTTTGCGATAGCTGTAGCCCAGCTTCCTCCGCCCATTATTGCTATTTTTCCGGGTAATTTCATGTTTCCTTTATGATAGCTTATTGATCCATTCTGCAACGTCGTTGACTGATGGACTACTTAATTCCAGCTTATATTTCTTGTTTACACCACATATTTCCATGTGTAGTTTCTGAGGATTTACCCCCTTCATATCTTCTACTATATTATATCCGGCTTTTTGGATAACAGGTACCCAGTCTTCTGATATACCCAATTCCATATATTTGCTTGCCGGATCTTTCTTTATAGTTTTTTCAGGACGCATCTGTGGGAAGAATAATACTTCCTGAATTGTAGTCTGACCAGTCATAAGCATAACCAAGCGGTCCATACCGATACCCATTCCTGATGTAGGAGGCATACCGTATTCCAATGCGCGTACAAAATCATTATCAATGAACATTGCTTCGTCATCTCCCTTTTCACTCAATCTAAGCTGATCCTGAAAACGGCCAAGCTGATCAATCGGATCGTTTAGCTCTGAATATGCATTACACAACTCTTTTCCGTTAACCATCAATTCAAAACGTTCAGTCAGTTCTGGATTGTTGCGGTGACGTTTGCAAAGTGGTGACATCTCGATAGGATAATCAGTGATAAAGGTTGGTTGGATATAGTTTCCTTCACATTTTTCACCGAATATCTCGTCAATCAGTTTGCCTTTACCCATAGTTTCATCTACTTCCACACCAATTTTAGCGCATACTTCACGAAGTTCGTCTTCGCCCATGCCGTTAATGTCAATGCCGGTAAATTCTTTGATAGAGTCAATCATGGTAATCCGTTTGAACGGAGCCTTGAAGCTGATTATATTTTCGCCCACTTTTACCTCATGAGTACCATTCACATCGAAACAGATTTTATCGAGCATCTTTTCGGTGAAGTCCATCATCCAGTTATAGTCTTTGTAAGAAACATATATTTCCATACATGTAAACTCCGGATTGTGGGTACGGTCCATACCTTCGTTACGGAAGTTCTTTGAGAATTCATAAACTCCTTCAAATCCTCCTACGATAAGACGTTTCAGATAAAGTTCATCAGCAACACGGAGATACAAAGGTATATCGAGCGCATTGTGATGTGTCATAAACGGACGTGCGGAAGCGCCTCCGGGAATAGATTGCAGAACTGGAGTTTCCACCTCCATATAATCTTTTGCATTAAAGTATTCACGCATGGATGAATAAACCTTATTGCGCTTAATAAAAATATCTTTTACACCTTCGTTAACTACCAGGTCAACATAGCGTTGACGGTAACGAAGTTCTGGATCTTCAAAAGCATCATAAGCTACACCATCCTTATATTTTACGATAGGAAGTGGCTTAATAGATTTGGAAAGTACTGTAAGCTTTTGTGCGTGAATACTGATTTCACCCATTTGAGTTTTGAAAACGAACCCCTCAATGCCGATAAAGTCACCTAAATCAAGTAAACGTTTAAATACAGTGGTGTATAAATCTTTATTCTCATCCGGACAAATGTCGTCGCGAGTTATATAAATCTGGATTCTTCCTTTGGAATCCTGTAATTCAACGAAGGAAGCTTTTCCCATCACTCGACGGCTCATGATACGACCGGCCACAGATACTTTACGTGGTTCAGCAGTTTCATCATCTACAAAGTCATTTTTTATATCGGTAGAGAAAGCATTGGTTACGTACTCGGCTGCGGGATATGGTTCAATGCCCATAGCACGCAATTCATTCAGACTGTTTCGTCTGATAATCTCCTGTTCGCTTAGTTCTAATAGGTTCATTTTTACTACGTATTAACTCAAATTTGTGGCAAAAGTACGAAACATTTCTCATATAACGTAATGAAATCACATCTAATTAATTGATAGTTGAGTAGGAGCAGGCGAGTCTTTTTATTTTTTAGGCGGGTAAAGAATTAATTCTTGTACAAAATGATATATTCCTTTGTACAAAAGAATTAATTCTTCTGTACAGAACATTGTAAATGTTGGGCGTGTAAAGAAAGAGTTTGTGCTTATTACTGAGACACAATGAAAAGAATAAAGAATAACATAAAGTTATTTGCCATTGACGGCAGAATATTAATGCATCTTTATCTCCTTTAAAACATAAGTTGAAGGAGAATATTTTTCTAATAGGGCTAGAATAGAACGATTATCATCAACCGCTATACTTTTCTTTATTGTATTAGGTATAATAAGATGAACTTGTTTTGCTTTTATCCCTGTTATACTAATTTTCTAAAGATAATATTGGAGGTTTTATTTATTTTTCGAATAAGCCAGATAAAACTCGGCAACAGCTTCAATTCCTTTGCGGAAAATGTCCAGTGAGAAACTTTCGTTTGGAGAATGAATTGCATTGGATTCCAGTCCAAAACCCATCAAAATAGTTTTTATTCCCAATACTTCTTCAAAGGTGGATATTATAGGAATACTTCCTCCGCGGCGTACTGCCAGAGGTTTCTTTCCAAAGGCTATTTCAAAACCTTTTTCTGCAGCACAATAAGCCGGGTGAGTAATAGGGCATACGTAACCTTGTCCGCCATGCATTGGAGTAATCTTTACTTGTACAGTATCGGGAGCAATCTGCTCAATATATTCATTAAATAACCGGCTTATTCTTTGGTGATCCTGGTGAGGAATTAATCTGCAGGATACTTTAGCATACGCTTTTGAAGGCAGAACAGTTTTTGATCCTTCGCCAGTATATCCACCCCAGATACCACAAATGTCGAATGACGGGCGGCAGCTATTGCGCTCTAGAGTAGAATAACCGGTTTCTCCTGCCAGCTTTTTCACACCAATGGCCTTTTTATATCCTTCTTCATCGAAAGGAATTTGTGCAATCATAATCCTTTCAGCATCAGATATATCTTCCACATCGTCATAAAAGTGTGGGATGGTGATCTTTCCGTTATCGTCAATAACCTTGCTCAATATACTGCAAAGAACATTGACGGGATTTGCCACAGCACCTCCAAAGTGTCCCGAATGCAGATCGCGATTAGGTCCGGTAACTTCTATTTCCCAGTATGCTAATCCTCGCAGACCAGTAGTCAGCGATGGCAGATCAGCTCCCAGCATACTAGTGTCCGACACAAGAATCACGTTTGCTTTCAATAGCTCTTTGTGTTCTTTGCAAAATAGCTCTAAACTAGGCGAACCAATTTCTTCTTCTCCCTCAAAAATAAACTTTACATTATTCTTTAAGAGTTGATGCGTTAATAAGTATTCAAATGCCTTTACCTGTATAAAAGATTGTCCCTTATCATCATCTGCACCTCTGGCCCAGATCTTTCCTTCCCGGATTTCTGGTTCAAACGGGTTACTGTCCCATAGATCAAGAGGCTCTGCCGGCATAACATCATAATGAGCATATACTAAAACGGTCTTAGCTTCAGGATTCACAATTTTTTCTCCATAAACAATGGGATTTCCTGAAGAAGCCATCACTTGAGCTCTGTCTGCTCCTGCTTCTAGTAATAATTCTTTCCATCGTTGTGCGCATGCCTGCATATCTTCTTTATGCTCTGGCAAAGCACTGATGGAAGGAATACGTATTAAACTGAAAAGCTCATTCATCATCCTGGTTTCGTGCTGGGTGATGTAAGATTGTATATGTTTCATTATTAAGTTTTACCTAATATTATAATTGTGTTGTTTTATCAACCAGATAATAATCAAGAATTGTCATGGCTGCCATAGCTTCAACAATAGGAACTGCCCGGGGAAGTACACATGGATCGTGTCTTCCTTTTGCTTTCATTGTAGTATCAACTCCATCAAGATTCACAGTATGCTGCTCCATCAGGATAGTAGCCACAGGTTTAAATGCAACACGGAAGTAAATATCTTCTCCGTTGCTGATTCCTCCTTGAACACCGCCCGAATGATTTGTTCTGGTCTCAATTACGCCATCGTGATTATAGAATACATCGTTTTGTTCTGATCCTTTTTGTTTCAGGCCTTTGAATCCATCGCCGTACTCAAATGCTTTGGCAGCATTAATACTTAACATTGCATTCCCAAGAGCTGCATGAAGCTTTCCAAATACAGGCTGTCCAATGCCAATGGGGCATCCTTTTATTACACAGGTTACTACTCCACCTATAGTGTCACCTTCTTCTTTAATTTTGGAAATGTATTCTACCATTTCATTAGCCTTTTCTAAGTCAGGGCATCGTGCAGGTGTTTCCTCAATTTTTGAGAAGTCATATTTAGTATAATCATCTTCCAGACGGATGTAGCCCACTTGTGAAGTGTAAGCTGTAATGCTTATCCCAATTTGATGCAAAGCTATCTTTGCCAATGCACCGGCTACACAGCGTGATATCGTTTCACGGGCCGAAGATCGTCCGCCACCGCGGTAATCACGGATGCCATATTTAAGCTGATAAGTATAGTCTGCATGAGATGGACGGAAGATGTTCTTTATATTCTCATAATCTTTAGATTGCTGGCTTTTATTCCATACAATAAAGCCGATAGGACTTCCCGTAGACTTCCCTTGAAAAATGCCTGATAAGAATTCTACTTTATCAGATTCGTCACGGTCTGTTGTAATCTTTGATTGACCAGGTCTGCGTCTGTCTAGTTCCTTCTGAACGAAGTCCAAGTCAATCCTTATTCCTGACGGAAATCCGTCAATAACTCCACCGATCCCTTTTCCATGTGATTCGCCGAAGCTGCTTAGTCTGAAAATATTGCCGAATGAATTGAACATAGCTTTTATCTTTAGTTTGTTATTGCAAATATAATTAATTTTTCTTTAATATTAATATAAAAACATTTATAAATGCGAAAGGTTTGCCAATAATTTGATTCTTTTAAAATGAAACATATTATCCCCTTTCTTAAAACATATTATATATAAAGAATAGAATAATTCATTGTATTTTTGTTACACTTGAATAACTTTAAAATGTAATATTATGAATAAGTGTAAACCAGGATGGGTAATTGCTTTTTTTATTTTGCTATTTTCTTCAACAATGGCATTTCCTCAGCTTCATGTAAACGGCGGTTCACCCTACCTGATGAATCAGGCAAAGGATTTAAGTTCTGATTTCGGAGATTTTACCAATATATTCTTTTTTGCCGATAAACTATCTGCTTTTGATCCTGCCTCAGCAAGTGGAAAGATAGAATGGAAGCGCAAAACATTGTATACTCGACAGGCTTTTAATACAAACACCGTATTGCCTCAAGACCTTCAGATGCTTGACTTTCCCGAAACTGCTTACAATAATAATCCGGAACTCAGATTCTCAATAGACTTTGTAACTCCCCGTACTTTGAGAATTCGTATGCTTACCACACCTGTGGAACCTAAAAGCAATGAGTCTTTGATGTTGGTAAAGAACCCTGGAAAAGATAATTCATGGAAATATTCCTCAGTAAAAGGTGGACATCTTTATAAGAGCGCTTATGGTTCTATCCTGATTGAAGAAAATCCATGGCGTATTATTCTTATGGATGCGTCGGGTAAACGACTTACTGATACCTGGCGGTGGAAAGATAATGATTCGACTCAAGTGAAAAGCCTTCCTTTTAATTTTATTAAACGAGGCAGTGATAACTCACGTAGTATAAATCCAGTGTTTACACTCTCACCCGGAGAAAAGATTGTAGGTTGTGGTGAGTCATTTACTTCTCTTAATAAAGTAGGGCAGAAGGTGAATCTTTTTGTTACTGACCCGCAAGGTCCGGAAACAGATCAGATGTATAAACCGATTCCTTTCTTTATGAGTAGTCGTGGTTACGGAATGTTTATGCATACTTCAGCGCCGGTGACTTGTGATTTCGGATCTACCTACACAGGCATTAATAAACTTTTTATGGCTGATGAGGCTTTAGACCTTTTTGTTTTCTTCGGAGATCCGAAAGATATTCTTAATGAATATACAGAATTGACAGGGAAGTCGCCTATGCCTCCGTTGTGGAGTTTTGGAACCTGGATGAGTCGTATTACTTACTTTAACGAATCAGAAGGATATGATGTGGCAAAGAATCTTAGAAAATATAGAATTCCGGCAGATGTGATTCATTTTGATACCGGATGGTTTGAAACAGACTGGCAATGTGATTATGTCTTTGCTCCCAGTCGTTTCAATAATCCTCAAAAGATGGTCAAAGATCTTCTGTCTGATGGCTTTCATATATCGCTGTGGCAGCTGACTTACTTCACACCTAAAAATAAATATTTCAAGGAAATAATAGATAAAGGTTTAAATGTAAAGAATGCAAATGGTGAAATGCCGTATGAAGATGCGGTGCTCGACTTCTCCAATCCACAGACTGTTGCCTGGTATCAAGATAAGTTAGCAGGATTACTGAAGATGGGTGTTGGTGCAATTAAAGTGGATTTTGGAGAAGCGGCACCGCTTAATGGTTTTTATGCTTCGGGTAAGGGTGGTCTTTACGAACATAATATCTATCCGTTGCGTTATAATAAGGCTGTTGCCGAAGTCACTGAGCGAGAACATAACGAGCATATTATCTGGGCACGAAGTGCTTGGGCAGGTTCACAACGTTATCCAATTCATTGGGGAGGAGATGCTGCGAATACAGATATTGGTATGCAGGGAACTCTTCGCGGAGGTCTTTCTTTGGGATTAAGTGGTTTCTCTTTCTGGAGTCATGATATAGGTGGATTTGTTCAGAAGTCACCGGAAGAGCTCTACCGCCGTTGGCTTCCTTTTGGTTTCCTTACTTCTCACAGTCGTGCTCATGGTGCACCTCCAAAAGAACCTTGGCTGTATAATGAATCGTTTACCAAAGCTTTCCGTGAGTCGGCCGAAATGAAATATAAACTAATGCCTTATGTCTATGCTCAGGCAAAGAACTGTACCGAGAAAGGTTTGCCAATGATTCGTGCACTATTTGTGGAATTTCCTGATGATCCGGGTGCATGGCTGGTGGAAGATCAGTATATGTTTGGCAATGATATAATGGTAGCCCCGATGATGGAAGACGGTACTCAGCGAAATGTTTATCTGCCTGTTGGCAAATGGATTGACTATCAGTCCGGAAAAGTATATCAAAGCGGATGGAATAAAATACCTGCCGGTCATATTCCTGTAGTAATTCTGGTGCGTAACGGAGCGGTAATACCACATATAGCTCTGGCACAATCTACCGATAAAATGGATTGGTCAAAACTGGATATGGTTGTTTATTCTGCCGGAACAAAACAAGCAAAAGGACTTCTTTGTCTCCCTTCCGATAATCAACTTAAGGAGATTATACTTACGGGTGAAGGAAATAAATGGATTGTAAAAGACAATCCTTTGCTGGGCAAAACAAATTTGAAAGTGATAATTAGTGATATAAAGTAGTGATTGGCTCTGTAACGAGCTTTGTTTGGTTAGGTTTTCATTTTGAAGGATGGTTAGCTTTATGTTTTGCTAACCATCCTTTTGAATATTCCGGTCTATTAACACCGAACCGCCGTGATTCAAATTGAAAGAAAATTCATGCAGCATCTTTGCCGAGATTTTCCACAGAAAAATCTGTATCTGAATCTACAACAAAAGTAGTTGACGTAACTAAGCTCGGAGACGAAGCTTTTGTAATGGAATTGGGCTCTTCGCTCGTATGAATGGCTTTGGTTTGTTCTTCCAGCCCTAAAAAACTGTTTTATTCATTATATAGCCTTTTTATATTGTCGGAATGCAATTCAACGTCGCACCCCGACAATTAATGTCAGGCCAAAGCCTGTTCTAAATCTGCTATCAAGTCTGCAACATCTTCTATCCCCACCGAAATTCGAACCAGCGTATCGGAAATACCGATTTGCTCTCTGACCTCTTTGGCTACTGAAGCATGTGTCATTACTGCAGGAAGTTCAATAAGTGATTCCACACCTCCCAGGCTTTCTGCTAATGCAAACAATTTCAGCTTTTCCAGAAATGCTTTGGCATCATCGATTGTTCCTGCTATTTCAAAAGAAATGATACCTCCGTAACCTGTAGCCTGCTTCGTGGCTAGTTCGTGTTGCGGATGACTTTTCAGTCCCGGATAAATTACTTTTTTCACCTTTGGATGTTTCTCAAGATAATGAGCAATTTCAAGCGCATTTTTGTTGTGGCGTTCCAAACGGATAGCTAGTGTTTTAATACCACGCAATGTGAGGTATGAATCAAAAGGAGGTAGCACTGCCCCAACTGCATTTTGATGATACTGAATTTTTTTATATAGATCTTCATCATTGAGTATCACCGAACCACCTAACACATCGCTGTGTCCGCCAATATATTTGGTAGAACTGTGAACCACAATGTCAGCTCCCAAATCGAGAGGCTTCTGGAAGTAGGGCGATAAAAACGTATTATCAACAACCAATATAACGCCATGCCTTTTTGTTATTTCCGAAATTGCTTTAATATCAGAAACTTTCAACAACGGATTGGTAGGCGACTCAAGCCACACCAGTTTTGTGTTTTCTTTAATAGCATTTTCTATATTCTGAGGATCAACAGCATCAACAAAACTTGTATTAAAATTGTAATTGCCAAATACCTGATTAATCAATCGTTTGGTTCCTCCATATAAATCATCGAAAGCTACAATATGATCACCCGGCTTTATAAGCGATAATAATATTGTTGATTCTGCTGCCAGCCCTGAAGCGAATGCCAATCCAAAGCGTCCGTTCTCCAAACTTGCAAGTTTAATCTCCAATGCATTGCGGGTAGGATTCAACGAACGAGTGTATTCGTAACCAGCTGTAGGTTTATCGACTCTTGCCCGGGCAAAAGTGGTTGATAAATGAATAGGAATAACCACATCACCAGTTGCACCTTCTCTGAAATCAGGTTCTTCACCTATATGAATAGCTTTTGTTGAAAAGCCATAATTTTTAGTATTTGCCATTGCGTAGATAATTAATTAAATCAATTTTAGTAATAATTCCTTCAAAATCTTCATTTTCATTCTCGACAATTGCTACGAATCCCAACTCTAGAATATCTATCAGTTTCTCAATCGAATCATCAGGTAATACTTTCGAAAGCCCGATGCTCATGATTTTAGAAATAGGTGTAGTTTTAAAATCATAGTTCTTTGCATAAATTGCCGACAACAAATCCGATTCATCCACAATACCTACAATCTGATTGTCATTCAGAACAGGTAATTGTGATATTTCGTAACTTTTCATCCTATTATAAACGGTCTGCAAAGTATCATCTGGAGTAACAAATACGGTGGAATTATCCTCGAACCTATGTGAAATAATATCACGTAAGTCACCATAAGTTTTGCGTTTTTTTAATCCCTGATCAAACATCCAGGCATCATTATACATTTTGGACAGGTATTTATTTCCGCTATCACAAGCAAATGTAACTACCCGTTTAGGAGTTGTTTGTTCCCTACAATATTTCAAAGCCGCATTTAGCAACGTTCCAGATGATGAACCAGCAAGTAAGCCCTCTTTTTTAAGTAGTTCCTGAACCGTTTCGAAGCTTTCAAGGTCGGATACCGTATAAGCTTTTTTTGTCAGAGAGAAATCAGCGATGGATGGTACAAAATCTTCGCCTATGCCTTCCACAAGCCACGAACCTGCTTTTTTTGTTATTTCTCCGGCATTAATATATTCAGCCAGTACAGAGCCTTCCGGATCGGCCAGTACAAACTCTGTTTTGTCTGATACTTTTTGGAAAAAATGTGTCAGTCCGGTAATTGTTCCTGATGAGCCAACACCTACCACCACAGCATCCACATCATGTTCCAGCTGTTCCCATATTTCAGGGCCGGTAGTTGTTTCGTGTGCTAAAGGATTAGCTGGATTTTCGAATTGGTTCACATAATATCCACCTGTATCTTTTGCTATTTTCTGTGCTAAATCCTGATAATATTGATGATGACCTTTACCTACATCAGAGCGGGTTAATACTATTTCAGCCCCCAATGCCCGTAAATGGTTTATTTTTTCCTGACTCATTTTGTCCGGGATAACTAAAATTATTTTGTAACCTTTCATCAATGCCACAAGTGCCAGACCAATTCCTGTATTTCCGGCAGTAGCTTCTATGATGGTATCACCTGGTTTTATCAATCCTTTTTCTTCAGCATCTTTTATAAGTGATACTCCGATACGATCTTTGATAGATCCCCCTGGATTCTGATTTTCTAGTTTAAGAAATAACCGGCATAAACCTGTGTCCAACTTAGTAAGCTCAACCATAGGGGTATTACCAATCATTTCCAGAACGTTATTTGCAATATGTTGTTCCATTGTAACAAATACAGTTTATAATTCAAATTCTGATAAATAGTTTTTGCAGTTCGTGTGCTATCTTATTTATATTTATATAGAATGATCAACAATACCATATGCCTGTTTTATTGCATTTTTAGCAGAGATAAATGTTGCCAATAGCACTGAAAAGATAATGAGGATTTATGTGAAATCAACAGGCTGAAGATTGAACTACATTCTAAAGAATCTTTCCCAATTAAAGTTGATTCCACATACAACAGAAGCAATAATAACATGATGACTGCTTAGAAAGTAGAATATTTTTAGATTGTACAATACAAGCTGGTTTCATTACGTTTTGTAATGTTTGTACAATAGCAATAATGAAAAACGACTCTCGCATGCCAGTATAATAATCTGAAAATGCAATAAGGGAACCAATCAATTGATTAGACCCAGATGGCGTATCCGGATATTTTGATATTGACATTTTGAGAGCTGTTTTCATTATAAAAAAACTAATTTTAATGATGATACAAAATTCAGGATAATTTACGATAAATGAAATACCGTTGGTTAGTCATTTTAAATACCATGTTTAGGGTAAATTAAATATGATCTGAGAATAATGTACTACATTTTATAATGCTTATTCTATCGCTTTTATGATTAGGTGAGACTGATGCTTACCAGATGTGTAAATGCGATGGGTTGCTTTAATATAATCTGATTCTTTGGCATGATAAATATCTATAAACTGTTGTGGGTTACGATCCACTAAAGGAAACCAGGAACTTTGTATTTGTACCTGTATCTTATGTCCTTTCAGGAAAGTATGCGCTACATCCCTGAGCTCAAATTTTATTTCAGTTATTTTATCCGGTATCAGAGGTTCAGGATTAGTAAGACTGTTTCTAAACTTTGCCCGGATTACATCGCCTCGGATTAATTCCTGAAATTCACTTAATTGAACATTGGGTCCTGTTTCCGCATTATTTTCAGCAGTTTCTGGAAATACATCGATTAGCTTTACAATAAAATCAGCGTCTGTACCTGTTGTTGATACAAATAAATCAGCTATGATTGGGCCTGAAAGCATTTTGTCTTTATCTAATATTTCAGATGTATAAACCAACACATCAGGACGGGTAGCAGCAAAGCGCTGATCTTCTATCATGTATTCAGTTCCCGGGTTAGTTCTGGTTTCAGAAGTAAAAGGCACCGGTTTTTTAGGATCACTAACATATTCATTAAACGTATCTTCGTTTGCATAATCGGCTGAAAATGAAATATTACCTTGTCTTCCTAAATAGATATTTTCATCACGTGCATCAACTGGCGGCCATTGTTTATATTCTTTCCATTCATTTGTTCCTGTCTGGAAAATGAGAGCCGCAGGCAATTCAAGCTTTCCTTTATCTTTTAGATAATAGTTGAAGAATGGAAGTTCAACATGTTGGCGATAATAAACAGAGGTTTTAGAGCCAAAATCAATATTACCCAATGATTTGCCTGTGCCACGAGCAAATCCACCATGCGACCAAGGACCCATTACCAGCCGGTTATCTGTATTTGGATTTTTCTTACTTATAGCTTCAAAAGTTTTTAAAGGTCCATATAAGTCTTCTGCATCGAACCATCCTCCTACATTTAGAACTGCAGGTTTTACATTTTTCAGATAAGGCAGCGGCGTACGGCTTTGCCAATAAGAATCATAAGTTCCATGGTTCATGAAATCTATCCAGGCTGGAATTTTATTTTTATAATATTTATCATTCAAGTCTTTGAAAGTTCCATTTCTCAGAAAGAACTGATATCCATCTTTTGTACCTATATCTAGTCTGTCTGCCGGTTGTGTTGTTGGTGCAGAACGTACTTGTCCAAAGTTTGAGAAGAAAAGAAAATTACCAAGAAAAAATGCACCGTTATGTGTAATATCGTCTCCTACAAACCAGTCGGTAACAGGTGCCTGAGGTGAAACTGCTTTTATTGCAGGATGACCGCTCAGAATTGTTTGAGTGGCATAAAATCCGGGATATGAAATACCCCAGACTCCTATTCGCCCATTGTTGTTTTCAATATTTTTCAAAAGCCACTCAGCTGTATCATAGGTATCAGTGCTTTCGTCTATATCTTTTTTCCCTTTTTTATTAGGGTTAAATGGCCGTGTATCAACAAACTCACCTTCTGATTTCCATTTGCCTCTCACATCTTGATATACAAAAATATACCCTTCTCTGATAAATAGTTCGGATGGACCTAATAAGCGTTTAAACTTAGATTCACCGTAAGGTGCTACAGAATATGGGGTGCGACAAAGTATAAAAGGATATTTATGTGTGATGTCTTTTGGGATATAAATTGATGTAAATAATTTCACACCGTCACGCATGGGTATCAGTTTTTCTAATTTTATATAGTTGTCTCTTATGTAGGCAGAATCTTCTTTGTCTGAAAGTCTCCTGTCATCTTCAGTGTTGACAGGAGACTTCTTTGATTGACTTCGTGCAAATACCTGATTTGCAGCAATTGTCAATGAGAATAACAAAGTGAATAAACAGCCTGCTTTGAAGGTTGCAATATTCCTTTTCATAATTTATTTGTTCTTAAATTTATCCCAATTTACTTCACTGATTGGTATGGCTAGTTGAGTAAATACTACTCCTTTATCTAAAGCTACAGGAATTTCGTTCAGACGTCCATATCTGCGGAGGTCAACCCATCGATGTGCTGCTGGTTCAAACCATAATGAGTACCTACGTTGAAACAAAATCTCAGTAATCAGACTTCCCAAATCGGTTGCACCGGTATATGGATCTAGGTTTGCCGATGAGCGAATAATATTAATTGCAGTTACAGCATCAGCAGTTTTGTTTAGTTGAGCTGAGGCTTCTGCATAAATTAAAACCAATTCTTCATTCCTGATATATTTAATGGGGGAAGTTGCTTCAGCCCATCGTTTATCTTGATATTCGCTTGATAATGCTACTTTACCTGCTGTACTAACCAATGGAGTAGTACGGTGGAAAAATTTAGTTTTCACTCTGGAGTCACCCGGCAGAGCATCTGCAATTAATGATGGATGTACTACTGCACCGCTATTGTATGATGCATCCAATACGAAATACAAAGGATTATATGTTTCGGGTGGATTACCATAAACATGAGCCGGACCTATATTTAAGTCACCATTGAGGTTAAAAAATGATTTAGAGAGTGCATCTAAAGCACCTTGCCAGTCTTTTTGGTAAATAGCAACTCTTGCTGCAAGTGCGCGGTTTACTTTACCCAGTCCGGCTGGTGTATTAAAGTCGGTATACCCCTTTGTCAATGTAAACGGAAGTGTACTCCCTGCATTTGAAAGTGCAGTGTATCCTTCATCCAATATTTTTTTTATTGCGGTAAGAGCTTCTGTGTAACTAACAAATGGTCCCGGATTTAATGGATCACTTACATCAATACGAATTCCATTTTGGTACAATGAATTAGCAGGCACAAGATATTGGTATCCCTGAATGGTTTTAGCAAAGCCAATAATTGCATTTTTCTGAGTCTCTGTCACAGAAGAGGTATTATTAACAGCGCTGATCAATACATTTGCTTGTTTTATAGCCGAATAAGGTCCTGTATAAGCAGCGTCCACACCATAAAAAGTTGAGCTGGGAACAGCTTCTGCCTGTCCTGTCCAATACTGTACGTTACGAGGGTCGGCACCATTGAAATACCATATATCTCTGTCAAAAGTACCGAAAGCATTTGAAGCTGTACCTACGTATTCTTTACTTCTGGATTCAAGGCCAGTAATGAGGTTTTGCAGCTGTCCTACTGTTGCGTTTGATGTAACACTTGACACAGATGGATTATTTGCATCAGGAATATCTTGCAGTTCGCAGGAAGTGACAAACAATAAGCCTGTAATCAATGTATAGATGGGTATTATTTTTTTGATTTTCATATTTGTTATGTTTTATACGTAAATGATTATAAATCAATCTTCAAATTAAACAAAATACGTTTTGAAGAAGGATATTGAAATAAGTCGGTTCCTGAATTAATTGCAGATTCAGAACCAAAATTAGATACTTCGGGATCATATCCTTTATAAGGGGTAAATGTAAGTAAGTTGGTTGCCGATACTCCAATACGGATACGTTCTAAACTCTTAGCAATAGTACCTCGAAATATTTTTTTCGGAACAGTGTAACTTAAACCTACTTCTCTTAGTCTAAGATAACTTGCATCCTGAACGTATTGAGCTGCAGTAGTACCTAAATCATTTTCTCTAATAGTATGATTTTCATTCCAATCGGCAGTTGTTTCTCCGGCATCTGTATTATATAAAGTAAGGTTCATAACCTTTCCTCCTTTCTTCCAATCCCAGAGAGATGAGAATGTAAACGATTTCAGGAATGTAAATTCATTGGACCATGATGTCTGGAAATCGGGTTGTGAGTTTCCAAAAACAGTATAATCTCCTGATGTAGTTAACGGTTTACCTACAATAGTGGTTGGTGAATATCCTTCCTTTATAAGATATGTTCCGAATGTTACTCCATAAACTCCTGTTGTGTAAGATGGTACATCTAATTTAGTTATTTTGGAAGTGTTCTTTGTGAAAAGGATACGGCTATTCCATGTAAAGTTCTTGGTTGAAACAGGCGTTGCCGACAATGATAGTTCAATACCTTGGTTGCGAAGAGAAGCAGCATTTACTTTTTGTATTCCTAATCCTGTTGATGACGCAAGTGTAAGGTCTTGAATTAAGTCAGATACATTTTTTACGTAATATGTACCTTCAAAGAGTAACTTGTTATCAAAGAAACCAATATCAGTACCTATTTCAAATTCTCCTGCACGCTCCGGTTTTATATTCGGATTGCCCACTTTTGTAGAAATTACAGATCCTAAATTACCACCGATAACTACAGGCGTTAGTGAGCTATAAAGACTTCCGTATGGAGGTAATCCACCGGTTTCTCCATAAGCTGCACGAAGTTTGAACTGACTGATTGATTTTATTTTCCAGAAATCGAACTTAGTTAGGTTTACCGCCAATGATGTTTTTGGGAAAGCATAAAATTTATTAGCGTCTCCGTTAAGTGTTGATTTATCGAAACGCAAACCTACAGTAGCAATTATTTGGTCATTAAAATTCACTTCTTCCTGTCCCACGGTTCCAAAATCTTTAATAGTTTGAGTGTCTTGTGAACTGACAGATTGAACTCTTGCCTGACCAATAGATTGCTGACCAGCTACTAATCCCTGACCGCGAACAAAACTGCTGTTTGATTTTGTTTGAAGTCCTACAGCTCCTAACTGAGTGGTGAAGTTAAATTTGTTCGTCTTTTGTCCATAAATAAGGAACGCCTGATAGTTTGTATTTATTTGTTCTGTAGATCCCAGAATAATATCGCCGGGATTAGCCAGGCTTTGTTGTGATTGTAAATCATCCGGGTAATACACTTTACTTGCTTGGTTAAGATAATCTACTCCACCTTGCAAAGTCAATCTCAACGACGAATTTTCTTTTTGAATAAATTTAAAGTTTGCAATGCCCGACTCAATTAAACGATTTATCTTAACGTTGTTTGTGGCTTTATCTCTTAATGCTAACGGATTCTCACCTTCCGAATATGGATTTGTAGGATATACTCCGTTTACCGGATACGGATTATAATAGTTTGGTAAAAATGCTGCAATGTAACCTAAGGTAGCTCCTGAATTATTCTCATTACCGGTAAAGCCACGATCAGAATTACTATTCAAATAATTGGAATTAACAGAAAAATCAATCCACTTGTTAAATTTGTGGTCTAAATTTAAACGCAAAGAAAGGCGTTCAAATCCTGTATTCTTTATGATTCCACCCTCATCTGTATATGCTCCGGATACATAAAAAGTGGTTTTGTCATTTCCCCCTGAAACAGTAAGATTGGTATTAGTCAACAGAGGCTTTTCTCCATAAAGAATTTTTTCAAAATCGTATGTTTTGCCATTTGCTGCGGCATAACGTTCCAATTCAGATGTTACTCTGCTAGCAGGATATGTACTCCTTATTTTTGCTTCATCCCATGATGCACTTCCTATATACTTCTGTATTGTAGCAAAACCAATATCCTGCCCGAAGCTGACTTTGGTTTTACCACTCTTTCCTTTCTTTGTAGTGATAATAATAACACCTGCATTGGCACGCGTACCATAAATGGCTGATGCCGAAGCTCCTTTTAATACTTCAATTTTCTCAATGTCATCAGGATTAATGTCTGCCAGACGATTGCTAACATCATCTTCGCGAGAAGTACCTGCGGCAGTAAGGGTTGACCGTCCTGTGGCCAGAGAATTATTATTCAGGTAAACCCCATCAATGATATAAAGTGGCTGAGAGTTTCCCTGCAATGTGCTTAATCCACGTAACAAAATAACAGTTCCACCTCCAGGGGCACCACTGTTGGCACGAAGACTTGCACCGGCAATTTTACCATAAAGTGCCTGATCTGTTGTTTGGGGCTGAACAATACCAGTTAGCTCTTTGGTAGAAATTGAAGTGACTGCATTGGCCAGATTTGAACGTTTTAGGCCAGAAGCCAGACCTGTGACTACAACTTCGTTTAGCCTGTTTTGGTCAGTAGCCAGATAAACTTCGATAGCTTCTGATTCGTAAACATCAATTTCCTGATTCCTGAACCCAATAGCAGAGATTGTTATTGTGGCAGGCAATGATTTTGTATTGATTTGAAAGTTTCCTTTTGCATCAGAGGTAGTGATACCTTTTTGTCCTTTCAGTCTGATCGTTGCTCCAAATATGGATGTTCTGGAATTTTCCTCAAAAATTTGACCTTTAATTTCAATTTGTTGAGCAAATGCAGATAACGTTGCAATTACTCCAAACAAGAATGTCATTCCTGCCTTTTGCAGATAATGAATTGGAAACTTATTGTAGTTCCTAAAAAAAAGTAATAGTTTTACCATACAGTTTTTTTATTATAGCTGGCGTTTCCTAAATCTGTTTGTCGGCGGAGAAAGGTAACGTTCGCTTTTGTTTATAATTGAATAATTTAATTGAAGTGTTATGAATTGATACCTTTTGATCACAAAAGGCCAAATATTCCATTGTAAAGGGACATGCCGAAGTACATAATAGAAATACCGTCAAAGCATATACATACTTTGCCTTAACTAAATACAAAAAGTTTTTCTACTAAAAGTAATTGGGATGTATTTGTAAATCAACAAGACATGCAACAGCACATTTGCATGGAGAGTGAAGAAGTAGATAGTAATTCTGATGAGAAGGAGATCATTTCTAAAGAAAGTGGAGAACTTTTGATTTTTTTGATGTATTTACTCCTGGTCGGAGTGTCCAACAAAACGTTTTGCGTAATGTAATAAATATCCTTTTCCATACCAAACTGTTTTTTTAGAAAATATATTATTAGAGATATCTTAAAATGCATAAAAATTAAATATTTCTTAAGACTCTGCAAATTTAGATAATATTCACAATGCCTGAAATACCATTTGTAAGGCATTTTATCCCCCTTATTTATGGTATATTCTTATTTGTAGGCATTTATAAAAAAGATTATCAACAATAATGAATATATAAATTAAATGAATATAGCTGGTTTAAAGCTTTGTTATAATGCATTTCTAACAGAATAATAAAAAAACAAAAGACTATCTGCTACCTGCCACTAAATTGCTGTTAAACAATTGGTAATTAGTGAATTAAGTTAGTGGTAGATAAACTTTATATACAAATCATCTGCTACTAAACTTTGCTATCTGCCACTAGTTTGCAGATGCCCTAGCTGAGCTCTTATAACTTTCGTGAAGGGATAGCTTTTTTGATTCAACGTAAATGTGAATTGTTTTTGTCTTTTTTAGAGTTCGTATCCTCTTTCAAATCATAGATTACTGTTATTGCCTATTAGTTAATAAGTTATCTGTTTCTTCCATTTTAACTAAGTAAGTTCTCGAATGAAGTCCCATGGGTTCTCAACTGAGAACCCACCGGTCTTCAGATGAGAACCCATGAGTCTTTATCTGAGAACTTACTTATATCTTTTTACAAAATTGATTAACTTATAAGGAGAAACTAATTAGGCGGAAGCTCAGAGAGAGAAAAATACACAATGTATGGTGAAGCTTGCAGCTGGATTTAAGCGATTCATTTTGGATGCATTCTTAAAAAGCTGAATATTCCTCATCGAAGGATTAGCGACAACACTTGTTAATATGTTGTGGAGCGCTCGATTTAGTGGCAGATAAACAGGATTTAGTAGCAGATGAACAAGTTGAATATTTTTATCTGCTACTAGCTGAATGCCTTATTAGAAAGGACTTTTGAGCGTTTTAGTGGCAGATGGTGGAGATGATTTTGGTTTTTTTCTTTTTTTTCTTTTCTCTATATTGGTCCTAGTGTTGATAGTTCCATAAAAATATAACTCATTTGTGGTATTTCAGCAATGAGAAATAAACTGTAACTTTGCAGCTGTTTAAATAAAGTTATAACTGGAATAAACCAAATGATTGAATTAAAGCGTATTACAAAGGTTTTCCAACAGAAAGACAGAATCACAACTGCACTGTCCGACATCTCAATTAAAGTCCCCGAAGGCAAAATTATGGGCGTTATTGGTGAATCGGGTGCCGGAAAAAGTACGTTGATAAGGTGTGTGAATCTGCTGGAAAGACCTACTATGGGCGAAGTTTATGTTGATGGGCAAGATTTAATGAATCTTACACCATCAGAGCTTGCGAAAGCCAGACGCAATATCGGAATGATCTTTCAGCATTTCAACCTGCTCTCTTCTCGTACGGTGTTCGATAATATAGCTTTCCCGCTCGAGCTTACTAAAACGCCGAAAGCTGAAATCAGGAAAAGAGTCAACGAATTGCTTAAACTTGTGGGGTTGGAAAACAAAGCACTGGATTATCCGGCTAAATTATCGGGCGGACAAAAGCAACGGGTTGCCATTGCACGCACATTGGCCAGCAATCCTAAAGTTCTGCTTTGCGATGAAGCCACAAGCGCGCTTGATCCTTCTACAACCCACTCCATCCTGTCGCTGTTAAAGGAGATAAACAGGCAATTGAATATCACAATTTTGCTCATTACTCACGAAATGGAAGTGGTGAAAGATATTTGTGACGAGGTTGCTGTGCTGCACAACGGAAGATTAATTGAACAAGGAAGCATTGCCGATATATTTTCTCATCCAAAAAATGAACTGACAAAGCAGCTGGTAGCATCGTCTGTCAGGATGCAGATTCCACTCAACTATCTGGAAAAGCTGAATCCCGAAGCAGAAGAGGGCAAGAATTTGCTTATCACGCTCGAAATATCGGGAGAGTCAACGGCCAATGCGGCATTATCCGAAGTAGCGAGGCTGTATCACACAAACAGCAATATAGTTTGCGCACAGATGGATTATGCCGGAGGTGTGAAATTTGGTGTAATGCTCATTGAGCTTATAGGAGATGTAGACAATGAATTGAAAGCTGTAGAGCTTTTCAAAGAGAAAAACATTAAAGTGGAGGTTTTAGGATATGTATGATTCAATGGTTGAACTTTTAATAAAAGGTATTTGGGAGACAATCACCATGACATTCGTCTCCGGCTTTTTTGGCTTTGTGCTCGGACTTCCGCTCGGAGTTTCATTGTTCATAACCAGGAAAGGTCAGATAAAAGAGAACAAGACAGTAAATAGTATCCTGTCCGTTTTCGTAAATATATTCAGAGCTATTCCATTCATCATTCTTATCGTATGGATGATTCCCTTTACCCGTGTCATTGTTGGAACATCTATCGGAGTAGCAGCGGCATTGGTACCACTAAGTATTGGTGCAGCACCGTTCATTGCCCGCATGGTGGAAAACAGTCTGCTGGAAATCCCTAACGGACTGATCGAGGCTTCACGTGCCATGGGAGCTACACCTTTTCAGATAATAAGCAAAGTTTTGCTGCCCGAAGCTATGCCATCACTGGTAAACAGTGCAACAATCACTCTGATTACACTCGTGGGCTACTCGGCAATGGGTGGAGCTGTTGGTGCCGGCGGTCTGGGACAAATTGGTTATCAATACGGATATGTGGGATATGACTTGGTGGTGATGAACATTGTACTGGTCTTATTGGTTGCATTAGTGTTTATTATCCAGTTTACAGGCGATTTCATTTCAAAAAAGATTAATCACAGATAAAATTCAGAATCATGAGAAGAAAATATTTATCACTTATATCATTCAGCGCAATTGCTATTCTTCTACTTGCTTCATGCGGAGGAAAGAAAAAGAGTGACCCAAACCATATTATAGTAGGCGTGGAATCGGGTCCTGAATATGTTGTAGCACAAGCTGCACAAAAGGTAGCTAAAGAGAAATACGGTCTCGATGTGGAACTAGTACAGTTTAATGACTTTATCATGCCCAATACAGCTTTACACCAAGGCGATATCGATGCGAATGCATATCAGCATAAACCTTTCCTTGACGATCAGATAAAGCAGCGCGGATACAAATTCGCTGTTGTGGGTCGCACTTTTGTTTACCCGCTTGCAGGTTATTCAAAGAAAATCAAGTCTATAGCCGAATTAAAAGACGGAAGTACAATTGTAATCCCCAATGATATCACAAATGGCGGAAGAGCTTTACTACTGTTGCAAAAGGCCGGTCTGATAAAACTTAGTGCACAGTCGGGAGCTATTCCAAAGGTTACAGATATAACTGCAAATCCAAAGAACCTGAAAATAATGGAATTGGAAGCTCCTCAGTTGCCACGAGTATTAGACGATGAAAAAGTAGCAATTGCCGTCATAAACAATACATTTGCCACACAAGCTGGGTTATTACTAAAAGATGGACTTTTCGCAGAAGATAAAAATTCACCGTACGTGAATCTGATCGTATCAAGAGAAGATAACAAAAACGAAGAGAAAGTGAAGAAATTCGTTCAGGCATTCCAGTCAGACGAGGTAGCTAAAACAGCTGAGCAGGTATTTAAAGGTGGCGCTGTTAAAGGTTGGTAAGCTTCTTTCTGTCTATTTTTAAACGTCTCAATTGTGTGTTTAACTGTTTATCCCTCTATTGAATAGGTTTTTATTAACAGCTATATCTCCTTGTTAAATAAATGAGTTTGTGAACCACTAAGCTCTGATTTTATTTGTAATTTTGCCACGACAAATAAAACAGCAATGATTGAAGCAGAAAGAAAACAGATTATAGCATTGGTGAACCGGGAAGTTATTCCGGCTATTGGTTGTACAGAACCTATTGCAGTTGCACTGGCTGTTGCAAAAGCAAGTGAGACTTTGGGTAAATGCCCGGAGAAGATCACCCTTTATCTAAGTGCTAATATATTAAAGAATGCCATGGGAGTTGGGATTCCCGGTACAGAGATGATCGGACTTCCTATTGCTGTGGCGTTGGGATCGTTGATTGGTAAATCAGAATATCAGTTGGAGGTATTAAGAGACTGTACTCCGGATGCCTTGGAAAAAGGAAAACAGATGATTGCTGAAAAACGAATCAATATTCTGCTTAAAGAAGATATTTCTGAAAAACTTTATATAGAAGTAATTTGTGAAGCTGGTGCAGATAATAGCAAAGCAATAATCTCCGGTGGACATACTAATTTTGTGTATATCTCTCATGGAAAAGAAATAATGCTCAATAAGCAACAGGCGGCTCAAGGGGATGAAACGGAAGAAGAACCTGAACTCTCCATGCGTAAGGTTTATGATTTTGCAATGACTGCACCTCTGGAAGAAATAGACTTTATACTTGAAACCGCAAGAATCAATAAAGCAGCAGCCGAAAAATCTTTAAAAGGAGAGTATGGTCATGCTTTGGGGAAAACATTGAAAGGAAAGTATGAAAAGGAAATTATGGGCGACAGCATATTTTCTCATATTCTTTCTTATACATCTGCAGCTTGCGATGCCAGGATGGCTGGAGCAATGATTCCTGTAATGAGTAATTCGGGAAGTGGAAATCAGGGAATTGCAGCCACTTTGCCAGTTGTTATTTATGCGGAAGAAAATAAAAAAAGTATAGAAGAACTGACGCGGGCATTGATGCTTAGTCATCTTACTGTGATATATATTAAGCAAAGTCTGGGACGTCTTTCAGCTCTTTGCGGATGTGTGGTGGCTGCCACCGGTTCCAGTTGTGGCATTACTCTTCTTATGGGCGGAGAGTTTGAACAAATTTGTTTTGCCGTAAAGAATATGATTGCCAACCTAACAGGAATGATTTGTGACGGAGCTAAGCCAAGCTGCTCTCTAAAGCTGACTAGTGGAGTTTCTACTGCAGTTCTTTCTGCCATGATGGCGATGGAGAATAAATGTGTTACTTCTGTGGAAGGAATTATAGATAATGATGTGGACCGTTGTATCCGAAATCTGACTCTTATCGGTTCTGAAGGAATGAATGAAACAGATAAGCTGGTATTGCAGATTATGACCAATAAATGTTAAGTTAGAATGATTTCATGAGAAAAAATATTTTGTTGTTGATGATGCTTTGCAGTGTTTTTACTGCATATAGTGCTCAGGGTAGTGATGATCTTGGAAATGGAGAACTGAAAGTATCTAAAGCCAGACAAAAAGCCGATGATAAAGCTTTGGAAGATAAACTTTGTGACAAGCCTTGTCCGGAATTTGCTTTAACAGATACCAACGGGAAGCTTTGGACAAATCACAGCATCAAGGGAAAAGTAACCCTGATAAATATTTGGCATATCTATAGTGAACCTTATATAAAGGAGATTCCTCAGCTAAATGAATTGACGGAAAAATATCCAGAGGCTAATTTCCTGTCGGTGACATTTAATACACTGCAACAAATTAATGAGGTTATAATTAAAAAGCATTCCTTGTTTCATCAACTTCCCAATGCGATAAATTTTATTAGCAGAACAGGAATATCTGTTACTCCAACGAGTTTACTGATAGATAAAACGGGAAAAGTAAGGTATGTAATCCGGAGTGGAAGTGAGAAGCAACTAAAGCTTTTGAATAAGAAACTGAAAGAACTCTCAAAGGAAATATTGTAAAATAGAAAACAGAGCAAAAAAATAGCACACAGATATTGCTTTTATGGCAAATAATCTGTGTGCTTTATCTTTTTAGTGACAACCACAGCCGCTTCCGCAACCGCCTTCATGTCCTTCTTTGTCGTCGCAATCGCAACCATCACCGCAGCTGTCGCATCCGCAACCGCAACCTTCTCCGCTCATCAGGTTAACCATACCCTGAATCTCTTCGTTGGTAGCTGTACGTGATTCAAGAACCTCACCTACAAAGGTTAAATCTTCACCAGCTAAAGGGTGATTCATGTCTACTTTTACATTGTCGTCAGAAACCTCTACAACAGTAGCATTCATTCTGTTTCCATCTGCATCCATTAATGGAACAACGTTTCCTGCAAAGATGCGTTCAGCGTCAAATTTTCCATCAACTTCAAATATATTCTTAGGAAGTTCAATAATATGTTCGTCGTTATATTCTCCGTATGCTTCATCGCTGGCAATAGTAAAGTCAAACTTATCGCCTACAGCGAGTCCCTTAAGTTGATTTTCGAAAGCATCTAATGTAGTGCCTAATCCGGAAATAAACTGGAATGGTTGTTCTTTAGTTGCTTTTTCTACTAAGTCTTTTTCTCCATCTTCAGTTACATACAGTTCGTATGATACTACGATGAGTTTGTTTGGTGCTGTTTCCATCTATACTCGTTGTTATTTTGTTAATAATCTTATTGATTTGATTTTAGCCTGCAAATATACGAATTATTTGTTTTATCTAAACTAGTAACAATCTATTTACGGTTTATTAAGTACTTTTTACTTGTTTCCTATAGGCTTATTAGCCCTATATTATAAACAGATAAGCACTTTTTTGTTGATTAATAATTACTTTAATTGAAAAGCTCAATTCTTTCTCTTTCATTTTTTTTAGCCGCTTTAAGTGATAGAATTAGATAATTAAGAGCTTATTTCTTACGATTATAAATTTAATCGCGATTTTTTTTTCTGATTTTGTTTGGTGGTTTGAAAAAAGAAAGTACCTTTGCAGCATATTTAGAAAAAGAATAGAAAACGGTATGAATACAATTACATCAATTAATCTGTCTCTAGTGCATATTATTCGCCTCGTGGTGGTCCAATCAAGAGCGTGAGAAAGGTGTATAGTTAAACGTACTATAAAATATTATTTAGAGCCTTTCTCATTTGTTTGAGAAAGGCTTTTTTAATTAAATAGAATAATGGAAAAGCAATTACGAAGTTCGTTCAGTACACAAGGTCGCAGAATGGCGGGAGCACGTGCTCTTTGGATAGCAAATGGAATGAAGAAAGAACAATTGGGTAAACCTATTATCGCAATTGTGAACTCTTTTACTCAGTTTGTACCAGGACATGTTCATTTGCATGAAATAGGTCAGCAAGTAAAGGCTGAAATAGAAAAACTTGGCTGCTTTGCTGCCGAATTCAATACTATTGCCATTGATGATGGTATTGCGATGGGGCATGATGGTATGCTTTACTCTCTTCCTTCCCGTGATATCATTGCTGATAGCGTAGAATATATGGTGAATGCTCACAAAGCAGACGCGATGGTTTGTATCAGTAACTGTGATAAAATTACTCCGGGAATGCTGATGGCTTCCATGAGACTAAATATTCCAACAATCTTTGTTTCGGGAGGTCCGATGGAGGCTGGTGAACTTAATGGTCAGCACCTGGATTTGATTGATGCAATGATTAAGTCGGCTGACGAAAGCGTAAGTGATGCAGAAGTTGCTAAGATTGAAAACTCAGCTTGCCCTACTTGTGGTAGCTGTTCGGGTATGTTTACTGCTAATTCCATGAACTGTCTGAATGAAGCACTGGGAATGGCTTTACCCGGAAACGGTACTATTATTGCAACACACGAGAATCGTGCTAATCTTTTTAAAGATGCAGCTAAACAGATTGTTGAAAATACATATAAGTATTATCAGGATGGCGATGAGAGTGTTTTACCAAGAAGCATTGCCACACGTACTTCTTTCCTGAACGCAATGACTTTGGATATTGCAATGGGTGGTTCTACAAATACGGTTCTTCACCTTTTGGCTATAGCTCATGAAGCAGAAGTTGACTTTACAATGGATGACATTGATGCTCTTTCACGTAAAACTCCTTGTCTTTGTAAAGTGGCTCCTAATACACAAAAATATCACATTCAGGATGTGAACCGTGCAGGAGGAATCATGGCAATTATGGCGGAACTGGATGCTGCCGGATTGATTGATGCCAATGTAAACCGTGTAGATGGAATGACGCTTGTTGAAACAATTAATAAATATTCAATAACAAGTCCCGACGTTTGTGATGAGGCTGTAAAGAAATATAAGAGTGCTCCTGGTGGTAAATTTAATTTAGTACTAGGCTCTCAGAATAATTACTATAAAGAACTTGATACTGATCGGAAAGATGGTTGTATTCGTTCAATTGGTTATGCATATTCAAAAGATGGTGGTCTTGCTGTTCTGAAAGGAAATATAGCACAGGGTGGATGTGTGGTAAAAACTGCCGGTGTGGATGAAAGTATCTGGAAGTTCTCAGGACCTGCAAAGGTATTCGATTCTCAGGATGCTGCTTGTGACGGAATCCTTAAAGGTAAAGTCGTCTCCGGAGATGTAGTGGTCATTACTTATGAAGGACCTAAAGGTGGACCGGGTATGCAGGAAATGCTTTATCCTACATCTTATATAAAATCAAAGCATCTCGGAAAAGAGTGTGCTTTAATTACCGACGGACGTTTTAGTGGAGGTACATCTGGTTTGAGTATCGGACATGTCTCTCCTGAAGCAGCAGCCGGAGGAAATATCGGGTTGATTAAAGATGGTGATATCATTGAAATAAATATCCCGGAAAGAAGTATAAATGTGAAACTAACAGATAAGGAACTTGATGTTCGCCGCTCTGAAGAAATGAAGAGAGGAGATAAAGCCTTTACAGCGCCATTGCGTGATCGTAATGTGCCAAAGAGCCTGAAAGCTTATGCAAGCATGGTAAGCTCAGCTGATAAAGGAGCTGTTAGATTAATATAATTATAAACGAAACAACGAGTCAATGAATATGGATAAACAACTGGTTACTGGTTCCGAAGCATTGATCCGCTCTTTGATAAAGGAGGGGGTAGATACAATATTCGGTTATCCCGGTGGAGCAATTATGCCTGTATATGATTGTTTATATGATCATAAACATGAATTAAACCATGTGCTGGTTCGTCACGAACAAGGAGCTACTCACGCTGCTCAGGGATATGCAAGAGTTTCAGGAAAAGTTGGAGTAAGTATTGTGACCAGCGGTCCGGGTGCAACCAATGCAATTACAGGTATTAGTGATGCAATGCTTGATAGCACCCCTTTAGTGGTAATTGCTGGTCAGGTAGGATCTGCTTTATTGGGCACGGATGCTTTTCAGGAAATTGATTTGGTGAGTCTCACTCAACCAATAACAAAATGGAGTTATCAGATTCGCCGTCCTGAAGATATAGCCTGGGCTGTGGCTCGTGCATTCTATATTGCAAAGAGTGGAAGACCGGGTCCTGTAGTATTGGACTTTGCCAAAAATGCTCAGGTTTTAAAGGTTGAATATGAACCTCGTACAATAGATTTTATCCGCAGTTATCAACCGGTTCTTGATATTGATGAAGAAGCGGTTTGTGCAGCTGCCCAACTTATAAATTCTGCTAAGAAACCACTGGCGTTAGTAGGACAGGGTGTTGAACTCGGCGGAGCTCAGAATGAACTTCTGGAATTTCTCGAGAAAGCAGATATTCCTGCCGGAAAAACATTGCTCGGTTTATCGGCATTGCCTACCGCTCATCGTTTAAACAAAGGAATGTTAGGAATGCATGGCAACGTGGGACCTAACATTAAAACGAATGAATGTGATGTGCTTATTGCTATTGGTATGCGTTTTGACGACCGGGTAACGGGAGATTTGCATACTTACGCTAAGCAGGCAAAAGTCATTCATCTTGATATTGATCCTGCCGAGATTAATAAGAATGTAAAAACAACTGTAGCTGTTGTGGGCGATTGCAAAGAAACTCTGGCTGCAATAACAGCTCAGCTGAAAGAAAATGAACATAAAGAGTGGATTGATAGTTTTAAAGAAAGCGAAGAGAAAGAGTATAACTCTGTAATCAGAGCCGAACTTAATCCTGATGACGGCCCAATCACTATGGGAGAAGTTATCAGAAAGGTTTCAATAGCAACGAACCATGAGGCTGTTTTGGTTACCGATGTAGGTCAGAACCAAATGATGGCTGCCAGATATTTTCAGTTCACAAAGAAACGAAGCATCGTGACTTCCGGTGGATTGGGAACCATGGGATTCGGACTTCCGGCATCAATAGGCGCATCATTTGGTGCACCCGACAGAACTGTTTGTCTGTTCTGTGGTGACGGCGGATTGCAGATGACTATTCAGGAGCTGGGAACTATAATGGAGACAGGAACTGCAGTGAAGATTATTCTATTAAATAATAATTTTCTGGGAATGGTACGTCAATGGCAGGAGATGTTCTTCAATGAACGCTATTCATCAACACCGATGAAGAATCCTGATTATATAAAGATTGCTTCAGCTTATGGCATAAAAGGACGTTCTGTTCATTTACGTGAAGAACTGGATGAAGCTATTCAGGAAATGTTGCAGACTGAAGGTTCTTTCCTTCTTGAAGTAGGAGTAGTGGAAAAAGGAATGGTTTATCCAATGACACCTGCCGGAGGAAAAGTAACAGACATATTGTTAGGATACTAATACTGATATTATGGATAAGAAATTATATACAATCAACGTTTATTCAGAAAATATTGCTGGACTGTTAAATCAGGTAACAACAATCTTTACTCGTAGACAGTTGAATATTGAAACTCTGAGCGTTTCTGCTTCTTCCATTAAAGACATTCATAAATATACTATTACAGTTAATACGGATGCCGATACAATTGAAAAAGTAACAAAGCAGATAGAGAAACGTATTGATGTGATGCAGGCGCATTATTATACTGATGATCAGATTATCTATCAGGAAGTAGCTCTTTATAAAGTTCCGGCTTTGAGCTTACTGGGCAGTAATCAGGTTGAAAAACTGGTTCGTAAGCATAACGCCCGCATTTTGGAAGTGAACCAAACATATGCTGTTATTGAGCTGACCGGTCATCCTGAAGATACTCAGGCTTTATATGATGAACTGATGCCTATGGGATTGTGGCAGTTTGTCCGCTCCGGACGTATTGCCATCACTAAAAGTCCGGTAGAGCGCCTAAGCAATTTCCTTGCTTTGATAGAAAGTAGAAAAGGTAAAGATGGAGCAGAATAAGATTGGTCATTATAATTTTGTGGCAGAGCCTTTTCATGTAGACTTTTCCGGGCATCTCACCATGGGTGTGTTAGGAAATCATCTATTGAATTGCGCCGGCTTTCACTCTACCGACCGGGGATTTGGAATTGCCAATCTTAATGAGGCAAATTATACATGGGTACTTTCTCGTCTGGCTGTTGAGCTTGATGAAATGCCTTATCAGTATGAGAAGTTCAGTATAAAGACATGGGTAGAGAATGTATACCGTCTTTTCACTGACCGTAACTTTGAAATCCTGAATGAAGAAGGACATCCCATTGGTTATGCGCGTTCTGTATGGGCTATGATTAGTCAGCAAACACGTAAACCTGCTGATTTGCTGACTTTGCACGGTGGAAGCATTGTTGATTATGTTTGTGAAAAGGAATGCCCAATAGAAAAACCGAGTCGGATTAAAGTGGAAGATTGTACGCCTGATGCAACTTATGAAGCAAAGTACAGTGATATTGATATAAACGGACATGTAAACAGTATTAAGTATATTGAACGTGTTCTTGATCTTTTTCCGCTTGAAATGTATAAAGAAAAACGAATTAAACGTTTTGAAGTTGCATATGTTGCGGAAAGTTATTTCGGAGATACTCTTTCTTTCTATAAACAGAAGATTAATGAGAATGAGTACAATGTTGAGGTAAAAAAGAATGGCGGCGAAGTAGTTTGCCGTAGTAAAATGATATTTATTAATTAGTTTTTTAAATAAAAAAGAAAGCAAAATGGCACAGATGAATTTTGGCGGTGTTGTTGAAAATGTAGTAACCCGCGAGGAATTTCCTTTAGAGAAAGCACGTGAAGTATTGAAAAATGAAATCATTGCAGTGATTGGTTATGGTGTTCAGGGACCAGGACAATCATTGAACTTAAGAGACAATGGTTTCAATGTAATCGTTGGCCAACGTAAGGGTGGAAAGACCTGGGAAAAAGCTGTTGCTGACGGATGGGTTCCAGGAGAAACTTTATTTGAAATTGATGAAGCTTGTCAACGTGGTACTATCATTCAGTATCTTCTTTCAGACGCTGCTCAGATTGAAGTATGGCCAACAGTTAAGAAGAACCTTGCTCCAGGTAAAGCTCTTTATTTCTCTCATGGCTTTGGAATTACTTACAAAGAAAGAACAGGAATTGTTCCTCCTGCTGATGTAGATGTTATTCTTGTGGCTCCTAAAGGATCAGGTACATCTCTTCGTACAATGTTCCTTGAAGGTCGTGGCTTGAACTCTTCTTATGCTATTTTCCAGGATGCAACAGGTCATGCATTTGATCGTGTGGTTGCTTTGGGTATTGGCGTAGGTTCAGGTTACTTGTTCGAAACAACATTCAAACGTGAAGTTTACTCTGATTTAACAGGTGAACGTGGTACTTTGATGGGTGCTATTCAAGGTTTACTTCTTGCTCAATATGAAACATTGCGTGAAAACGGACATACTCCATCTGAAGCTTTCAACGAAACAGTAGAAGAACTTACTCAATCATTGATGCCTCTTTTTGCAAAGAACGGTATGGACTGGATGTATGCAAACTGTTCAACAACAGCTCAACGTGGTGCTCTTGACTGGATGGGCCCTTTCCACGATGCAACTAAACCTGTATTTGAAAAATTGTATTCAGAAGTTAAGTGCGGTAATGAAGCTCAACGTTCAATTGATACAAACTCTAAACCCGACTATCGTGCAGGTTTGGATGCTGAATTGAAAGCTCTTCGCGAAAGCGAAATGTGGCAAGCTGGTGCTGTTGTACGTAAATTACGTCCTGAAAACAACTAATCAGAAATTAAGCTAAAAATTTGAAGAGAGCTTTCTGCTCTCTCAAAAGAATATCCCATCTTGAGAAGGCCTCTATCTGTCGGACCATATCAGGATGGGATTATTATTTTCTTAAACTGTTCTTGTGGAATCTATTATGATAAGTTTAAAGAGAAGGACATAGATTTTTGTTCATAGATAATTTAATTATTGTTGCAAAACTGAAAATCAGTTGTTGAACTTATCCTTTAAAATATTTCAGAAGGAAACTTTGCGTTTATCTGCTTTTTGTGTGTAATAGCGCGTATGTATTATTGAACAGGTTTTTTCATAAAACGCATCATTAGCCATTTTCTTAGTGGTATATCGTATAGTCTTACACATAGGTGCGAAAGAATGATGGTTGACAGGAGAATAAAAAGTGCAATTGGGAAAGACTTTGTTAGAGAGGTTATATTATTCTTCATCACCCAGGATGTAAATATGTATATGAATGGATAATGAATAATGTATATTGGATAAGAAATATCGCCTAAAAACTTGCAGATTCTGGAAGAATATTTTCCTTTTACATTGCCACTGGCACCTAGAAAAACAATAAAAGGAAATATGAATATGATACATAAAGAATCGTAAAGGCCATTCATCCACAACTGAGCTCCTCCTACTCTAGGAATTGAAAGAACGATAACCAGCAGTAGGCTACACCACAGAAAAGCATGATTAATGTGACCAGGTTTGCAAATGCGTGACAATAGTAGTCCGGCAAAGAATGGGTAAAGTAATCTGGTAAAACCAATTCGCAATTGTGTTGGTTCTATTGACCAGCCACCGATAATATCTCCGTTTGGACTTGTCACTGCAAGATGAATCAGAGCACAACCGGCAAGAAACACCAGAACTGAAAGTAATTTATTGGAGAACTTCCGGACGAAAAGAGCGTAAAGAATATTGGCGATGTATTCAAAGAACAGAGACCAGGCCGGACCGTTAAGAGGATGCATTTCTCCCCAACCACGGATATCCATTGATGTTGGAACAGGAATCAATGTATAACCAATCAGCATAACAAGAATCATTTTCCAAACGGGAGTTTGGCTAATAGCAGGAAATGCTGCACAGTCTTGAAGATAGAAAAATATGGCTCCGATAGTCATACCAGCTATAATCATAGGGTGAAGTCGGATAATACGGCGTTTAAAGAACTCTTTCAAACTCATTTTATTCCAGCGGTCATCGTAAGCATAACCAATAACAAAACCAGAAAGAACAAAGAAAAAATCTACAGCCATATAACCATGATTTATGATTTGCTTTGAATGATCGCCACCGGTAAAAGTTTCAAGAATGTGAAACATAACAACTATTACTGCTGCAACACCACGCAATCCGTCTAGTATTTCGTAGTGACTTTTTGTATCTGTAAATGAAGATGAAGAAATGTAATTCATAGGTTCTGTATTTAAAAATGTTTTGCAAAGATACTTAGATCTCTTACAGAGATATTGTCGTTTTTTTATAATTTATTGTCTTATATTTGTAGCATAAACAATTATGGATAAGAAAAATGCTGGCGAATATAAAATATTGTCATGTTCCTATTTTTGATGATAAGTCTTTTATTTATGATCATGTTCATATCGCCTGGAATGAGCAGATTACATTTCATCAGCATGCTGAGTGGGAATTATCTTATGTTATAACAGGAAGTGGAACGCGCATTGTTGGAGATCTTATGGAAAGTTTTTCGAAGGGTGAAGTTGTACTTATTCCTCCCAATATTCCACATTGCTGGTCCTTTGATAAGAATATTCATGATAATAAAGGTAAAATTGAAAATATAACAATTATTTTTCCGGATTCACTGTTTGATAAATGCGTTTATGTTTTTCCGGAAACAAAACAATATATTTCATATATCAGTCAATATAAACAGGCTATAAAGTTTGAAGATAACACATTGCAAACGCTTCAGAAAATAATGACGGCCATGTTATTGCAAAATGATATGGAACGATTGTCTTCTTTGATTAATTTATTTGCTGTAATTGCATCTTCGAGTGAAACTTGTGTTGTAGGCTTTTGCAATAAACAGGATTATAACACGGCAAGATTTCAGGAAGTATATCGGTTTATTGCGAATAATTATCAACATAATATCTCGCTTGATGATGTAGCAAATTATGTTCACATGAATCGTTCTTCATTTTGTTCCTTTTTAAAACGGGCAATAGGGAAGTCTTTTTTTACTATTTTAAATGAATATCGCATTGAATCCTCCTGTTTAATGCTTCGTGAAACCACAATGCCTATAGCAGATATTTGTTATGCTGTTGGATTTAATGATGTTCCTTATTATAATCGTACTTTTAAGAAACTAAAGGGGAAAACTCCTAAAGATTATAGAGCGAAGCAGTAACTGTTGTTTTGCTGTTGTACGTAAATTGCGTCCTGAAAACAACTAATCAGAAATTAAGCTAAAACTTTGAAGAGAGCTTTTGCTCTTTCAAAATAATATCCTATCCTGAGAAGGTCTCTATCTGTCGGACTATATCAGGATGGGATTATTGTTTTCTTAAACCATCCCTCACTCCCTCACTAGTTTTGTCTAAATTACTGATAACTAGTATTGTAAATAGTGATGGTAGCATTTTGAACCATCACAAAACCATCACAAATGGCGCTTACCCTCACTTTTTCGATGCATATCAGCCATTTTTTTAATGAGAAATTTTGCCGAAATTACATGTTGGTTTATAATTCATTATTTGCTAGGACGCACGAAATAGCAAAAAAATGATTCGAAATAGTGAGGGATGCCCTGAAAAGTGAGAGTAAAGTTAGGGATAGAAATGCTACCATCACTAGCTATGTATCAGAAAATCAAATTATTGGTTTAAAAAAGTGAGGGAGTGATGGTAGCTTTTTATTTTTATGTAGAATTGCAAAAATTGAGATCTGAAAACTCCGGTCGGACTTCAGGTAAACTCCCGCCGGCTTTCTACAAACTCCCGCCGGAGTTTGTAGAAAGCCGGCGGGAGTTTTATAACCATTCAGGAATCATTTTCAGCCATTCGCCAATGAATTTTATTTATTGGCGAATAATTTGCGGATTATAATCAATAGATATATGTGAAATAAACGCTTATAATAATCAGTAATTGGCGGTTAAAAGTGGGAGAACTATAGATTAAGATAAAATTATAAGAGTTAATTTTTAATGAAAAATGAATCTTTTTATTATTTTTGTTTGTTAATTACACTAGACAAAATTAATTAAGACTATATGATTATGAAAAAATTAAAAACAGTTCCTGGTATTTTACTTATTGTATTATTTGTAAGTGCTTGTAGTACGGTGGCTTTAACAGGCCGTAAGCAACTACTTCTGGTGTCCGATTCAGAAGTACTAAGTTTGAGTAATCAAAGTTTTACAGAGTATATGGCTACAGCCAAACCATCTACAAATAAAACAAATACTGCCATGGTAGAGCGTGTTGGTAAAAAGATAGCTGCAGCTGTTGAGGCTTACCTGAATGCTAACGGCTTGGGTGCTGAAGTGAAGAATTTTGCATGGGAGTTTCATTTGGTAAATGACCCTACAGCAAATGCATTTTGTATGCCTGGTGGTAAAATTGTTGTGAATGAAGGAATTCTGCCAATAACAAAGACCGAAGCAGCACTTGCTATTGTGGTAGGTCATGAAGTGGCTCATGCTGTAGCAAAGCATTCGGCAGAACGTATGAGTCAGCAAATGATAGCTCAATATGGAGGTCAGGCGTTAAGCGTTTTGTTACAGAAAAAATCGGCATCTACTCAAACACTTGCTCAACAAGTATACGGACTGGGAGCAAATTATGGTGTGATGCTTCCTTATTCGCGAAGTAACGAAAGTGAAGCTGATAGAATGGGGCTGATTTTTGCTGCAATGGCAGGTTATAATCCTCAGGTGGCTGTTGAGTTCTGGCAAAGAATGTCGCAAGGTGGAGCATCCGCTCCTGAATTCTTTAGCACTCACCCTTCCGATGCAACACGTATTGCAAATATCCAGAAGTTAATGCCTGAGGCTTTGAAATATTATAAGAGGTGATATTTGAAAGAAAAATAATTGAGTAATAAAACAGTAATAGCCTGCCGGAAAATATATCCAAGCAGGCTATTACTGTTTTATTATATTTAATTGGATTTATTCAATTAGCTCTATTCATTATAATTATCCAGTCCCAGTCATTCGGATTCCCAACTCCAACACTAGGGGTATAGAGAAACAAACTTATCCTTTTATTGCTTTTTAAATAATCCGAAATAATCCTGAGTCTACTGACAGAATTCCATATTAAAGAATAGTCAGTGGGTGGTACACCAAAAATGCATTTAAATTTTGAATCATTAGGTCTTGAGATAGGATTATCTAAAAGAGGGTAACTATCAGCTGATTTAAATGTTTTTGGATATTTAATAGTTCCTGTTCCCATCCAGATTATAGAACCATCAAATAATAAATCATTTGTTGGTTGATAATACAACGAAATATTGCCAAAGTCACTAGGTGATTTATATTTTATCGTAATTGGAATAGTGTCAGCATCCGTTATCTTGCTGTTTATTTGTTGTTCATATCCACCTTCAAACTTGTTTGTTACATAATCTACTTTCAACATCACAATTGAATTGTAATCTTTGGTTGGATAATCTTTATCATCCTCTAAGCAGGAAGATAAAATAAAGATAGAAAGTAATGTGAAAACTATTTTTCGCATACCTTAAAAGTTTATTATATATTTCTTAGTATTCTTGATCTTCAAAGTTATCAATTCTTCTGGTGCGTAAGAATCTTCTGTATTTTTTGCTTGGCTTTGGAACTTTAAATTCTACAGTGCTTTTTAATGGAGGATGATTTTTAATAAAATCTTCTTCCTCTAACCGGGATTTCTCAATAATCTTATCAATGTCTATATTCTCTCCTTTCAAATAATTGCTATATGCAAATAAGATAATGCCTGATATATTATCAGGGTGCTTTACATTCTTGTTTATAAAATAGGTCTGAAGTCGTGATCCACCCCAAAGTCTCCAATTGTTTCGCATCCATCTTCCTATTCCCATATGATACTCAGATAAATCGAAAGCCGTGTTTTTTTCTTTAATCATAAGCTTGGTAGAATCATTCAGTAATCTGTTAAGCTCCGTAAAACAATCGTGAATATCAGCTGGGATGTAAACGCCATCAATGGAGTCTGCAACAATATCAATTTTATATTGATTTTCTTTTTCTAAATTGAGTGAATCCATTTCGTTTTTATACAGTTCACACTCTTTGTAAAAATCAAAGGCAGTATTATTTAGTTTACTGTGATAGGATTTTAAGATGAGGTAGTTTATTTTCTGAAAATCGTCAATCCCTAATTGATAGAAATACTTATTTAGTCTGGTTGAATCATTTTCAAACCATTCGTTAGTGATCAATGTACCATAAATTCTTTTTAATCCATCTTCATCAAGCTGTTTGAATTGATCTTTTGCTTTCTTTGTAAATACTATATCGAGTTGTTGAATGCACTCTTTAATATTCTTCGGGATATAAAATTCATTGCTGGAAACAGAATCTACTTGAGCAAAGCAAATTTCTGTTATTATAAGGAAAAAGGATAAAATCAGTGTCTTTTTCATAAAATGTAATATTTGTTGTTTTAATAAGCTTATCCTGCGCTATTATTTTATAATCAATTTCTATTGTGATACTCTATACCAATTATAATCAAGTTGTTTAACACTTGCACCAGATGAATAAAATCTTTTCAGCTCATTAGAATCATTAGTGTAAACAAATGCAGAAAAATGATCAATAAAACCTTGATCAATATAAAACCTAATTGTTAGTTCTCCTTTTTCTCCTTTTGAAATATTAATTTCTTTACTTCCATTGGATATAGGTGGGAAATTCCATTTCTCTATATTATAAGAATCAAAAGTCCTTCGATTTTGTATCTCATTCTTGATGTTTGTAACAATTGTGTCTCTGGTTTTACGTCTCATTTTCCAATCTAGTTTTTCTACTATAATTGAACCAAAAAATAAAGAAATAAGACCTAAAGTGATAGCGGTAATAAGTCCAAACTTATGGAATTTAGTTTTTACTAAGTCTTTCTTTTTGTAGAAAGGTACTAGCAAGTATATTGATACTCCTAATCCTATTGCTAAATATGGAATCAATAGAAAAAAGGCCGACATTCCTGCCATGTAGTAATAAAACAATGGCGCTTGAATAATTGCCATTACCAATATCATTAATGTTAGAGTGTTATAATAGTATTTTTTCTGTACTTTATTTCCTAAGAAAAGCAGAATCCCTATTAATAGAAATATCCCGATTAATATCATTTTATGTTTTGAGATTAATTATCAATATCTTTTTCGGTGTTTAATATGCACTTACATTAATTAGTTATTACTATTTTATCATTAACTCAGAATTTGCTACCCACATTGCAAAATACGGATTTTTAGAATGTGTTTTTTTGAGCATTATAAAGAATGGCTTATCAAATATTAAACGTTTTGGCTTGTATTTTGATTGTTCCGTTTCACATAAAACTGAAATTTCGGATTTACTCTCTATTACGGCTCCATGTTCATCAAGCATAAAAGCAGTCCTTTGCCAAGCCTTTTCTATTAAATAGCTTTCTTTATTTGATTTAAATTGCTTTCCTTCTAAAGTGAGGTAGTTTGTCTTAATGTTGAACTTAATTTTTGGTATGATAACGCAATCCTCTTCATTAAAAGTATATTTCCATTCTGCTTTTCTAGTGTGTATTTCGTAGTTCCCTAGATTAATATAGCTATCGATTTTAGAAAGAACTTTATCCATAGATCTGAACTTCTCATTTGTTTTAAATAGAATAATCTTGTGGGCATGATCTTTTGGGATAAGACTAATCAAAAACTCATTGTCATTCTTATAGTATAATATTTCTACGATTTTAGATTGACAGGAATCAGAACCAAATATTCCAAAACAAAACACTTTTTTGTTTTTAAAAGTAAGCGTGCTATCTAGATCTTCGAGTTTAACTTCAAAAGGTAACGACTTGTTAAATTCTACATTCACTTTTATATTATTCCCTTTTACAATAGTATTCGATTTGTAATCTCCTCTATTTAATGCATCAACGAACGATTGGGAATTGTTTAATAAAGTGAGGTCTTTTAATTCCTTGTCGATTTGAAAGGGTGGTCTTATCTCTTTTCTTAGCTCATCCCAGGCATATAGTAATGTTGCGCAATAAATTGAATTTTTATTAGGGGATAATTTGTTCTCCAAAGTTGGCAGAAATATACTTTTTTTATATTCAGAAAGATTTTTTGCGGGAGCAAAAGCTTCTTTCTTCACTTCCTTTTCTTTTGTTTCTGTTAGAGCTGAACGGTTATCTTGTTTTGAATTGCAGCTCCATAGAATTGTTAAAACAGTTGTAAATAGGAGAACTCTGAGTGTTTTTTTCATATTGCTAATATTAAATTACTTCCAAAAATATGGATATAATCTAATACTAGCAAGTGCTTTTCCTTTTTATTTACTTTCTATTGTTAGAAAAAATCTATTTCAATAATTCTGCTTCACAAATGCAGAGAGCTCTTCAAAACTTTCAGCTTGTGTCTTCCGGAGCATATTAATGGCTATTGCCGCGCAGGCTTCTGCATCGGCTAATGCATGGTGGTGTTGCTTTAAGTCATATCCGCAATGTTCAGATACTGTGTGTAACTGGTGGTTCACCAATCCTTTGTGCATTTTGCGGGATAACCGGCATGTACAATAGAATTTGTAATCCGGATAAGTAAGTCCATACAGATTGAATACAGCTTTTAGGCATCCTTCGTCAAAGGGACTGTTGTGAGCAACTAAAGGCAATTCTTCAATTTTAGGAGCAATTTGTGACCATACATCAGGGAAGTCAGGCGATTCTTTTGTATCGTCGAATACCATTCCATGAACTTGTGTTGTCCAATGTGTATAAAAGTTGGGACGCGGACGAATGAAACTATGAAATCGGTCAGCAATTTCTCCATTATCTACAATGATAACTCCAACACTGCACACACTGGTACGTTGTCCGTTGGCTGTTTCAAAATCTAAAGCTGCAAATGTTTCCATAGTTTCCGGTTTGCTTGTTTAATAGTCTTCTTCCTTAACCTTTTCTTCTGGCTGGTCTATTTCCTGATACAGCACTTCAGCATCTAGTTGTGCCTTCGATTTACTTTGTGTAACAATGAAGACTCCCACAAAAACCAAAATAATTGCAGCAGCCTTTGGCCATCCAAAGGTATCCATTCCTACGCTAACTGCAACAAATGATGCCACAATAGGTTGCACATAATTGTACATACTAACAATGGTTGGGCGAAGTACCTTTTGTCCGGTCATTACAAACAGATAGGCAAGGAAAGTAGCCGCTAAAACTACAAAGGAAATTTCTCCATAAACTTTTAGAGGTACAGCTGAAAAGTTTATCGAAGCTACATCGCTATACGAGAATGGAATAAAACACATTGAAGCGTATACAAACATCCATTTCATTATTGTTACAGAAGAATATCTTTGGATTAAGTCTTTAAAAACTGTTAGGTAAATAGCAAAACTTAACTGGGCAGTCAGGCAGAGCATATCTCCCCAAATACTACCGGATTTACCGCCAGTAGCACTTTGACTGGTAATTATTAGTAATAGTGCTCCGATGGCTCCAACAAATATTCCGAGTACTTTTTTCCCGGTAACTGGCTCTTTAAGTACAATGGCAGCAACAATCATTGTTACAATAGGAGCCATTGTTGTTACTATTGAAGCATCTATAGGAGATGTTAATGAAAGACCAAAAATAAAAGTTCCCTGGTTTAAAACAATACCAAAAAGCGATGCAAAGAAAAGCATCAATAGGTCTTGATGTTTTACATGCTCTTTTTTAGTGAAAAGAGAAACAATCCAGAAAGCTACTGCTGCCCCGAAGAAACGAAATGTGGTAAGAGAGAGCGGAGGAATGCCGAAATCTAAGGCGGCTTTGCCTATTGGAGAGTTTAATCCCCATATAATACTTGCCGCCAACATGGCCATATGTCCTTTGTAGTTCTTATCGTTATTCATATTTCTTTCATTAATATTCGGGCAAAGTTAATTCTTATAATTTGCAATGGCAATAATGTAAGATTGAATTGTTTTCTTGAAAATAATATTTAACTTTGCGATTGTTACATAAAACAAGCCTTTTTGTGAACAAAATTGAAATAATATGCAGTTTATAAAACAAAAAGTAAGTTTTAGAGGTTTAATTGGTAACATATAATAATATTCTTTATGGTACATGATATTGAAATGCTAAAGAGTTTTTATGGCTCTTTTGAGGAGCGGGTTGCTTTCTCACGTAATAAAGTGGGACGTGCTATTACATTAGCAGAAAAAATCCTTTATGCTCATTTGTATGATGCAAATCAAATAACAACTTATAAACGCGGTGAAGATTATGTGAACTTCCGCCCTGACCGTGTGGCGATGCAGGATGCTACAGCCCAGATGGCATTGCTGCAATTTATGAATTCGGGAAAATCTAAGTCGGCAGTGCCGGCAACTGTGCATTGTGACCACTTAATTCAGGCATATAAAGGCGCAGATGCTGATATTGCTACTGCTACAGATACAAACAAGGAGGTTTATGATTTCCTTCACGATGTTTCTTCTAAATATGGAATTGGCTTCTGGAAACCGGGTGCTGGAATTATTCATCAGGTTGTATTAGAAAACTATGCGTTCCCTGGTGGAATGATGGTAGGAACCGACTCTCATACTCCTAATGCCGGTGGATTAGGCATGATTGCCATTGGAGTTGGTGGTGCTGATGCGGTTGATGTGATGACCGGAATGGAATGGGAACTTAAGATGCCTAAACTGATTGGTGTTAAACTGATAGGTAAACTGAATGGATGGGCTTCACCGAAAGATGTGATATTAAAACTGGCTGGAATCCTGACTGTAAAAGGCGGGACCAATGCCATTATTGAATATTTTGGAGAAGGAGCTGCATCTATCTCTGCTACAGGAAAAGCAACTATCTGTAATATGGGAGCTGAAGTGGGAGCAACAACTTCTCTGTTTGCTTATGATGCCCAAATGTCTGAGTACCTTCGTGCAACAGAACGTGCTGAAATAGCTGACATGGCTGATAGCATTGCTGCCCATTTGCAGGCAGACGCGGAAGTTCTTGAAGCTCCTGAAAAATATTACGACCGTATTATCGAAATAGATTTGTCTGTTTTAGAACCATATATTAACGGTCCTTTTACTCCCGATGCTGCAACTCCAATATCTGAATTTGCAGCGAAAGTGATAGCTAATGATTATCCACGAAAGATGGAAGTAGGACTGATAGGATCTTGTACAAACTCATCTTATCAGGATATTAGCCGTGCGGCTTCAGTTGCTCGTCAGGCGATAGATAAGAAATTAAAGGTTTCGGCTCCGCTTATTATTAATCCGGGTTCTGAAAGAATTCGTCTCACTGCTCAAAGAGATGGAATGATTGATACATTTGAATCTGTGGGTGGAACAATTATGGCAAATGCATGCGGACCTTGTATTGGTCAATGGAAAAGAATCACTGATGATCCAACCCGCAAGAATGCAATTGTGACTTCTTTCAATCGTAATTTTGCCAAACGTGCCGATGGCAACCCAAATACCTTTGCTTTTGTTGCTTCTCCGGAACTGACTGTTGCATTAACCATTGCCGGAGATCTTTGCTTTAATCCGCTAAAGGATACATTGACAAATGCCGATGGCGAACAAGTGAAACTGGAAGAACCAAAAGGGAACTATCTTCCTTCAGAAGGTTTTGCTAAGGGTGATGATGGTTATGTTGCCCCTACAGGTGATGCTGCTGAAATAAAAATCAATCCGGAATCCAACCGTTTGCAGGTTCTTCAACCTTTCCAGGCATGGGATGGAAATGAACTGCTTAACATGCCGCTGTTAATTAAAGCACAAGGTAAGTGTACAACAGATCATATATCAATGGCCGGTCCATGGCTTCGTTTTCGCGGACATCTGGAAAATATTTCGGATAATATGCTGATGGGTGCTGTGAATGCTTTCAACGGTAAAACAAATTCTGTTTATAACCGTGAAACAGGAGAATATGACGCTGTTTCTGCTGTGGCAAAACAATATAAATCAGCAAGTATTTCTTCAATAGTTGTTGCCGAAGAGAATTACGGAGAAGGCTCTTCACGTGAACATGCGGCTATGGAACCTCGTTTCTTGAATGTACGTGTAATTCTTGCAAAGAGTTTTGCCCGTATTCACGAAACAAATTTGAAGAAACAAGGCATGTTGGCTGTCACTTTTGCAAATAAAGAAGATTATGCCCGGATTCAGGAACTCGATAAGATTTCAATCGTTGGTATTGGCTCTTTTACTCCTGGAAAATCATTAATGGCAATTGTACAGCACGAAGATGGTAGTCAGGAAAGTTTTGAGGTATTACACACCTATAACGAACAACAAATAGGTTGGTTCCGTGCTGGATCTGCTTTGAATAGTAAATAATTTAATAGGTGAAATAGGTAAATAGGTATGAAAATAACGAATGAAAACGGTCGACTTGTTATACCCGACCATGTAACAGTTCCCTTTATTATGGGAGATGGAGTAGGAGCGGAAATCACTCCTGCTTCTCAGGCTATTGTTAATGCAGCTGTAAAAGCAGCTTATCAGGGTAAAAAAGAAATTGAGTGGATGGAAGTACTTGCCGGTGAAAAAGCATTTAATGCTACCGGATCATGGCTGCCTGAAGAAACAATGCAAGCGTTCAAGGATTATTATGTGGGAATCAAAGGTCCTCTGACAACTCCTATTGGTGGAGGAATCCGCTCATTGAATGTTGCACTCAGACAGGAACTTGATTTGTACGTATGCTTGCGTCCGGTACGTTGGTTCAAAGGAGTTGTTTCTCCGGTTAAAGAACCTCAGAAAGTGGATATGCATATTTTCCGTGAAAATACAGAAGATATCTATGCCGGAATAGAATGGGAGCAGGGTACACCTGAAGCCGAAAAGTTCTATCGTTTTCTTCGTGATGAGATGGGAGTGAAGAAAGTCCGCTTCCCTGAAACTTCTTCTTTCGGTGTAAAACCGGTTTCAAAAGAGGGAACAGAACGTTTGGTTCGTGCCGCTATCAGCTATGCTTTGACAAATGGATTACCAAGTGTGACTATTGTTCACAAAGGAAATATCATGAAATTCACTGAAGGTGGATTTAAGAAATGGGGATATGAATTAGCAGAACGTGAGTTTGCAAATGAACTACGTGAAGGGAAAATTGTTATTAAAGATGTTATAGCCGATGCTTTTCTGCAAAACACCTTATTGATTCCGGAAGAATATTCTGTAATTGCTACATTAAATCTTAATGGTGATTATATTTCTGATCAGTTGGCTGCCATGGTTGGAGGTATTGGTATAGCACCCGGAGCAAATATTAATTATAATTCCGGTCATGCAATATTTGAGGCTACTCATGGAACAGCTCCTAACATAGCCGGTAAGAATTGCGTAAACCCATCGTCATTACTGCTGTCGGCTGTGATGATGCTTGAATATTTTGGATGGAACGAAGCTGCTGGTCTCATTACCTCAGCAATGGAAAATGCTTTTGAAAGCTGTAAAGCAACAAACGATCTGGCTCGTTTTATGCCGGATGGAGTTTCTTTGTCAACAACTGAGTTCCGCGATTTAATTGTTTCAATCATTGAGAAATAAAAATGTACGCTTATGAAAAAGGAATATATCATTTACAAATTATCGGAGTCTATAAAGAACACGGCAAAAATTGATAATGAGCTTTTTACACTGTATGGAGTAAAGCGTGGCTTACGTAATGAAGATGGTACGGGAGTACTTGTTGGGCTAACAAAAATAGGTAATGTGGTTGGTTACGAACGCATTCCTGGTGGTGGGCTGCAGCCCATTCCCGGAAAACTGTTTTACCGCGGATTGGATTTGGAAGATATTTCGCATGCCGTAATTAAAGAGCGCCGTTTTGGATTTGAAGAAGTTGCTTATCTTTTGCTTTCAGGCGGTCTTCCTGATAAAGAAGAATTAGCCTCGTTTAAAGAGCTTATTAACGAAAATATGCCTTTGGAACAGAAAGTGAAAATGAATATTCTGGATCTGGAGGGTAATAATATTATGAATATTCTGGCTCGTAGTGTGCTCGAAATGTATACCTATGATGTTAATCCGGATGATACTTCCCGTGATAATCTGATGCGTCAGAGTATTGAACTGATCTCGAAGTTCCCTACGATTATTGCTTATGCCTATAATATACTCAGACATGCAACTTTTGGACTTTCATTGCACATTCGTCATCCTAGAGAGGATCTTTCTATTGCAGAAAACTTCCTTTATATGCTGAAGAAAGAATATACTGATCTGGAAGCACGCACGCTCGACCTGCTACTTATTTTACATGCAGAGCATGGTGGTGGTAATAACTCTACTTTTACTGTAAGGGTAACATCTTCAACCGGCACAGATACTTATTCTTCCATTGCTGCTGGTATTGGATCATTGAAAGGCCCTTTGCATGGTGGTGCAAATATTCAGGTGGTAGATATGTTCAATCACCTCAAAAATCAGATTAAGGATTGGACAAATATAAAAGAAATTGATACATACATGAACCGTATATTAAATAAGGAGGCATATAATAAAACCGGACTTATTTACGGAATCGGGCATGCTGTTTACACTATCTCAGATCCACGTGCAGTGTTGCTGAAAGAGATGGCTCGTGATTTGGCAAAAGAAAAAGGCTGCGAGGAAGAATTTAATTTCCTTGAATTGTTGGAAGAACGCGCTATTGAATGTTTCAACAAATTTAAAGGCGAAGGTGGCAAAAAGGTCTGCAGTAATGTAGATTTTTATTCGGGCTTTGTCTATGAAATGATAGGGCTTCCTCAGGAAATATTTACCCCTTTGTTTGCTATGTCACGCATTGTGGGATGGTCGGCTCACCGCATAGAAGAACTTAATTTTGAAGGTAAACGAATAATCCGTCCTGCTTACAAGAATGTGCTTGAAGTACAGGAATATATTCCTATCTCAGAGCGAATTTGATAAGTATGGAAAATGTGATTACTCAATGGATGAATAATCTTCTTCGCCTCCTTGGACTTACGCCTGAGGAGGCGAATAGTTTAGATCAGTGGGTTATTTTCGGTTTAATTATCGGAACAGCTTTATTGATTGATTATACTTGTAGGCTGATATTGTTGAAAGTAGTTAAGAAGATAGTAACCAAAACAAAAGCCACATGGGACGATATAGTCTTTGACGAAAAGGTGATGACTAAGCTTTGTCACATTGTGGCTCCAGTGCTAATTTACTTTTTCTTCCCAATTGCCTTCCCTAAAAGCTCGGAACTTTATACATTAATACTCAAAACAACCGAGATTTATATTATTGCGGTGACAATGCGTTTTATAGTAACCTTTTGTACTGCAATATATATAGTCTATAACGAAAATGAAAAGTATCATGACCGGCCATTAAAAGGATTATTGCAAACCGCTCAGGTTATTGTCTTTTTCATAGGCGGTATACTTATCATCAGTGTGTTGTTTGATAAATCTCCTGCATCACTTTTAGCTGGGCTAGGTGCTTCGGCAGCTATTCTTATATTGGTATTCAAGGATAGTATTATGGGATTTATTTCCGGCATTCAGCTTTCAGCCAATAATATGCTTCGCCCGGGTGACTGGATTACTATGCCCAAATATAATGCAGACGGTATTGTGTTAGAGGTTACGTTAAATACGGTGAAAGTACGTAACTGGGATAATACAATTACTACGTTACCGCCTTACGCATTGGTCAGCGATTCTTTTCAAAACTGGAGAGGAATGCATGAGTCTGGCGGTCGCCGCGTGAAACGTTCCATTAATATTGATATGAATAGCGTAAGGTTTTGTACGCTGGAAGTTCTGGAAAAATTTAGAAAAATATCCTTGATAAAGGAATATATTGAAGAAACAGAAGAGGAGCTAAAAGCTTATAATCAGGAACGTGGCGTAGATGATTCTGTCCTTGTGAATGGACGTCGGCAAACAAATTTAGGTGTGTTTCGTGCTTATCTGGAGCGCTACTTAAGAAATCTTTCTTCTGTGAATCAGGATATGACTCTTATGGTAAGACATTTGCAACCTACTGAAAAGGGAATTCCTCTGGAGCTTTATTTCTTTACCTATTCAAAAGAATCAGCCGTTTATGAACAGATTCAGGCAGATGTAATGGATCATGTCCTTGCTGTTGTTTCCGAATTTGATTTGGCTGTATTCCAAAGTCCCACAGGGGCTGATTTTCGTTCAATAAAAAATTAATCTATAGGATGTTGCATATTTAATAAAGTATTGTATATTTGTTGTGTGATACTTTATTAACCTATGCCTAAATGAACACAAACACAAATAACATTATCCATGAGATAACTCCTTTATCTGATAAGGACTGTTTTTATATTGCTGAACGTTATAAAAAAGAGTTTACCTATCCTATTCATAGTCATCAGGAATTTGAGCTTAACTTTACCGAGAAAGCTACCGGCGTGAGACGTATTGTTGGTGATTCAGCAGAAGTTATTGGAGAATATGATTTAGTGCTCATTACTGGAAAAGATCTGGAACATGTATGGGAACAGCACGAGTGTACTTCTGAACAGATTCGTGAAATAACAATTCAATTCTCTTCCGATGTGTTTTTTAAGAGTTTCATAAACAAAAATCAGTTTGACAGCATACAGAAAATGCTTGAAAAAGCTCAGAAAGGGCTTAGCTTTCCTATGTCGGCAATACTGAAAGTCTATCATTTGCTAGATAAACTGGCTTCCGAGAAAGAGGGGTTTTATGCAGTGATTAAGTTTATGACAATACTTTATGAACTGTCTCTTTGTGACGATGTTCGCACTCTTTCAAGTTCTTCTTTTGCTAAAGTTGGAGTTCATTCAGACAGCCGCCGTGTGCAGAAGGTTCAGGATTACATAAATGAACATTATAAAGAAGAAATCAGACTTTCCCAATTGGCCGATCTGGCAGGGATGACTTCTGTTTCTTTTAGCCGTTTTTTCAAACTTCGTACAGGCAAGAATCTTTCAGATTATATTATCGATATTCGTTTGGGCTATTCTACACGTCTGCTTGTAGATTCAACACAGTCTATTGCTGAAATATGTTATGAGTGTGGTTTTAATAACCTTTCCAACTTTAATCGTATATTCAAAAAGAAGAAAGATTGCTCTCCAAAAGAATTTCGGGAGAATTACAGAAAGAAAAAGATTATTGTTTAAATATAGCTCTAGTCTTTGCCACCCATCGGGAGTATGGCTATACTTCCCGGACGAGTGGAAATTCTAACTCAGCATGTACTTACATAGAATTATAGAGTAACTTAGAAGTCCAATTTAATAATAAAATCTCTGCGCGGGCAACTATACCATCTTTTTGTTTTTATAGGGGGTGAGACAAAATTGCCCGCGCCTTATTTTCAGATGGTTATCTTGAAAAGTAAAATAGTAAGACGGAAAATAACCCGAATTTTTTTGTTTTTTGTATCTGGTTTTGAGTTAAAATGTGTTTAATTGCTGATTCTTAATAAACTAATTTTGTTTAAACTATGCCACGGACTGTTTATTTTACAAATAAGTTCTATTTTAAGATCTTTCGTTTGCATTTGTTGACACTGTATTCTATCCCTGTTATTCACTCTGTTTATTTCCCCTGTTTTTGTATGATTGCTCCCTGAACAAATAGTCTTTTAAGAAAATATGTGTTCTATTTTTCAAAAAAATAAAAGGTTGTTTTGGCGAAACACTGGTTTATAATTTTCATTTATTGGCGGAAGATTTTGAAGATACCCGAGTTGTTTCGCTCGTGAATTCTGGGAAATAGACTCTTGCCTACTTTTATGTTTAGTGTTTGTTTTTCTACCTTTAGTGTTTGTTTTTCATCCTTTATATATAGGGAAAGCTTTATATTTGCCTTCAAATGTTAATACTTATGAAAAAGATACTCAGTATACTCATGATGAGCTGGATCACCTGCCAGCTGTTTGCCAATCCGATTACCGGAATGTTGGAACGTATCGATAAAGGTGCTTCCAAAAAGTTTGCTATTGAAATAAAGAAAAGCGGGAACAACGATTATTTTGAACTCGACCAGAAAGGTGACCAAGTGGTTATTCGCGGTAATAATTACGTGAACGTGGCCACAGGAATCAACTGGTATTTGAAATACTATGCCGGAGTGCAGCTTTCGTGGAATGGTATGACGGCTAAATTACCAGCCAAATTACCAAGAGTAATCAATAAGGAACGACATGAAACTTCGTTGAAACTACGTTACGATTTCAACTATTGCACATACTCTTACTCTATGGCTTTCTGGGACTGGAAACGTTGGGAACAGGAAATTGACTGGATGGCATTGCACGGCATCAATTTGCCGTTAGCCATAGTAGGCGAGGAGTGTGTGTGGTTTAATATGCTTAAAAAGCTGGGTTATAACAAGGAAGAAATAAATAAGTTCATCTCCGGACCGGCTTTCATGGCTTGGTGGGAAATGAATAATCTGGAAGGATGGGGAGGTCCGAATCCTGATTCATGGTACATACAACAGACGGCTTTGCAGAAGAAGATTCTGAAACGAATGAAGGAGTATGGAATTGAACCTGTGTTCCCTGGATATTCGGGAATGATGCCTCACGATGCAAAGCAGAAACTGGGATTGAATGTGACTGATGCAGAATTGTGGAACGGATATCTGCGTCCTACTTTCCTGCAACCAACTGACAGTCGTTTCAAGGAGATTGCTGCCTTGTACTACAAAGAGCAGGAAGCACTTTTCGGTAAAGCTAACTATTATTCAATGGATCCGTTCCATGAGGCAAAAGGCATTGAAAAAGTAGACCTTGATGCTGCAGGGAAGGCTGTGATGGACGCTATGAAAAAGGTGAACCCCAAAGCTGTGTGGGTAGTTCAGGGATGGACTGAAAATCCACGCGAGGATATGATAAAGAATATGAAGAATGGCGACCTTTTGGTGCTCGATTTATTCAGCGAATGTCGTCCTATGTGGGGAATGAAACCATCTCTCTGGTACAGAGAAGGTGGATATAAACAGCATGATTGGCTTTTCTGCATGCTTGAGAATTTCGGTGCTAAAGTAGGTCTGCATGGTCGTATGGATCAATTGCTTGATAATTTCTATCTGACAAAGAATAATCCACAAGCTGAACATTTGAAAGGCATTGGGCTAACCATGGAGGGTATTGAAAATAATCCGATGATGTTTGAACTTATGACTGAACTGCCATGGCGTTCCGAGAAGTTCACCAGGATGGAGTGGCTGAAAGGATATTTGAAGGCGAGATATGGGGTGAAAGACAATACAATAGAACAGGCCTGGACTGTTTTAGCTAACGGCATATTAAATTGTCCGCAGGGAAATAACCAACAAGGAACTCATGAATCTATTTTCTGTGGCCGTCCGTCACTGAATAATTTCCAGGTTTCCAGTTGGTCGAAAATGGAGAATTATTATGATCCAACAACAACAGAAGACGCTGCACGGTTAATGTTGCAAGTTGCTGATAAATACAAAGGAAACAATAATTTTGAGTATGATTTGGTAGATATCGTTCGTCAGTCTTTAGCCGATCGTGGCCGCATTGTTTATAACCATACGATAGCCGATTTTAGGAGTTTCGACAAGAAAGCATTCAGAAAAGATTCAAAAGAGTTCCTTAATTTACTGCTTTTGCAGGATAAGTTGCTGGGAACACGTCGTGAGTTCCGGGTGGGCAACTGGATTGAACAGGCACGTAATTTGGGTAATAACGAAGAAGAAAAGAATCTTTATGAATGGAATGCACGTGTGCAGATTACCACATGGGGCAATCGTTATTCAGCCAATGAAGGCGGTCTTCGTGATTATGCCCACAAAGAATGGAACGGCATTTTGAAGGATTTTTATTACAAACGTTGGGAAGCTTACTGGAAGACTCTTTCTGATGTGCTCAACGGTAAACCGATGATGGAACTGGACTATTATTCCATGGAAGAACCTTGGACAAAGGCTACTAATCCGTATTCTGCCGCTCCCGAAAATGATTGTGTAACGGTGGCTAAGGAGGTTTTTAGTAAAGCTTTCGGTGGAAATAACTAACTTTTAAACTCTGAATAATGGAAAACACACAAAGCAATATACCAAAGAAGCAACGTTTGTTATCACTTGATGTGCTGCGTGGACTAACGGTGGCAGGGATGATTCTGGTAAATAACGGCGGAGGAAAAGTTTCATATGAACCTTTGCGCCACTCAGTTTGGAATGGTTTATCACTGGCCGATCTGGTGTTCCCCTTCTTCCTTTTTATGGTGGGAATATCAACCTATATTTCATTACGGAAGTTTCAGTTTAAGTGGTCAAACCTGTTAGCTCTGAAGATCTTGAAACGCACTTGTCTCATCTTGTTAATAGGATGGGCAATCTACTGGTTTGAAGGCTGTTGCAAGGGAGATTTTCTGCCTTTTGATCACATGCGCCTTCCTGGTGTGTTACCCCGCATTGCGCTGTGTTATGGTATCGTTTCGTTGCTGGCAGTAACGGTTTCTCATAAATGGTTGCCGTGGTTGGCGGGTTTCCTATTGGTAGGTTATACTTTTCTATTACTAGTCGCTAATGGCTATGTATGTGATGAAACAAATATTCTGTGTATTGTAGATCGCAGCGTATTTGGAGCGGCGCATCTTTATCACAAGAGTCCCATTGATCCTGAAGGATTGCTGGGTGTTATTCCGTCTATTGCACATACACTTATTGGTTTTTGGTGTGGCAAGATTTTAACTGAACATTCTGAACTGAAAGATAAAATGCTTCACCTGTTTATATTTGGTTTTGTATTGATGAGTGTTGGATTACTCTTCACCTACGGACTACCTATGAACAAACGTATATGGTCGCCCACTTTAGTACTTTTTACTTGTGGACTGGCCACAAGTCTGCTGGCGTGGTTTATCTATATTATTGATGATAAAGGCAATAAAGGTTGGACACCATTCTTTGTATCATTTGGGGTGAATCCACTCTTTATCTATGTAATGAGTGAACTGATGAATGTTGTATTTGGAGATTTTGGCATTGCCAAAGCTTTGTTTGGCGGCATTCATGCTATAGTGCCCGATGATTATGTTTCTTCGCTTATTTATGCAGTTACTTTTGTGCTGCTTAACTGGGCAATAGGTTATCCACTTTACAAAAAGAAAATATATATCAAGATATAAAGAAGAAACTTATGAAGAATAATTCTATTTTTAAGAAGCTATTATTTTTAATCGCTTTTATATTTATTGTTTTGACAAAATCATTCGGTGTAGTATCTCCGAATGGAAAAATATTGGTAGACTGTGTAACTAATTCGGATAATGCATTTTTTAATGTGTCGTATAAAAGTAAAAAAGGACAGATTCATGTTGTTACGCTTTCATCTGTTGGAATTTTAACTCAAGATGGAGGAGGTAAGAATCTGAAATTAAAATCAATCTCAAAAGATAAAAATATAGAAGAAAACTATATAATGCAGGTTGGCAAAAGAAAAAAATGCTACAATTCAGGAACTGAATGCACTTACTACTTTGTTGATGATTTGAATCGAGATGTGAATATAACTTTCCGTGTATTTAATGATGGTATAGCTTTTAGATATGAATTATCAAAACTGCAGCATACAACGATTTCTGATGAAATAACTACTTATAAGATGGCACCTGGAATAAAACGTTGGACACAAAAATATGATACACCTTATGAAGGCTTTTTTCCATTAAATACAGATGGTGTAGACTCTTCTCGTGAAATGCATTGGGGATATCCTGCTCTTTTTCAGATAGATAATTCAATCTGGGCTCTATTCTCTGAAAGTGGTATTACTAGGAATCATTGTGCATCAAGCCTCACTAATAAAGATAATCCTTCTTGTTATAAGGTTCATCTACCCCAAAATAATGTTGAGGTATCAGATTCTTGGACCTCGCCATGGAGAGTTGCTCTGATTGGATCTTTATCAGATGTAGTAGAATCTACTCTGATAACCGATGTGAGTGAACCATGCAAGTTGAAAGATACTTCCTGGATTAAACCTGGAGTAGTTTCCTGGATTTATTGGGCTTATAATCATGGCTCAAAAGATTATCAGATAGTG
>Ga0183099_1000116_pt1 | contig 78827 bp, 53 predicted proteins | sample Biomet1_FD_127788 | JGI IMG/M metagenome (GOLD analysis project Ga0183099, IMG submission 127788) | Microbial communities from bioreactor (seeded with anoxic lake sediment) at LBNL, California, USA - Biofuel metagenome 1 | ecosystem: Engineered > Bioreactor > Anaerobic > Unclassified ...
TCATTTGACAACACACTTGAAAAGATTCAGGTATTGCGTGATGCTGGTATTCGCTGCGCTATTATGACCACTCATTTGACAACACACTTGAAAAGATTCAGGTATTGCGTGATGCTGGTATTCGCTGCGCTATTATGACCACTGTTTCCGGAACCAACGTTGATGAAATTCCGGGCATAATAGACTTAGTTGTAGAACATAAAGCTGATATTTTTGCTTTTGCACGATATTGCCCTACCAGTACTGAAAAAAGTGCACACGTAAGCCCTGAGCAATACCGTGACTTGCTGGAAATTTGTTGGGAAAAGTTCGAAATGTACAAAGACAGTGGCACTAATTTTAATCTGAAAGACCATTTGTGGACTTTGTTTTTGTACGAGAAAGGACTATTTCAAATCCCTGAAAATCTGGAGCCGGAACTAATTTACGAAGGTTGTAATTGTGCCAATTGTCATCTAACTATTTTGCCGAAGGGCGATGTGTATGCTTGTCGTAGATTTGAGAGCAACGTGGGTAATGTGTTCGATGAGAAATTGTTTGATATTTTCACCAGTGATAAGATGGATGCTTATCGCGATTACTCAAAATTTGAGAAATGTTCAAAATGTGAACTGAAACAGTTTTGTCGTGGCTGTCCAGCTGTAACATACGGCTATACCAATAACTTTTATGGTGCCGATCCTCAGTGCTGGAAGTTAATTGAAAGTTGATAATTCACAATTTATAAATCACATAAATGAAAGCAGTTGTATTGAAAAATACAGGTAAGCCAGAAGTACTTGCAGTCAGTGAAGTACCAGTACCCACAGTAAAACCGGGTTGGGTTCTTATTCAGGTGAAATCGTTCGGACTCAATCGCTCTGAATTAATGATGCGGCAATATGAGGGCGATGCACCTTATATTCAGTTACCACGAATTTTGGGGATTGAGTGCGTGGGACTTGTTGCCGATGCTTCGGATTCTCATTTTGCGAAAGGACAAAAAGTGGTTGCACTTATGGGAGGTATGGGACGCTCGTTCGATGGTAGTTATGCCGAATATACATTGGTACCAACCAAAAATGTATTCTCTGTAGAGACAGATATGAGTTGGGAAAAACTGGCAGCCATTCCCGAAACTTATTTTACAGCTTACGGTTCGCTTTTCGACAGCTTGCAATTAAACCCGAACGATGTTTTGCTTGTTCGCGGAGGGACAAGCTCAGCAGGTTTAGCAGCGATACAATTGGCCAAAAGCATAAGAGCAAAAGTTTTGGCTACCACCCGCAAGGAAGAAAAACGACAATTATTGAAAAACATCGGAGCGGATGATGTTTTGATTGAAGACGGCACGATAGGCACTCAATTAAAAGCGCTTTATCCGCAAGGTTTCACTAAAATACTTGAATTGATTGGTGCGGAAACACTGTTGGAGTCAATGAGTTTACTGCGTAAACATGGAATTGTTTGCGTTACAGGAATACTTGGGAAAAAGGCTACACTTGATAATTTTTACCCAATAAAGGATATTCCAACCGGAATTTATCTTACAGGTTTTGTTAGCAATTCGCCAAATCAACAAATCATTAACACATTATTCAATCATATAAAACGATATAACATACAACCCACAATTGCCAGTGTATTTTCATTAGATCAGATAGTAGAAGCTCATGCTTTAATGGAAAGTAATATCGCAAATGGCAAGATAGTAGTTGTAATCAATTAATTATAATTCATCAATTTACAAACAAAAAAAAAGATTATGCCACATGTAACAATTAAATTGTACCCAACAGGGTCAGAAGAAATCAAAACAAAATTAGCCGAAGAAATTACCAAAGTAATTATGGCAGTTGCAAATAAACCTGAAGCTGCTATCTCGATTGACATTCAGGAAGTAGAAGAATCAGTTTGGATGGACGAAGTCTATGACAAGGAAATAAAACCCAACATGGATAAACTTTATAAAAAGCCAGGTTATTAAGGTATGAAAAAGATTGTGTTAGCGAAGTCAACTGTAAGTCATGACTCAATTGCTGCATTCAAGCAACTCATAGCGGAATGATGTCGCTCTTTGGGTATGTTTTTAAAAATATAATAGTTGTCAATAAACACAACAAAACTGAAGTTATAGCAAAAGATTCAAAGCAAAACTGGGCTGGAATTGAATTCCTGTTTGCTCCGGTACTTCTTCCGATTTTCCTGCTTCAGGTATAATCATTGGCAAGAAAATTTACTTCACGCCAACTAAAGCGCATCTAAGTCCATTGTAAATTCACAGTCGCGACACTGTAAATGCTGTGCTTATAGAACTGAAAAAAGTAAAATCATCAGGTTGCACCGTAATGATTGGTGAACATGGTATGGCAAGTATAGACACTAACACTGTTAGATTTTAGATTGCTTATTTGAAGAAAATCAATGTACTGATTTCTTATAAATTGAAAAAAGAAAACTTTATCGAAGCTGTCAAAAATGCATATCCGGGATTACCGGCAGAAAATAATCTAGAAGAAATAGCTAATGCGCTTTATAGATGAAGCTTTAAAATAAACTCTCAAACTGAAATTTGCTCAGATTGTCTTATTGATAATCTGAGCAAATCCGGTTTATAGACACTTAAAATTAGTTCAGCGACCGATATTCATTAGGTGTATATCCGGTTTCATTCTTGAACAGCCTTGTAAAATGCTGTGGATATTTAAATCCTAATTCGTAAGCTATCTCATTAATTGATTTACTTCTATCAAATATTTTTTCTTTAGCAATATCAATCACCTTTAAAGAGATATATTCTTTGACAGTTTTACCGGTTTCCTTTTTAAACATGTCTCCGAAATAGTTGGTTGATAGGTGTAATTGTTCTGCGAAATAACCCACAGAGGGTAAACCTATATTTTGAGGTTTATCCGACTGAAAATAATCCTTGAGTAAAAATTCAAACCTTTCAAGTGACCCTTTGTGCGGGTTTTCGCGGGTAATAAATTGCCGGTCATAAAACCGCATACAGTAGTTTAACAAAAGTTCGATATTTGAAACAATCAGCTTCTTACTGTGTTTATCAATTGTATGGGCTATCTCAAACTCTATTTTGGCAAAAGATTCCAAAATAATTTGTTTTTCCTGCTCAGATAAATGTAGTGATTCATTTGATGCATATGAAAAGAATGTGTAATCTTCTATTGTTTTACCCAGTGTAGTACCCCGCAATAAATCGGGATGAAAAACCAATGCATATCCCTGTGGTTGGTAGAGTTCTTCGTGATTTTCACCAATCACCTGACCTGGAGCCAAAAATATCATTGTTCCTTCCTGGTAATCATAATAATTAAGGCCGTAGCGCAAATCACCGCATTTAACCTGTTTCAGGAATATTGCGTAAAACCCATAATACATACGCCGGAGTTTCCGGGGTTCAGCATTCTCAAAATGAATAAGGCTAACCAACGGATTTAACGTCTCTGTTTTGTTTAATGTATTATATTCTGTAATGGTATTAAATCTCAAAATATCTTCCATAATTCCATGAGTTACTATTAATTGAATGCAAATATACTGAATCATTTGACATCTTATCATATCAATAAATACAATCCGTGTTTTTGGTAGATAAACCTGTAAATTGTATAATAGACCAGCAGAAAATTACCCTCATCTTTGCATCGTCTTAGATAACTAGAATTTCATTACATAAAGCGGTTGAATTGATAGATATCTATATACAAAGAGTCAATGATACAATTTGAGCCGTATAGAAACACAGTGAAGTACAATAACTCGCTATTTTAACAATAAAGATTGAATTCAAAATTAAATTATTAAACAAATGAACAAAATAACATTAAACAACGGTGTAGAAATGCCAATAATCGGATTTGGCGTATTTCAGGTGAATGATCCTAAGGAATGTGAGCAAAGTGTAATTGACGCCATACAAGCTGGGTATCGTTTGATTGATACTGCCGCATCATATATGAACGAAGAAGCAGTAGGTCGTGCAATAAAGAATAGTGGCGTAGACAGAAGCGAGCTATTTATAACCACAAAACTTTGGGTACAGGATGCCGGATATGAAAATACAAAAAAATCGTTCCAAAAATCATTAGATAAACTACAACTCGACTATCTCGATTTATACCTGATACACCAACCTTATGGCGACGTGCATGGTTCATGGAGAGCGTTAGAGGAATTGTACAAAGCAGGAAAAGTAAGAGCTATAGGTATAAGTAATTTTCAACCAGACAGAGTGATGGATATCATTATGTTCAACGAAATTGTTCCAGCCGTAAATCAGATAGAGACACACCCCTTCAACCAACAAATCGAAAACCAAAAGTTCTTAGCTGACAATAATGTGCAGATTGAATCGTGGGGGCCCTTTGCCGAAGGTAAAAACAATCTATTCCAAAACAAGTTGTTGGGTACTATTGCTACAAAATACAACAAATCAATTGCACAGGTGGTTCTTCGTTGGCTTACACAACGTGGCGTAGTGGTTATCCCCAAATCAGTGCGAAAAGAAAGAATCATTGAAAATTTCAACATCTTCGATTTTGAACTTACTGTTGAGGATATGGAAGCAATCGTATCTCTGGATACGAAAGCCAGCTTATTCTTCGATCACCGCGATCCGGAAATTATCAAATGGATGGGTAGCAGAAAACTTAATATTTAATTATTGACAATAATGTTTGATATTCAAAATAAAATATTCGTTTTTATGAAACAGGCTAAATCAATATTTATATCCGTAGGATTTCAAAAATCAGTGACCAGAAATTCTATAATCTTTCTTTTGGCTTTGTTGGCTATTGTTCCTGCATTTGCTCAAAAAGCAATCAAACAAAAGCCATTAGTTATTGAAAAACAAGGAGCATTTTCGGCAGGAGGAACCGTCATAAAAAGTGAAGGGGCATTTGATCCACTCAAACCATGGTATGAGCAACAAGGCGGGCAAACACGACACGGAGATCATGCCGATGTATTTTACCAAATCCCGGTAAATGCAAAGCACAATTCAATGGTGTTTTTACACGGTTATGGGCAGTCTCGCCGCAGTTGGCAAACAACCGCAGATGGCAGGGAAGGCTTTGCTGATATGTTTTTACGAAAAGGCTATGGAGTTTATCTCGTTGACCAACCGGGGCGTGGTGATGCAGGACAAACTTCAAAGCCTGGCCAAATTACAGCAACACCCGATGACCAAACCTGGTTCACACAATTTCGAATTGGTCAATACCCCAACTTCTACGATGGCGTTCAGTTTCCGAAAGACAGCTTATCAATAGATCAATTTTTCCGTATGATGACTCCAAACACCGGTAATGTGGATGAAGCAACCATAGTAAATGCCCTATCTGCCGTGTTTGATAAATCGGGTGATGGCATTCTGTTTACACATTCTGCAAGCGGTGTACCCGGTTGGAAAATTGCAATTAAAAACGAGTACGTAAAAGCAATAGTTTCATATGAACCCGGCGGATTTGTGTTTCCTGAGGGTGAAGTCCCCGAAGGTAATCGTGGCGGTGCAGGTATACCACTCAGTGAATTTATGAAGCTGACCAAAATTCCTATCGTAGTTTATTTCGGCGATTTTATACCTCAGCAAGAAACCAATGTTCCTTCGCTAAACTTCTGGCGTAATGTGCTTATCACTGCCCACCAATGGGCAAAGGTAGTGAATGCTCACGGTGGTGATGTTACCATTGTTCATTTACCCGAAATAGGCATCAAAGGCAACACGCATTTTATAATGTCTGATTTAAACAATAAGCAAGTAGCAGATGCATTGTCTGCTTGGTTGAAAGAAGAAGGGTTGGATTAATATAATCAATATGAATGATAAAAAACTATTTCAACATTTAATTAGATTTCCAATTTAAAACTAACAAAAAATAAATATGAATAAACTAATTTCAAAATCAAATATATTGCTTATATTTTTTACATTAACTACAATACAGCATATACGATAAATGAAAGTGAGAAAAGTCTTACTTTCATTTATTGCATTCAATTTATTAATTTTATTTATTATGATGAAAATTATTCGTAGTCTCTTTTTAATGCTAATATTTATGTGTTCAAGTATTTATTCAAATGGTCAAACCAAGCCAACAAATCCTTTTGGTTTGGTTTATCAGGGAGCAATCACCAAAAATGATATAAATCAAGTGAATATTCACCCGGTAACTTATAAACTGAATGGCATTGATATCGCCGCCAATGTTTATACACCCGTTAATTACGACCCATCAAAGAAATATCCGACTGTAGTAGTAGCTCACCCAAACGGTGGTGTGAAAGAACAGGTTGCCGGGTTATACGCTCAACGGTTAGCAGAATCAGGTTATATCACCATTGCTGCAGACGCAGCCTATCAAGGAGCAAGCGGTGGCCAACCTCGTAATGTGGATAAGCCGGCAAACCGTATTGATGATATTCACGGGATGGCAGATTATATCACCCACTATGCAGGAGTAGATATTAATCGACTCGGATTATTGGGAATATGTGGAGGCGGTGGCTACTCTTTGAAAGCTGCACAATCTGACAAACGATTTAAAGCAGTGGCAACCTTGAGCATGTTCAATTCAGGTGAGGTTAGACGAAATGGTTTTATGAATTCACAGGTTTCAACAATCCAGGAACGATTAAAACAAGCTACAGATGCACGTGCGCAGGAAGTTGCCGGTGGTGAAATAATTTATGTAGGTGTGGCGAATCCAACAGATGAAGAAATTGCTAAAATCACAACCGATTTGTATCGCGAAGGGTATGTTTACTACTACAAAACCCATGCACACCCAAATTCAACCTTTAAATATACAATGAGCAGCTTACTCGACTTAATGACTTTTGATGCATCTTCGAATATGGATTTAATCAATCAACCTCTGTTGATGATGGCGGGAAGCAAAGCCGATACAAAATACATGACAGATGAAGCATTTAGCAAAGCAACCAATGCAAAAAGCAAAGAGCTATTTCTGATTCCTGGAGCCACCCATATTCAAACCTATTATGTTCCTGAATATGTATCTCAAGCAGTAAATAAACTGAACGAGTTCTTTGGTCGGTTTTTGTAAATAGAAATTCAATATCAATTAATTAAAAAACAGATCCTTATGAAAACATTAGTTTCAGTATTAGTTTTACTTTTCATGAGTATTCAGTTCATTTTCGGTCAGCAAAATGCTACTGTCAGTCCGGTTAAAAACTATACGAAGGCCGAACAGGAAGTTATTACCCTTTCCAAGGATAAGTGGCAGTGGATGGCCGACAAAAATGCAGATGCACTGAGCGATCTGTTTCACGAAAAAGCCGTGTTTGTGCACATGGGCGGAAGCTGGGGAACAACTCAGGAACTCAATGTCATAAAAAGCGGTGGTATTTGGTACAAAAAAGCAGATATCCATGAAGTATCGGTGAATATCATTGATAATACAGCGATTCTTCTAAATAGAATTGATTTGTTAGCCGTTGTTGGAGGTAACGAAGTGACCAATCCGTTTGAAGTGACCGAAGTATATGTAAAGGTTAAAGGGCACTGGAAATTAGGATCATTATCTTTTACAAGATTGATGATCCATTAATATCTATACTCATACATTATGAAAATGAGAGAAATATCTTTCTTTACAGGAGTTATAATGCTCTTGTTAAGTATATCTTGTAACGCAAATGCACAAATTGATATGCATAAAGATTTGTTAAGCAAACAACAGGAGAAAATAATTACCATAGCTGCTTTTGCCGCTAAGGGAGAGTTGAACAAACTGAAACCAGAACTTGCTGCCGGACTTGAAGCCGGATTAACGGTTAATGAAATAAAGGAAGTATTGGTACATCTTTATGCTTATAGTGGATTTCCAAGAAGCCTTAGAGGCCTACAAACTCTTATGTCGGTATTGGACGAACGCAAAGCCAAAGGTATAAACGATAATTGGGGGCGCAAAGCTTCACCCATAACCGATACTCGTGATAAGTACGAACGTGGCAAGGAAGTTCTTGCTAAACTTTCGGGCACAAATTCCCCAAAAGGAAGACCTCAAACTGGTTATGCTGCTTTTAGTCCGGAAATAGAGACTTTTCTCAAAGAGCATCTTTTTGCAGATATATTTGAGCGCGATGTGCTGACTTATGCGCAACGTGAACTGGTAACAGTTTCTGTATTAATAAGTATCGGTGGCGTTGAACCTATGTTGGCATCGCACATGAATTTGTGTCTGAATGTGGGAATTTCGCCCGAACAGCTGAAACATTTAATAACAATAATTGAAGTAAATGTAGATAAAAACGATGCCGATTCAGCCAAAGTTGTTCTAAATGAAGTGATTCTAAGCAAAGGCTTAAATGTTGAAAAGTTACAAAACAGCTCGACTGGCAACATTGCAACTGACCGAATTTTCCCGAAAGGAAAAATGATAAAAAACGATTATTTCAGCGGGATAGCCTGGCTTCAAATGTTGGTTAATGCTAATGAAAACCATGACATATCTATTGCCAATGTAATATTTGAACCGGGTGTAAGAAACAACTGGCATTCACATCCGGCTGGTCAAATTTTGCTTTGCACAAAGGGGAAAGGCTATTATCAGGAAAAAGGAAAACCAATCCAATTGCTTAATGTAGGTGATGTAGTTGAAATTTTGCCCAATATTGTACATTGGCATGGCGCTACTCCCGATAGCGAATTTGAACATATTGCCATAAATCCACAGGTACATAAAGGCTCTGTTGTTTGGCTACAGTCCGTAACTAATGAAGAATACAATAGTTACAAAAAATAGATATGAGAAATTGAGCTTTTGAGTAACTTGTATCTTTTTAAAATATCATATTTTTGCAATTAATATATTGAATAAACTTTCACTATTCACCATACTAATTTCCAAAAAATAATCCTAAACAAGCTTATAATGAACTTTTTAGGGTAGTATTTCTATTATCTCTTTTATGAAAAGATAAATACTTATTCATTTTATGAATCAATTCATTTTGAAGCTAAATCATTATTTTAATTCAAAGCTCCAGTCTATTGACTTTGAAGAAACAAATACAATCAATAAAGCTCAAAAATCAATTAAAATCAAATTCATCTCCACCATCTTCCACTAAAACAAACGAAAAGCCTTTGCAGAAGGGATTTCAGCTAGTAGCAGATAAAAAAGTTTAACTGTTCATCTGCTACTAAATCGTGTTTATCTGCCACTAACCAAAGCCATCTGCTACTAAATTGAACGCTACACAACATCATAAAAGGTGTTGCCGCCAATACTTATAGTGAGGAATATTCTGCTTATTGAGGATACTGCCAAGATGAATGTAGTTTGTGGCAGTAGGTTTGTTTACCACTTTTCTCTGATAAGTTAACCAATTTTGCAAAGAAATATAAGTGAGCCCTCAGTTGAAGTCTTATGGGTTCTCGAATGAAAACCGATGAGCCTTCATATGAGAACCCATGGGTTTTCATATGAAGGCTTACTTAGTTGAAACGGAGAAATCAGGTAGCTTATTAAATAGGATGCCATATACGAAGCTGTTGTTTCTAAAATTTCAGCATCATTTAAATAGCCGGTTAGTGGCAGATAACTGATTTTAGTAGCAGATGAACACGTTTTTGTAGCAGATAAATTGTACAGAAAGTTTATCTGCTACCAACTTATAACATTAGTTATCACAGCATTAATATGGTTTAGTAGCAGATAGGCAGATAAACTGCACAAAAAAAAGCTGCGTTAGCAGAATTAATTCTTTGCTAACGCAGCTATTATATTAGGCTTTTAACTTTTTATGAATATAAAGCTATAATGCTTACTTATATTCTTCCCAGCTCTTTATCAAAAGATCATCCACAGTCAGCGTGCAGAATGCAGTGATGAATGCGCTAGCCAATCGAGGATTGGTTATTAATGGGATATTTAAGTCAATAGCTGCACGACGAATTTTATATCCGTTGTCCAACTCTCCTTCGGTAAGGTTCTTTGGAATATTTACTACCATATCAATTCCCTTGTTACGAAGCAAATCTAAAGCCTGAGGTGTACCCTCTTCACTAGGCCAATATACTAATGTACTTGGAATTCCATTTTCTACTAAAACCTTATGTGTTCCTCCAGTAGCAAATATGTTGTAGTCTTTTTCGATAAGGAGATGTGCTGCTGATAACATATCTGTTTTTTCTTTAGCAGTTCCTGTTGATAAAAGTATATTCTTCTTAGGAATTTTATAGCCTACAGAAAGCATGGCCTTTAAGATTGCACAAGAGCTATCATCACCAATACAACCTACCTCACCCGTACTAGCCATATCAACACCTAATACAGGATCCGCTTTTTGTAAGCGTGAGAAAGAGAACTGAGATGCTTTAATACCTACATAATCCAATTCGAACAAGCTCTTCTCTGGCTTTTCTACAGGTAATCCCAACATGATCTTTGTGGCCAGTTCAATAAAGTTTATCTTTAAGACTTTGCTCACAAATGGGAAACTACGTGAAGCACGAAGGTTACATTCAATTACCTTAATATCATTTTCTCTTGCAAGATACTGTATATTAAATGGACCGGAGATATTTAATTCTTTTGCAATTTGCTTAGAGATACGTTTGATGCGACGTACTGTTTCAACATACAGTTTCTGTGGAGGGAACTGAATAGTTGCATCACCTGAATGCACACCTGCAAACTCAATGTGTTCGCTGATGGCATAAGCAATAATTTCACCTTTATCTGCCACAGCATCCATTTCCACTTCCTTGGCAAATTCAATAAACTGACTAACTACTACCGGGTGTTTCTTTGAAACATTTGCTGCTAACTGTAAGAAACGTTCCAGTTCTTCCTGATTAGAGCAAACATTCATTGCTGCACCACTAAGTACATACGAAGGTCTGACCAAAACCGGGAATCCTACTTCTGCAACGAAGTCATTAATATCTTCCATGCTGGTTAGTTCTCTCCAGCGAGGTTGATCTACACCAATACGGTCGAGCATTGCAGAGAATTTATTTCTGTCTTCTGCATTATCTATACTTTTTGCTGAAGTTCCAAGAATATTAATATTCTGTTCGTCCAGTCTCATTGCAAGGTTATTAGGAATCTGACCTCCTGTAGATACAATTACACCATGAGGATTTTCCAGTTCCAGAATATCCATTACACGTTCAAATGTAAGTTCGTCAAAATAAAGACGATCACACATATCATAGTCTGTAGATACTGTTTCCGGATTGTAATTGATCATGACACTACGCCAGCCTTCCTTGCGGATTGTATTCAAAGCATTTACACCGCACCAGTCAAATTCTACAGAACTACCAATACGATAAGCACCAGAACCCAGAACCACAATTGAGCGATGGTCACCTAGATAAGTAACATCATTGGCTATGCCGCTATAAGTAAGATACAGATAATTAGTCTGAGCAGGATATTCAGCAGCCAGAGTATCAATCTGCTTCACTACCGGAACAATGTTCAAAGATTTACGGTAATCGCGAACCTTATTCATTGCCTGTTCCATATCGCCACCATCATTCCAGATAGCGCGGGCAATCTGAAAATCTGAGAAGCCTTGTACTTTTGCCTTTTTAAGTAACTCAGCAGATACTGATTGCAGTGAATTCTTTGATTCAAGCTCATTAGCTGTACGAACAATATTCATTAACTTCTGAAGGAACCATTTATCAATCTTAGTCAGGTCGTGTATCTGATCAATGGTATATCCTGCTTTGAAAGCTTCGCTGATAACGAAAATACGCTTATCAGTTGGTTCATGCAGAGACTTATCTATATCTTCAATAACCAGTTCTTTGTTTTCCACGAAACCGTGCATTCCCTGACCTATCATACGAAGTCCTTTTTGAATGGCTTCTTCGAAGGTACGACCGATAGCCATAACCTCTCCTACTGACTTCATGCTACTGCCCAGCTCACGATCTACTCCGTGAAACTTACCTAAGTCCCAGCGAGGAATCTTACAAACCACATAGTCAAGTGCTGGTTCAAAGAAAGCTGATGTTGTTTTTGTTACAGAGTTCTTTAAGTCGAACAAACCATATCCCAATCCCAACTTAGCAGCAACGAAAGCTAACGGATAACCGGTTGCTTTAGAAGCCAATGCTGAAGAACGGCTCAAACGGGCATTTACTTCAATAACACGGTAATCTTCACTTTCAGGATCAAAAGCATACTGAACGTTACACTCTCCGACAATACCAATATGGCGAATAATACGGATAGCAAGTTCACGCAGTTTGTGATATTCGCTGTTTGTCAGTGTTTGTGAAGGAGCAATTACAATACTTTCACCTGTATGGATTCCCAGTGGGTCAAAGTTCTCCATATTACAAACAGTAATACAGTTATCAAAGCGGTCACGTACCACTTCATATTCTATTTCTTTCCATCCCTTCAATGATTTTTCTACCAAAACCTGAGGAGAGAAAGAGAATGCTTTTTCAGCTAACTTGTTTAGTTCCTCTTCATTGTCACAGAAACCAGATCCTAGTCCACCAAGGGCGTATGCCGCACGGATAATAACAGGATATCCAAGTTCTTTAGCAGCACGTCTTGCATTGACAATATCCTCAACAGCTTCGCTCTTGATAGTCTTTACATCGATCTCATCTAGTTTCTTAACGAACAATTCACGGTCTTCAGTGTCAATGATTGCCTGAACAGGAGTTCCTAAAACCTCTAAATTATATTTTTCAAAAAGACCTGCTCTATATAATTCAACACCACAGTTCAGTGCAGTTTGTCCACCAAAAGCTAATAAAACACCTTCAGGTTTTTCTTTTTGAATTACTTTTTCTACAAAAAAGGGAGTGACCGGCAAAAAATAAATAGTATCGGCAACCCCCTCGGATGTTTGAACAGTAGCAATATTCGGATTAATCAACACCGTCTGTATTCCTTCTTCACGTAAAGCTTTCAACGCCTGCGAACCGGAATAATCGAACTCTCCAGCCTCTCCAATCTTAAGAGCACCGGAACCAAGTATTAATACTTTCTTTATTTTATCTTTCATTGATTCTTCGTTTTAATATTACAGCATCTCTACAAATTTGTCGAACAAGAATTCTGTGTCCGTTGGACCACTTGCTGCTTCAGGGTGGAATTGTACTGAAAAGAATGGCTTTGTTTTATGTTTTATACCTTCATTCGTATTATCATTCATATTGATAAAGAATGGTTCCCAATCACTGCCTAAAGTAGAATTATCTACTGCAAAACCATGATTCTGGCTTGTAATAAAACACTTATCAGTTCCTACCATACGTACCGGCTGATTATGGCTACGGTGTCCGTACTTCAATTTATAGATATTAGCACCACCAGCTTTTGAGAGTAACTGATTTCCCATACAGATTCCAAAAATTGGTTTATCACCAGTCAATGCTTTGCGGATGTTCTGAACTGTCACATCACACATATTAGGGTCACCAGGTCCGTTTGAAATAAAGAGTCCATCATATTCAATTGCACTGAAATCATAATCCCAAGGCACTCGAATCACGGTTATATCTCTCTTCAATAAACAACGGATAATGTTGTGTTTCACTCCACAGTCAACTAACACAACCTTCTTCTTACCTGTTCCGTAAGTAATAACTTCTTTGCAACTTACACGTTCTACCTGATTAATCAGATTTGGATCAACAAAAGGAACATCATTTTCAGGCTTTACATCCCCGTTACTTTCGGGGAACACAATTTTACCCTTCATTGAACCTTTTACGCGAAGTAGCTTAGTCAATTCACGGGTATCAATACCGTATACTCCGACAATTTTTTCGCTCTTCAACCAGCTTTCAAGGCTTTCTACTGCATTCCAGTGACTATATTCCCATGAATAATCACAAACAATAATACCTTCAGCATGGATTTTTTCTGATTCCATAAAAGTGGAAAGTCCGTCTTTTTCACTTCTTGGAGGAACACCATAGTTACCTACTAAAGGAAAAGTTAGCGTCATAATCTGACCGGAATAAGATGGATCGGTCAAACTCTCGGGATATCCCATCATGGCAGTATTAAACACTACCTCTCCCGCAATAGCTTTCTCGTAACCGAAGGATTTCCCCTGGAAAACACTTCCATCATCGAGAATCAATAAAACATTCTTTTCTTTTTGCATTCTTCTGTTATATCTCTTGTTCTTAAATATAATGTTCTTCAATGTTTAAGCAAAACATTAATTTCATTTTGCTTCTATCTGAGAACTGCGCACCTCGTTTGTTGAGTAGCGCAGGTATATTGTGTAAATTGCATTGTTCATTAAGAGCAATGCAATTTACATAAAGTTTAATCACAATAAACTTTTTCCATATATGTAATGAAAGCTTCATTAACAAGCTTATTACCACCGGGGGTTGGATAATCTCCCGTAAAGTACCAGTCGCCTGGGTTCTTCGGACAAGCGGCATGGAGCCCATCTAAATGTTGATAAACTATTTCTACTTTTGCTTTTGTGCCTGCCGGCGTTAAAAGCTCAACCATTTTTTCGGCAATCTCTTCATCAGTAAAAGGAGCATATAGTTCCTTAACGTAATTAACAATTTTCTCCTTAGGAAGGTTCTGCTGATCTTTCGATTTCTTATACGCCTGTTTTATTATATCACACATATTGCAATCCTTTAATAAAGCAATAGTGGCACGGAAAGCTATAAACTCATTCATTCGAGCCATATCTATTCCATAATAATCAGGATAACGTACCTGAGGAGAAGAGGATACAATTACAATTTTCTTCGGATTCAAACGATCAAGAATACCAATGATACTTTGTTTTAATGTTGTTCCTCTTACAATACTATCATCTATAACCACAAGATTATCTACAAAAGGAACAAGACTACCATAAGTAATGTCATACACATGAGCGGCCAAATCGTTTCTAGTATTACCCTCAGCAATAAATGTACGTAACTTAATATCTTTTATAGCTACCTTTTCTGAACGGATACGCATAGAGAGGATTTTTTCCAGCTCTTCATCTTTCAAAGGATGATCTGCTGAAGCAATCTTTTTCATTTTCAGGCGATTCAGATAGTTGTCAAAACCTTCAAGCATTCCATAAAAAGCAACCTCAGCTGTATTCGGAATAAAGGAGAAGACTGTATTCTTTAAGTCATTATCAATTGCTTTAAGAATAGGCTGAACTAGATTTCTACCTAATGCCTTACGTTCATTATAAATTTCTTTATCGCTACCTCGTGAGAAATAAATTCTCTCAAAGGAACAAGCACTTAATTTCTTTGGTTCGTTAATCTGAGCAAAACGAATAGCTCCATTCTTGTCTACAAAAATCGCCTCACCTGGTTTAAGTTCTTTCACATCCTCACCAGCAACATTCATAGCTGTTTGAATAACCGGACGTTCTGAAGCAAGGACTACTATTTCATCATCATAATAATAAAAAGCCGGACGAATTCCCCATGGATCTCTGAATGAAAAAGATTCTCCACTGCCTGTTATTCCACAGATCACATATCCACCATCCCATACATCACTTGATGTCTTCAAGACATTTACTAAATCTATCTGATCTTCTATGGCATGTGTGATATCCATTCCTTTCAGTCCGTTAGCTTCTGCATCCTGAAAAAGGCGCTCAACTTCACGATCAAGACGATGCCCAACTTGCTCGAGCATAATATAAGTATCCGAATATTTACGGGGATGCTGACCTGTTTCAGTTATACGCTGAAAGATTTCATCCACATTCGTCATATTGAAATTTCCACAAAGAGCTAAGTTCTTTGCTCTCCAATTATTTCTGCGAAGGAACGGGTGAACATAAGAAATACCACTTTTACCGGTGGTACTGTAGCGAAGATGCCCCATATAGAGCTCTCCGGCAAAAGGAAGGCAACGTTTAGCATAATCGGCATCGTGAATCTTCTCAGAAGACAAGTCCTTAAAATTAGATTGCACTGCGCCAAATATTTCAGTAATAGCTCCGGTTCCTAATGCTCTTTCACGAAACATATATTCTTCTCCCGGATTTGCTTCCAGTTTTACACAAGCTAATCCTGCCCCTTCCTGCCCACGGTTATGCTGCTTCTCCATCAAAAGATAGAGTTTATTCAGTCCATACATCCATGTTCCATACTTCTGCTCATAATAATCTAAGGGCTTCAGCAAGCGAATCATAGCTACGCCACATTCATGTTTTAATGGTTCCATTTATAATATAATATCTATTCTACTGTTACAGATTTCGCAAGATTACGAGGTTGATCTACATCCATGCCTTTACATACAGCAACATGGTAAGCCAACAACTGAAGCGGCACTGTTGCTATTAGTGGATCAAGACATTCAATTGTTTCCGGTAATTCTATACAATAATCAGCAATATTCTTAATTATCTCATCACCTTCAGTAACAATTGCAATTACTTTTCCTTTTCTTGCTTTTATTTCCTGAATATTACTAATCAGCTTCTCATACATACCATTTTTTGTAGCGACAACTACAACAGGCATTTCTGTATCAATTAACGCAATAGGACCATGCTTCATTTCTGCTGCCGGATACCCTTCTGCATGTATGTATGATATTTCTTTTAACTTTAATGCGCCTTCCAAAGCCACAGGATAACTATATCCACGACCTAAATATATAAAATTATGGGCGTAAGTGAAAATCTTAGATAACTGAGCTATTTTATCATTACTCTCTAAGATTTTCTTCATCTTATCCGGAATCTGGTTCAATTCACTAACCACATTCAGGAATTCGGACTCACTAATAGAATGTTTTTCTCTAGCCAATGTTAAAGCTAACATTGTCAATACAGTAACCTGACCTGTGAAAGCTTTAGTTGAAGCCACACCAATCTCAGGTCCAACATGAATATATGAGCCGGTATGTGTTGCTCTAGGAATTGATGACCCAATTGCATTACATATACCATAAATAAACGCGCCTTTACTTTTTGCTAATTCTACAGCAGCTAAAGTATCTGCTGTTTCTCCTGATTGTGAAATAGCAATTACCACATCATTTGGAGAAATTACAGGATCACGGTAACGGAACTCAGATGCATATTCCACTTCTACCGGAATGCGACAGAAGCTTTCTATTAAATGTTTTCCTATCAAAGCTGCATGCCAGGAAGTTCCACAAGCAACTATTATAAATCTATTTGCCTGAAGCAATTTCTCTTTATAATCTATAACTGCAGAAAGCACAACATTTGTTCCTTCCACATTAATACGACCACGCATGCAATCATGAATACAATCCGGTTGCTCAAAGATTTCTTTTAGCATAAAATGAGGATACCCTCCTTTTTCAAGCTGACCAAGATTCAATGCTACAGTGGATATCTCTGGGTTCATAGTCACGTTATTGAGGTCGACAACCTTCAATTCCTGACCACGTCTTATTACGGCAATCTCTTCATCTTCAAGATATACTACTTTATCTGTATACTCAACAATCGGTGTAGCATCAGATGCAAGAAAAAATTCATTATCACCAATACCCACTACCAAGGGGCTACTTTTACGAGCAGCTATAATTTCATCCGGATGATTCTTCTCAAGTACAGCAATTGCATAAGCTCCAATAACTTCTCTCAAGGCTAATTGAACGGCAGTTAACAAATCAAGATTATTTGTAACCTTAATATATTCTATTAGTTGAACCAAGACTTCAGTATCAGTGCTACTTCTAAAAGTATATCCTTTAGCCTGAAGCTTTTCTTTAAGAACAGAATAATTTTCAATGATGCCGTTATGTATCAAGGCCAGATTTTCTGAAGAAGAATAATGGGGATGAGCATTTGCCTGGCAAGGTTCGCCATGAGTAGCCCAACGGGTATGTGCAATTCCTATGTTACCGGAAATATCTTTCTGCGCGACAAATTCTTCTAATTCAGAAACTTTGCCTTTCGCTTTATAAACGTTTAATTGTTGGTCATTACTAATCAGTGCAACCCCAGCGCTATCATAACCTCTGTATTCCAGCCGTTTTAATCCTTTGATAAGAATGGGGTAAGCGTCTCTTTTACCAATATAGCCTACTATTCCGCACATTTTATGTATATATTTAAATTCGGTGCAAAGATAGATAATATTATTATATATCGAGCATTTTGACAACAAATAATAAATGAAATAATCCAAAAAGCCATCAAATAAGCTCAATTAAAAAATTACATAATATTTTTGCATTAAATATACAGTGCTTACATTTTATAATTATTATACTCTAAAAAAGAACATATCATAACTTTAAATAGATATTTAAATTATAAATTGACACTTTCAATAGATTTAAAAACATTTTATACCACACATTCTTGTCTATTTTCGTATCAAAAGGAAATTAAATTTGTATTTTTGCAATCCATTTTGAAAGAAACAATAGGTAATATCATACAATAAAGTCAAGGAGAATGAAGAAACAAGAACTTTTTAACAACGAACAAGCAGCAATCCCTTACCAGCAGCAACCCAATAAGCTAGGTTTATACGACGCTGCAAATGAGCATGACGCATGTGGAGTAGGAATGTTAGTCAACATCCACGGAGGTAAATCACATGACATTGTTGAGTCTGCGCTGAAAGTATTAGAAAATATGCAGCACAGAGGTGCAGAAGGTGCAGATAATAAAACCGGAGACGGCGCAGGTATCATGATGCAGATTCCTCATGAGTTTATATTACTTCAAGGTATTCCTGTACCAGAAAAAGGAAAATATGGAACAGGATTGTTATTTCTTCCAAAGGATTCAAAAGACCAAACATCTCTTTTAGCTATCGTTTCAGAAGAAATTGAAAAAGAAGGACTTAAATTAATGCACTTACGCGATGTTCCTACCAATTCGGAAATTTTAGGAAAAGATGCACTTGCCACAGAACCAGAGGTTAAGCAAATTTTCATCACCGGATTTACGGATATTGAAACTGCAGAAAAAAAGCTATATATAATAAGGAAGAGAATAGAGAACAAAGTAAACTCATCTTCAATAGAATCTAAAAAAGAGTTCTATATTGTTTCTTTATCAAGTAAAAGCATTATTTACAAGGGAATGTTGTCATCATCACAATTGAGACATTATTTCCCTGACTTAACAAATAATTATTTCACCAGCGGCATAGCATTAGTGCACTCTCGTTTTAGTACTAACACCTTCCCTACATGGTCACTGGCTCAGCCATTCCGCTTATTGGCGCATAATGGTGAGATTAATACTATTCGTGGTAACCGTGGATGGATGGAAGCAAGAGAAAGCGTACTTAACTCTCCTGTTCTTGGAGATTTAAAAGACATTCGTCCTATCGTTCAGAAAGGTATGAGTGATAGTGCGTCATTGGATAATGTTCTGGAATTCTTAGTAATGTCAGGTATGAGCTTACCTCATGCAATGGCAATGCTGGTTCCTGAAAGTTTCAATGAGAAGAACCCTATCTCAGAAGATTTGAAAGCATTCTATGAATATCATTCTATTTTGATGGAACCATGGGATGGCCCTGCTGCTTTATTATTCTCTGACGGAAGATATGCCGGAGGTATGCTCGACAGAAATGGTCTGCGTCCAGCTCGCTATCTGATTACCAAGAATAACATGATGGTAGTTGCTTCTGAAGTTGGTGTAATGGACTTCAATCCTAACGAAATAAAGGAAAAAGGACGTTTACAACCTGGAAAGATATTATTAGTTGATACAGAGAAAGGCGAAATCTACTACGATGGTGAGTTAAAGAAACAACTTGCAGAAGCCAGACCTTATCGTACATGGTTAGCAAACAATCGTATCGAGCTGAATGAATTAAAGACCGGACGAAAGGTTTCTCATAAGGTTGACAATTATGAGCGTATGCTTCATAACTTTGGCTATTCTAAGGAAGATATAGAAAAACTGATCATTCCTATGAGTACTACTGGAGCTGAGCCATTATCATCTATGGGTAATGATACTCCGCTTGCTGTTCTTTCTACAAAACCTCAGCTTTTATATAACTATTTCCGCCAACAGTTTGCTCAGGTAACCAATCCTCCGATTGACCCTTTACGTGAGGAATTAGTTATGTCGTTATCAGAATATATCGGTGCGGTAGGTATGAATATACTTACTCCAAATGAAGAGCACTGTAAAATGGTAAAACTGGATTATCCAATCTTAAGCAATGCACAATTGGATATTCTGTGTAACATTAGATATAAAGGATTCAACACTGTAAAACTTCCAATCTTATTTGAAGTAAGTAAAGGAAAAGCAGGGCTAGAAGAAGCTTTAGCAAAAATTTGCAAACAAGCAGAACAGTCCGTTATAGATGGTGTAAACTACATTGTACTTTCTGACAAAGGTGTAGATGCTACTCATGCAGCCATACCAGCTCTACTTGCTGTTAGTGCAGTTCACCATCACCTTATTTCTGTGCAAAAGCGCGTACAAACTGCTTTGATTGTAGAAAGCGGTGAAATTCGTGAAGTAATGCATGCTGCCTTGTTATTAGGTTTTGGAGCTAGTGCTATCAACCCATACATGGCATTCGCCATCCTTGATCAGTTGGTTGGTAAGCAAGAGATTCAGCTTGATTATGCAACTGCAGAAAAGAACTACATTAAATCTATCTGCAAAGGACTTTTAAAAATTATATCCAAGATGGGAATCAGCACCATCCGTAGTTACCGTGGTGCTAAAATATTCGAAGCTGTTGGTCTAAGCGAAGAACTAAGCGAAGCATACTTTGGAGGTATTAATTCAACCATTGGTGGTATTCGTTTGGATGAAATTGCTGCTGACGCAATAAAACTTCACGCAGAAGGTTTTGAAACAAATGACATAGATATACTTAATAATAAAGGTATTTACAGTTATCGTAAAGGTGGAGAACAACATGCCTGGAATCCAGAGACTATTTCTACTCTGCAACTAGCTACACGACTTGGTAGTTACAAGAAGTTTAAAGAGTTTACTCAAATGGTAGACGGAAAAGAGGCTCCAATATTCTTAAGAGATTTCTTAGGTTTCAAGAGGAATCCTATTTCTATAGATCAGGTTGAACCTGCTTCTGAAATCATGAAGCGCTTTGTAACCGGAGCAATGTCATTTGGTTCTATCAGCCGTGAAGCTCATGAAACAATGGCACTCGCAATGAATAAAATTGGCGGAAAGAGTAATACCGGTGAAGGTGGAGAAGACGCAGCCCGTTTCAAACCTTTGGAAAACGGATTATCCATGCGTTCGGCCATCAAGCAGGTTGCTTCCGGACGTTTCGGTGTAACTGCTGAATATCTGGTAAATGCTGACGAGCTACAAATTAAGGTTGCTCAGGGAGCAAAACCAGGAGAAGGTGGTCAGTTACCAGGATACAAGGTTGATGAGGTTATTGCTAAAACTCGTCACTCAATAAAGGGTATCTCGTTGATCTCTCCCCCACCTCATCACGATATTTATTCTATCGAAGATTTGGCACAGCTTATTTTCGACTTAAAGAATATCAATCCTAATGCACGTATCAGCGTTAAGCTTGTTGCCGAAACTGGTGTAGGAACAATTGCTGCCGGTGTAGCTAAAGCTAAAGCAGATCATATTGTTATCTCGGGTGCTGAAGGCGGTACAGGAGCTAGTCCATCTAGTTCTATCAGATATGCTGGTATTTCTCCTGAACTTGGATTATCTGAAACTCAGCAGACATTAGTTATTAACGGACTACGCGGACAGGTTGTTCTACAAGTAGACGGTCAGCTAAAGACAGGACGTGATATCGTTTTGATGGCTATGTTGGGAGCTGAAGAATATGGTTTTGCCACTTCTGCCTTAATCGTATTAGGTTGTGTGATGATGCGTAAGTGTCATATGAATACTTGTCCGGTAGGTGTTGCAACTCAGGATCCTGAGCTTCGCAAAAGATTCCACGGTCGCCACGAATATTTAGTTAACTTCTTTACATTCCTTGCTGAAGAGGTTCGTGAACATCTTGCTGAGCTGGGCTTCACTAAATTAGACGATATTGTGGGACGTACAGACTTGATTGAACGCAAGCATATCACAACTAACGGAAAATATGAATTGATAGATCTTTCTAAACTTACTTACATGCCTGCAAAAGCTACTGAAGCAGCTATTCATCATATAGGCAAGCAAAAGCACCAGCTTGATGAAGTGAAAGATAATACAATTATAGCTCAGGCGGCTGAAGCTATTGAACACGAGAAAGAAGTTTCTTTGGAATATACTATTGGGAATACAGACCGAAGTGTTGGTGCAATGCTTAGTGGTGTGATTGCTAAGAAGCATGGCGCAGCCGGACTTCCTGAGCATACTTTGAATATTAAATTCAAAGGATCTGCAGGACAAAGCTTTGGTGCTTTCTTAACAAATGGCGTAGACTTCAAACTTGAGGGTGAAGCCAATGACTATTTAGGTAAAGGTCTTTCAGGTGGTCGCATTAGCGTGCTTCCTCCATTGCGTTCTACTTTCATTGCAGAAGATAATACGATTGCTGGTAATACCCTTCTTTATGGAGCTACAAGCGGAGAAGTATATATCAACGGACGTGTAGGTGAGCGTTTTGCAGTACGTAATTCAGGTGCCACAGCTGTTGTTGAAGGCGTTGGAGATCACTGCTGCGAATACATGACCGGTGGACGTGTAGTTGTTTTAGGAAGTACAGGACGTAACTTTGCTGCAGGTATGAGTGGTGGAGTTGCTTATGTATGGAACAAGGATGGTAATTTTGATTATTTCTGTAACATGGAAATGGTAGAATTGTCACTAATAGAGGAAGCAAGCTACCGTAAAGAGTTGCACGAATTGATTCGCAATCATTACTTCTACACAGGTAGTAAACTTGCAAAAACAATGTTAGACTCATGGGATAAATATGCTGACCAGTTTATTCAGATTGTTCCTATTGAATACAAGAAAGTACTTCAGGAAGAACAAATGGAGAAACTTCAGCAAAAGATTGCCAACGTGCAGAGAGATTATTAATTATAAACAGAATCCTAAAGAGATATATCAGGAATAGATTATTAAAAGGTGTACACCTATGCTGCAAACAGAGTAGATTTAGCAAAACTAAGTTGTACACCTTTTAAACAATCGCTCTAGAGTAATTTAAAAACTATTCCTGAAAATCTTACTTAAACAACAAATAGAAATGGGAAATCCAAAAGCATTCTTAACAATACATAGACAAGAGGCAGGGTACAGACCTCTTAGCGAAAGAATCACCGACTTCGGAGAAGTTGAGCAGACTCTTAATATTCATGACCGCAAATTACAGGCATCTCGCTGTATGGATTGCGGTGTACCATTCTGTCACTGGGCTTGTCCTATTGGAAACTTACAACCTGAATGGCAAGATCTTCTTTACAAAGGAAAATGGAAAGAAGCATATGAAGTACTTGAGTCAACTTGTGACTTTCCTGAATTCACAGGCCGTGTATGTCCAGCATTATGTGAAAAAAGTTGTGTACTGAAACTTTCAGCAGACGAACCTATAACTATCCGCGAAAATGAAGCTTCAATTGTAGAAACTGCATTCCGCGAGGGATATATTACTCGTCATTATCCTGTAAGAAACGGGAAGAAGGTTGCTGTAATCGGTGCAGGACCTGCCGGATTAGTTGTTGCAAACCAATTGAACCGTAAAGGATATGAAGTTACGGTTTATGAAAAACAACAAGAAGTAGGTGGTTTACTACGTTATGGCATTCCAAACTTCAAGCTAAATAAAAATATCATTGATCGTCGCATAGATCTGCTTAAAGAAGAAGGTATCAATTTTGTTACTTCTACAGAAGTTGGTAAAGATATTCCGACTACAGACATTGTTGAATCAAATGATGCTATCTGTGTATGTATCGGTGCAGAAGTTCCTCGTGATCTTCCAATTGAGGGACGTGAACTTAAAGGAGTTCACTTCGCACTGGAATTACTAAGCCAGCAAAACCAGATTCTTGAAGGGCAGACATTCGACAAGGATCAAATTATCAATGCAAAAGGGAAAAAAGTATTAATCATCGGAGGTGGAGATACTGGTTCCGACTGTATCGGAACTTCTGTACGTCAGGGAGCTATCAATGTAGCTCAGATTGAGATTTTACCTAAGCCACCTGCACATGATAACCCTTCTACTCCATGGCCTATGTATCCTCAGGTATTGAAAACAACCAGTTCACACGAAGAAGGTTGCGAACGCCGTTGGAACATAAATACTTGTCGTTTCATTGGAGAAAACGGACAGTTAAAAGCTGTTGAAATTGAAGAGATCTCTTGGGAAAAAGGAGAAAACGGACGTATGGCAATGATACCATCTGGAAAAAAAGAAATAGTTGAAGCTGATCTTGCATTCCTTGCAATGGGATTTGTACATCCTAAACAAGAAGGAATTATCGAACAACTACAGCTAGCTGTTGATAATCGTAAAAACATTGCAATCAACGCTCAGGCAGCTGCATCCGTAGCTAAGGTTTTTGCTGCAGGAGATGCTGCTACAGGTGCAAGTCTTGTTGTAAGAGCAATGGCCGGAGGTCGTAAAGCTGCAGAAGAAATTGATGCTTTTTTAAGTAACAAATAATAAAAATAACTATATGTGTGGAATTGTAGGAATATTCAATATAAAAGCTCAAAGCGAAGCATTACGTGCTAAAGCTCTCAAGATGGCGCAAAAAATTCGTCATCGTGGTCCAGACTGGAGCGGTATTTACTGCGGAGGTTCAGCTATATTGGCCCATGAGCGCCTCTCTATCGTTGACCCCCAATCTGGAGGTCAGCCATTATATACACCAGACGGTAAGGTTGTACTTGCAGTAAATGGAGAAATATATAATCATCTTGATATTCGCAAGAAGTTTGAAGGAAAATATCAGTTTCAAACAGGTTCAGATTGCGAAGTAATCCTTGCGTTGTATCGTGAAAAAGGAATCAATTTCCTTGAAGATCTTAGTGGTATATTCGCTTTTGCTTTATACGATTCAGAAAAAGATGAATATCTTATCGCCCGTGATCCTATTGGAGTAATTCCTTTGTATATCGGTCATGATAAAGATGGTAAGCTTTACTTTGCCAGTGAACTGAAAGCTCTGGAAGGTTTCTGCGAAAGCTATGAACCATTCTTGCCGGGACATTATTTATACAGTAAGGAAGGCGAAATGAAACGCTGGTATACCCGTGACTGGATGGAATATGATGCCGTTAAGGACAACGAAGCTCACTGCAGCGATGTGCATGATGCCCTTGAAGATGCTGTTCAACGCCAACTTATGAGTGATGTACCTTACGGTGTATTGTTATCCGGAGGATTGGATTCTTCTGTTATATCTGCCGTTGCTAAGAAATATGCAGCTAAACGCGTTGAGACAGGTGGACAATCTGAAGCATGGTGGCCACAACTCCACTCTTTTGCCGTTGGTTTAAAAGATGCTCCAGACTTAAGCAAAGCAAAAGAAGTAGCCGATCATATTGGTACAATCCATCACGAAATAAATTATACTGTACAAGAAGGTCTTGACGCCATCCGTGACGTTATTTATTTCATTGAAACTTATGATGTGACTACCGTCAGAGCTTCTACTCCAATGTACTTACTTGCCCGTGTAATTAAGTCTATGGGTATAAAGATGGTTCTTTCGGGCGAAGGAGCCGACGAAATATTCGGTGGTTATCTTTACTTCCACAAGGCACCAAATGCGAAAGCTTTCCACGAAGAAACAGTTCGTAAAATCAGCAAGCTGCATTTATATGACTGTCTTCGTGCTAACAAATCTCTTTCTGCATGGGGAGTTGAAGGGCGTGTTCCTTTCCTTGACAAAGAATTTATGGATGTAGCAATGAGACTTAACCCTGAAGCTAAAATGGCTCCCGGAAAGATTATTGAGAAAAAGATCTTGCGTGAAGCATTTGCCAACATGTTACCAGAAAGTGTTGCATGGAGACAGAAAGAACAGTTTAGTGATGGCGTAGGATACAACTGGATTGATTCACTTAAAGCTCTGACTTCAGGACGTGTAAGTGATGAAGACATGGCTCATGCAGCTGAACGCTTTCCTGTTAATCCTCCTATGAATAAAGAAGAATATTATTATCGTAGCATATTTGAAGAGCATTTCCCTAGTGAAAGTGCTGCAAGATGTGTTCCTTCAGTTCCATCAGTAGCATGTAGCACACCTGAAGCTCTTGCATGGGACGAATCATTTAAGAACATGAACGACCCTAGCGGACGTGCAGTTAAAGGGGTACACGAAGAAAGTTACTAAGCTAATAATACCAAAATCCAAAAAGATGCTTTTGTCAATTGATAAAAGCATCTTTTTTTTTGCTTTTAACTCACGAATATTTTACCTTTATCCCCAAAACCTAAACATATAAGATGTATATCAGAAAGATTATTCTTTTAGGAGCATTGCTCTTTGCATTCGGAGGAATCAATGCCATGGCAAAAACAAAAATTATTGCTCATCGTGGATTTTGGAATACAGAAGGATCTGCACAAAATTCAATCGCTGCACTGACCAAAGCTAATGAAATTCAGATATATGGCTCAGAATTTGATGTATGGTTATCATCAGATGGCATTCCAATGATTAATCACGATCCTAAAACCGCCGATCATCATCTTGTATTAGAAAACACTCCTTATTCTCTTCTTAAGCAAGAAAAACTATCAAATGGTGAATATCTTCCCACTCTTGAGGAATATCTAAAAAAGGGAAAAGAGTGCAAAAGCATCAAACTTATTATAGAATTAAAACCTCATAGTAGCAAAGAAAGAGAAGATTCACTCACAGCTAAAGTGCTGACTATGGTCAATAAACTAAACTTAGAAAAAAAAGTAGAATATATCTCCTTTAGTCTGAATATAGTCAAAGAACTGATTCGTCTGAATCCAAATGCAGAAGTTTCTTATTTAAACGCAAATCTTTCTCCCAAAGAGTTAAAGAAGATTGGATGCACAGGCTTGGACTATAATTTAAATGCAATGATGAATAATGAAAGCTGGTTTAACGAAGCAAAAGAATGCGGAATAAAAATCAATGTATGGACAGTGAATAAAGAGAGTGATATGAAATACCTTATTGAGAAAGGGGCTGATTTCATTACTACAAACGAGCCTAAGTTAGGACTTGAACTTATAAAACAAAAATAATTATTTATAGCTGCTATACAATAATAAAGGATCAAAATGGAATAAAACTACATATATAAATAGCAAAATGATTTTTATACCTGGTTCTATTTTATCTATTTCCTTCAACAATTGCTTTAAATAAACGTATGGACATTATTAACAAAAAAATCACTCTATCAAATTAAAAAGATTTCACCCGAAATAAATAATAATTTAGTTATTTATGCATTAATATCTAGCCCGATTGTTATTTATTCTAAAAATATTAGAGATAAGAAAGCATTTATTGATGCAAATTATACAAATTGTCATATATTTGCATCTATAAAAGCCAAAAGGAAATTAATAAAGCAAATTAGCAATACAAAATGGCAGATCTGATTAAATTTACAAAGATGCACGGTGCGGGAAATGATTATATTTATATAAATACAATAAAATACCCCATTAAACATCCGGAAGAATTAGCAATTAAATGGAGCACTTTTCACACAGGAATTGGTTCTGATGGTTTAGTTTTAATTGGAAAATCTCAAGTTGCGGATTTTAGCATGCGCATCTTTAATGCTGACGGTTCTGAGGCTATGATGTGTGGTAACGCATCCCGCTGCATTGGCAAATATCTTTATGATAACAATTTGACTGATAAATCAGAAATTGCTCTGGAAACTCTTTCTGGAATCAAATACTTAAAACTTATAATATCTGAAGGTAAAGTTGCAAAAGTTACTGTAGATATGGGTTCACCCAAATTAGAGGAAGTAGTTATCAATGGCAAACCAGAGAATATAATCTCTAAAGAAATTACAGCCGGCGGTCAAACATACAAGGCCACAGCTATTTCAATGGGAAATCCTCATTTAGTTATTTATATAAATGACATTGAACAGATTGACCTTCCTACTATTGGACCAATATTAGAACACCACCCACTTTTCCCAGGCAGAATAAACGTTGAATTTGCTCAGAAACTGGATAACAATAAAGTGAGAATGAGAGTATGGGAACGTGGCTCAGGAATTACAATGGCTTGCGGAACAGGTGCCTGTGCTACTGCGGTTGCAGGTTCTATAATTGGGGAAACAGGACGTGATGTAGAGATTATCATGGACGGAGGCAGCCTTAACATAAAATGGGACGAACAGACAGACAGAGTATATATGACTGGAGAAGCAGTCACAGTATTTGAAGGCGAAATAGCCCTTTAATTTTCAAAAACTTAAAACAACAAATAGATATGGCATTAGTAAACGAAAATTTTCTTAAACTACCGGGAAGTTATCTATTCTCGGACATTGCAAAGAAAGTAAATACGTTCAAAATCACCCACCCAAAACAAGATGTAATCCGTTTAGGAATTGGTGACGTAACACAACCTCTTCCTGAAGCTGTTATAACCGCGATGCATAATGCGGTAGATGAATTGGCTGTAAAGGAAACTTTCCGTGGTTATGGACCTGAGCAAGGATATAACTTTCTAATTGAGACAATCATTAAAAATGATTATGCAACCAGAGGTATTAATCTTGATCCAAGTGAAGTTTTCATCAATGACGGTGCAAAAAGTGACACCGGAAATATCGGAGATATCCTTCGTCAGGACAACAGTGTAGGAATAACCGATCCAGTATATCCTGTTTATATCGATTCAAATGTAATGGCTGGTCGCGCAGGAGATTTAATTGATGGAAAATGGAACAATCTGGTTTATATTCCATGTTTGAGCGAAAATGACTTTATTCCACAGATTCCTGATAGAAGAATAGATATGTTGTACCTTTGTTATCCAAACAATCCAACAGGCACAACTCTTTCAAAAGAGGAATTAAAGAAATGGGTTAACTACGCCTTGGAGAATGACACTTTAATTTTGTATGATGCTGCATACGAAGCTTACATTCAAGAAGCGGACGTACCACATTCAATTTATGAAATCAAAGGTGCAAAGAAAGTTGCTATAGAATTCAGAAGTTTCTCTAAAACAGCAGGCTTTACCGGAGTAAGATGCGGATATACAGTAGTTCCAAAAGAACTAAATGCAGTAACTATAGATGGAGAACGCGTTTCATTAAATAAATTGTGGAACAGAAGACAATGTACTAAGTTCAACGGAACATCTTATATAACTCAAAGAGCTGCGGAAGCAATATATTCTCCTGAAGGGAAAAAACAGGTTAAGGATATAATCAACTATTATATGACCAATGCAAAAATAATGAAAGAAGGCATTGAGTCCGCTGGATTAAAAGTATACGGTGGTGTAAATGCTCCTTATCTTTGGGTAAAAACACCAAACGGAATGCCATCATGGAAGTTCTTTGAGCAATTACTTTATGAAGCAAATATTGTAGGTACTCCTGGAGTTGGATTTGGTCCAAGCGGAGAAGGATACCTTCGATTAACTGCTTTTGGTGCCCGCGAAGATTGCATAGAAGCAATGAAAAGATTACGGAATTGGATTAAATAATTTTAATTCCTGCAAGAAATAAAAAAGAAGAGCGTATAGAGAATTGGCTATTGCCTATTGATTTTTACTGGTTGTTGTATGGTAACAAGAACAAAGCTATTACTCTATGCCTCTTCTCCTTTTAGAAAAAATAAATTTTAGATAAAAGTATTGGTAAAAAAATAAATTTACTCTTACATAACAAATAATAACAAAATCAAATTGGGTATTATGTCAAAACTTAGATTCAGAGTAGTAGAAAGTGCTTTCGCAAAGAAAGCTGCTGAAGTTCCGACTCCTGCGGAGAGACCTTCTGATTATTTCGGTAAGTATGTGTTTAACAAGTCTAAAATGTTTAAGTATCTTCCAACAAAGGTGTATCAATCCTTGATGGATGCTATGGAAAATGGCACACCACTCAACAGAGATATTGCTAATGCCGTAGCAGCAGGAATGCAGAAATGGGCATTAGAAATGGGAGCTACTCACTATACACACTGGTTCCACCCATTAACAGAAGGTACTGCTGAAAAACATGATGCTTTCGTTGAGCATGATGGAAAAGGGGGTATGATTGAAGAATTTAGTGGCAAACTACTTATTCAACAAGAACCAGATGCTTCCAGTTTCCCAAGTGGTGGTATTCGTAACACATTTGAAGCTCGTGGATATTCTGCATGGGATCCTTCATCTCCTGCATTTATTGTTGGCGACACTCTATGTATCCCAACTATCTTCATCGCATACACAGGTGAGTCATTAGACTACAAAGCTCCTCTTTTAAAAGCTTTACAGGCAGTAAACAAAGCTGCTGTAGACGTAGTTCACTACTTTAACCCTGAAGTTAAAAAAGTTATTTGTAATTTAGGCTGGGAACAAGAATATTTCTTGGTTGACGAAGGTCTTTATGCTGCTCGCCCTGATTTACTTTTGACTGGCCGTACCTTAATGGGTCACGAAAGTTCTAAGAATCAGCAATTGGAAGACCACTATTTTGGTGCAATTCCTACTCGTGTTACAGCATTCATGACAGACCTTGAAATTGAAAGTTTGAAATTAGGTATTCCAGTGAAAACTCGTCACAACGAAGTTGCTCCTAACCAATTTGAGCTTGCTCCTATCTTTGAAGAATGTAACCTGGCAAATGACCACAACCTTTTGGTAATGGCTTTGATGCGTAAAATCGCTCGCCAACATGGATTCCGTGTTTTATTACATGAAAAACCATTCAAAGGTGTAAACGGTTCAGGTAAACACAATAACTGGTCACTAGGTACTGATAACGGTATTTTATTATTAGGACCAGGTAAAACATCTGAAGAAAATCTTCGTTTTGTTACTTTCGTTGCAAACGTTTTGATGGCAGTATATCGCCACAACGGATTGTTGAAGGCAAGTATTTCTTCAGCAACTAATGCTCACCGTTTAGGAGCAAATGAAGCACCTCCTGCAATTATTTCTTCTTTCTTAGGAAAACAATTGTCACAGGTTCTAAAACATTTAGCTGAAAGTACTAAAGATGATTTAATCAGCCTTAGCGGAAAACAAGGAATGAAACTTGATATTCCACAGATTCCTGAATTGCTAATTGACAATACAGACCGTAACCGTACTTCTCCATTTGCATTTACAGGTAACCGTTTCGAGTTCCGTGCAGTTGGTTCAGAAGCAAACTGCGCATCTGCAATGATTGCACTTAACGCTGCTGTTGCTGAACAATTAGTTATTTTCAAGCAAGAAGTAGATGCTTTGATTGAAAAAGGTGAACCTAAGATCTCAGCTGTTCTGGAAATTGTCCGTAAAACTATTATTGAATGTGAAGCTATTCACTTTGACGGTAACGGTTATAGCGACGAATGGAAAGCTGAAGCATTAAAACGTGGTTTGGATTGTGAAACAAGCGTACCAGTAATCTTTGATAGTTACCTGAAAGAAAGCAGCATTAAAATGTTTGAATCTACAGGTGTAATGACCAAAGTTGAATTGGAAGCACGTAACGAAGTTAAATGGGAAACTTACACTAAGAAGATTCAAATTGAAGCTCGCGTATTAGGTGACTTGGCTATGAATCATATCATTCCTATGGCAACTAAATATCAGTCACAATTAATAGACAATGTCTATAAAATGAAAGACCTATTCCCTGGTGATAAAGCAGATAAACTTTCTGCTAAGAACCTGGAACTTATTGAAGAAATAGCAACAAGAACAATCTTCATTCAGGAAAAGGTTAATGAAATGATTGAGGCACGTAAAGTTGCAAATAAGATTGAAGAAGAACGTGAAAAAGCCCTTGTATACCACGATCAAATCGTTCCTACATTGGAAGAAATCCGTTATCATATTGATAAATTAGAGCTTATTGTCGACGATCAATTGTGGACATTGCCTAAATATAGAGAATTGTTATTTATTAGATAATTCGACAAAAATTATCTATTTCTTTTGTTGGTTGTTTTAAGTTTGCAAAAGGGAATGCTGTGAAGCATTCCCTTTTCTATTTTAATAACTATCTGGATAAGGCGAAATTAATCAAATTTCAATATATCCTATTAAATTGGACATGACGCTAATTCTGTAACAGCAAATAAAACATAATTGAATTTAGAACTGACTAAGTAAATAAGAAAATAAATTCTTTCACTAACAATATAGCAAATAAATAAATCCCTGGAGAGGCTGATTCACAGAGGGAATACCTTTATACAACATTAAGAACTACTGCTTCGTTGAATATATTTCTTTTTAATCTTTATATCCTTTACTTTTGCTCAATAAAATATAACAACGGAACCAAAATATTTCATATTATGCAAAAAAGGACCTTAAATGTTGTCAGTTACTTTTTGTTGAAAAGAAAGTTGATTTATGGACTCAGCATTCTCTCAATTATCTTTTTTATTCTTTTTTCATTTCAGTCGTGCACCGGTCAAGATGATCCTTCAGACTCATCTGATAGCGACTCACAAAGTATCCCCGACGATATAGAGGATTTAGTAGAGAACTCTGAATTCACCTATAAAGTAACCATTAGTTTAGGTAGTTCACTAAGTATTAATAATCCAGCTGAGAATAATGGAGTATCCATCTCTCAAAGTAATGAAGACGTAATTATCAAATCCACATTAAAAGATGTGGAATATGTATTATCGGGCACACTTACAAATGGTGGTGTAAAAATCTACAGCGACAATAAATTTAAACTAACCCTAAACGGCGTTAATATTACAAATTCAGACGGTCCGGCCATCAACATACAATCCAAAAAACGCATTTTTATGGTGCTGGCAGACAATACTCAGAACACTCTCTCCGATGGTGCTACATATGCAACAAGCAGCGAAGATCAAAAAGGAACTTTATTCAGTGAAGGACAGCTTATCTTTAGCGGAAATGGAGCCCTTACAGTAGCAGGAAAATATAAACATGCCATCTGTACAGATGATTACATTCGGATTCGCAGTGGAAGCATAAATATTACTGAGGCTGTAGCTGACGGCATTCACACAAACGATGCAGTAGTTATTGATGGCGGAACGCTGAATATTAATTCCTCCAGCGATGGTATTGAATGCGATGAAGGCTTCATCAAAATAAATGACGGTAATATCACAATCAAATCTGCGGATGATGGTATCACTGCTTCTTACGAAGGAACAAGTTCTACAATTAATCCATATACAGAGATTAACGGCGGAAATATAAACATTACCACATCCGGAGAAAGCGGCAAAGGCATAAAAAGCCGTGGAGATTTGACTATTAACGATGGAAAAATCATTGTTTCCACATCTAAATCTGAAGCTGAAGGTATTGAGAGCAAAACCAAGCTGACCATTAATAATGGAACCATTGAGGTTTCTGCTTATGATGATTGTATCAATGCCAAAACATCTATTATTATCAATGGTGGACAAATATACTGTTATAGTGCAACCAATGACGGAATAGACTCTAACGGCACAATGACCGTAACCGGTGGAACAATTGTTTCAGCTGGGTCCACAGCCCCCGAAGAAGGAATGGATTGCGATAACAACACATTTAAAATCACCGGTGGAACAATTATCAGTATGGGTGGTGCAACAAGTACTCCAACCTCAAACGTATGTACACAATATTCGGCTATTATTGGTAGTGTAGGCACTGCCAACCAGTTAGTGCATATAGAATCTGCAAATGGTGATCAGATTATTACATTTAAGAATCCAAGAGCTTACAGCACATTACTTTTCACCAGCCCTGGACTTGCGGCAAATACAAGTTACGTAATTTATACTGGTGGCAGTATATCTGGTGGTAGTGATTTTCACGGACTTTATTCTAACACAACTTATAGCAGCGGAACAAAATCTGCAACTTTCACAACCAGTTCCATAGTAACAACTGTTGGCAACGTATCTGGTGGTGGAGGTAGACCATAACCTAACCATTCTCTCTCAAAGTGAAACCCCAGTACTCAACAATTGTTGTATACTGGGGTTTTCTGTAAACATCTCTCCTATTGAAATCTTTCTTCTAAGAAGAAAATCAGAGTAAATTATATATTTTATAAGCTTGTTTAAATTTTATCTAAATATAATTTCAAGGGTAAGAGATTACTATTTTCCAAGAAAATTATCACCCATATACCTATTAAATAAATCTTTGTATTGTTCACTAATAGGTATATAAACTTGCCCCTCCATAACAAGACGTCCTTTAGTAACTTCCATTATTTTTTGCAAGTTAACAATATAGGAACGATGTACCCGCATAAATTTACTTGCAGGTAAGCGTTCTTCAACTACTTTCATACTTAGCAAAGACATAATTGGTTTGTCCTGGGTAGTATGAATACGTACATACTCACTCATACTTTCAATGTAGATAATTGAATCAATCTCTAATCGAACCACTCTATATTCAGTCTTAACAAACAAGTGTTTTTCATCATTAAGTTGATTGTTAGACAACGTAAGCAACTCATATTGTTGTTTAACTTTGTTGGCCGATTTAAGGAAATCACTATATCCAAAAGGTTTAAGTAAGTAATCCAAAGCATCTACTTTAAAACCTTCAATGGCATATTCTGAATATGCCGTAGTAAAAACAGTAAGAGGTTTATGAATCAAGGAACGAACAAAATCTAGCCCATTAAGGTCGGGCATATTTATATCCACATATATTAAATCAATATCATTATTGGCTAACACCTCCATAGCTTCAAAAGCACTACTGCAGGGTTTTAACAACTCTAGAAACGGAACTTTATTAATATAACCAACAAGCTGTGTAAGCGCCAAAGGCTCATCATCAATTGCAATACATTTTATCATAACAAAGGTATAATTAGTAACACACTGAATTCATCTGCTGAAGAATCTATCTTCAAAGTATAGTTCTCCGGGTAAAGTAAGTTCAACCGTTTTCTTACGTTGTCCAATCCAATACCTTGTTCATTGGATGTTTGCTGGCAATTACTATTTGCTATTAAACATTCAATTTCCTTTTCATTTACCTGAAGACTGAAATTTATATAAGAATCCTGCTGATAACTTATTCCATGCTTGAATGCATTCTCAAGAAAAGAAATAAATAACAAAGGAGGAATCTGAATATCCGGAATTACTTCCGGAAGATACAGTTTTATGTTTACTTTATCAGTATATCTAAGCTTCATCAGCTCAATATAATTATTGATGAAGAGAATCTCTTTTTCAAGGCTGATGGTTGCCTGACTGGAATCATACAAAACATACCTCATCATTTTGGAGAGTTCAATCACCGTCTCTTTAGCCTTCTCTGTATCAATATCTATTAATGCATGAATATTATTAAGCGTATTCATAAAGAAATGAGGATTGATCTGATGCTTTAAATAAGACAGTTCCGTTTCCAGATTATGTTTTTCCAGTTCCTTTAGCTGATGCTCATCTCTGATAGACTGAAAAAGCAATTTAATTGCAATATTAAATCCTACTATTAGAATGGCTATTATTAAATTATTAAGGAACGGAGCAATAAAGGGTACATGCAAAAATCCAAATTCACGAGGAGTATTAAATTCATTTCGGTCATGACTTCCTGGTTTTTCTATACTTCCTGGTCCATTAAGTTCACCTTTTTTTTGATGATTAACAGCTCCACCACCATCCCCGGGTATATCACGAGGTTCCGGGGGCATAGAACCATGATCCATTTCAGGAGGAGAAATTGATTTCCATTCCTTATCAATCTTAGATGCCGGAGCTTTTCGATTAATTAAATAATTTGAAGGTGTGAAAAATATAAATAAGCAAATAGTAAAAATCGTTGTAAGCAAATAAAGCCACGATTTCTTTTTAATAAGCAATCGTGGCATTAACAAATAGTTGTGAATAAGAAAGATAATGAAAAAAGGAACCATTGCTCCCCAAAAATGAGAGATCACGGACCAGTCAATTGTTGTATTTTGCTTATACATTTCATCAATGGTTGGCGCTAAAAACAAAATTAGCCAAATAACCACATAGATGAAATTCTCCAGTATCTGTTGCCGTTTATATGTATTTCCCATGTTATAGCATGTTATTGTAACAAAGATATAACATTTATATTATACTCTGATTTTATCATGATATTTATTAGAACTTGTGAGAATAACCAATTCCGAGAATATGTCTGTTATTCTCATCCTCATCTTCATTAAAATTAATATACTTGTAATACAGCTCCAACAAGTTTCTTTTATTGAATTTATATTTTGTACCCAGAAGATAGCTTATTTTATCCATTCCGTTTCCCGTCTTATTATTAAGTGAGTTATAAAATTCACAATATGTATAGGGCGCAAACTTTGAGTCTCTTATATTGTAACTAAGCTCAACTCGACTGCGAAGATAAAGCTTGGGATTCGATCTGGTTTCCGTTTCATAGACTCCCTGCCGATAAGTACTTTGATATCTTTCCCGTAAAGAAATAGTAAAGCGATTAAAATCATAACTACCCTGTGCAAAGAAATAATATCGATGACGAATCTCCCAATCTTTTTTTGGGTGATTATAATTGATCAGATTATATGCCCCACCCATCTTAAAATAAGAATTAAATTTATACGAAAGGCCTAATGTGGTAGAGAAGCGATCAATTTCACTTAAATTATCGCGAAGACGGAACTCTTCCTCCATTGTAGCATCCAATTTAGAAATAATTTTCTTGCTCATTTCAACACTGGTATACATTCCCATGTCGTCACTTTGTGCAAAAGAGAATGTGCTGCATAACAAAGCTATGTGCAAAGATACTATCTTTACTGTTTTCATAAAATTCAAGTATTTTATTTATTCACCTTCGCGAGGAAGTCTTGTCATTGAGTCAATGGTATTAATCTCATCATGCAATGGCTCATAATAAATTTTGAGAAAGGCCGAATCACGAAGAAAATCTATATGTCCAATTTCAACTTTTAGAATATCAATCCCGGTTCTTCTCTTAAGATCATCTAATAGTTCTACCGATTTATCTGGCGTTATTAGTTGAATCTTATCATATAATATTAACTTGCACGATGTATGCTTCAGCCATCTATTGCTTTCCAGAGTCCAGATAGCAATAACAAAAATAAGGTTAGTAGCTATTAGTTCCACATAACTGATTTGAACAGTCAGCGCATTAATAACAGAAACAGCAATAATCACAAAAAGATAAGTCATTTCTCTGATAGGCACCGACTCTGTGCGATATCTGATAATTCCAAAGATTGCAAATATACCTAAGGCAAATCCAATCTTCAGTTTCACACTTCCCAGCAAGAATATAAGTAAGAATATACTAATATTTATCAAAGAAAAAGTAAAGTAATAATCTCTTCTTCTGCTTTTGGGATAATAGAAAAAATGAATAATGACACCTACAACTATGAAATTAATAACAAAGCGTAATAGCAATTGCCCAAAACTATTAGCATCTAGAAAAGGTGCCCCAAAAAGAGCGCCTCCTTCATCAACATATTCAGATAATGTATCCATAATTATTATTAGTTAATTTATTTATTTGCATTAATTTCTTTTTGAACCGGTTGTACTTCAAGGAAGGATTGGTTAAAACTGCACCAAGACAGTATTTGCTGATACTTACCGGTCTAATTCTTTCTTTAGCCAGTATTTCTCTGGCAGGAGAAAAAGACTGTCCATTCTGTTTTACTTCAATAACTACAATATCAGGAATCATTTTACTCATTCTGGTTTCCAAATTCAGAAAACTTATATCACAATCTAGAGTGAGCCGTTCTGTCTTACTTCGGTTAACCAGTGTTATACGATTGAAGCTGTTTTCAATAATGGGAAATAGATTGTTCAACTCATAGTTAGAGTGTGAATGTAGAAAAACGCAGTTATCTTCATTTCTAAAAAGCTCTCTGCCTGGAATAGCAGTCCTCACCTTTTGTGTTTGTCCCTTGTTGTTTTTATGCTTCACCTCAAGAAATACAAGATCTGAACCAATATATTCGCGTATCCTTATTTTCTCTCTATCCGACTTCCCGTTCTGATGAGCAAGAAACATATCTTCATTGGGAGTATCCAAATAAGTTGTCTGGTAATCATTCACTCTTGTGCCATTAATCTCCTGCACAAAATAATCATTCTTAATCTTCTTGATAAAAGATTCAAAACGTTCTGCATGAATAACATATTTTGTATCGATCCTATTCATTAGCCTAACAGCATCCATGTCTTTAAGAGAGATTGGAGACATTTCGTTTAACAGCTGTATAACTAGTGGACACATATATGATTATGTTTTTTAATAGTACCTTGAATAATAAACAATACCTCAATAACAATTACGAAAGTATTGCAATAAGATGAACTATCAAAAAGCAATCAATGAATGGTGCCTTTTTATCAGTAAAACTGGATTATACTAAAACAAAGGCTTAATAAGCTCTGAAAATAACAGCCTTTCCGGTGGTATGAATAATGAAATGGTGATCCAAGGATGCATTTAAAGTTCCTTGCCACCAGTTATTTAAAGGAGGGAGAGTGTATTGAAGTCTTTCCTGAGAGATAACAGCTCCGGAAAGATTAAAAATAGAGACTTGCTGACCAGGATAGCTTTCAAATTCACAATCTTCAGCAATGGGAGTAAATACGCCGTAATCAGTAACCATTTCCACATTAGCCTCATCAATATAATCTATCAGCAGACTGATGTTACCCAATGTGTGGTCTTCTCTTTTCCCTGTTGCCCCAAGAATAAGTATATTCTTTTTGCCTTGCTGCAAACAATAATTAAATGCTTTGGTCAGGTCATTTGTATCCTGATCGGGTACAGAATGAAGTATATGGGCAAATTGTTTTTTGTTCAGCTCTGAAAGGGAATCTCCATCACCTACTATAGCAACTGGAATTCTTCCCGAGCGGACAAACTCATCCGTTGCTCCGTCACAACAAACCACATAATTTACTTTGGTCAATAGAGTCAAAGGCAGCGGATGTACCGGATAGTCTCCGTTTGCAAGTATGATAGCGGAAGGAGTATCAGTGATTGTCAGTAACGGGTATCTTTTCATCTTTCAGTGCATTATAAAGCATCATCTTTTTCCATTTGAAATAGCCAAAAACAGCTATCACAGAATATAGTCCGTAAAGTATGGATGTTGGATAAAGACCTTTGTAAACATACAAAACAGTGCAAGCAATATCCACAACAACCCAAACCAGCCATTGTTCTATATACTTATATGCCAGCATCCACATTCCAATGATACTAAGTGCGGTTACAAATCCGTCGGCATAAGGAACTGTGCTGTCTGTAAGCCGAATCAACAGAAAAGATATTCCGGCATAAAGCACGACAAAGGTAACAATTATTGGGAAATAGTACTTTATAGGAGTGCTGGAAATAGGTCTCTCCTCTCCTTTTTGTTCGGGTTTCTTCATCCACATAAACAATCCATAAAGACCAGCCAGCAGATAATAGATATTAATTCCCATGTCGGCATAGAGTCCCGCCGCATAGAACACATAAATATAAATAAAAGGCATCACTACTCCGGCAAACCACAAATAGATGCTTGCTTTATACTCCAGATAGAGATAAAGCAAGCCTACTAGTGTGCCTATAATTTCAAGATAATCCATTATAGTTATTTTCTTTCATCAGAATTTTAACGTAATACCAGCCAAAATGTTTGTTCCGGCCTGAGCAAAATAGCCAGCATCATTATAGCGAGTCTTGCTTCCGTCGGTGTCAATCACATAAGAGCTACCTCCCCAACCATTGCTTTCATACTTTTCATTAAACAGATTGTTTATAGAAAGACCTACGTGAATTGATTTCACAGCTGGCAAGCTAAATGTATAGCCCAAACGAAGGTTATTCACAAAGTAAGCATCAAGTTTACAATCTTCCTGTTGCGAGTTAGTTAAATATTGCTTACTTACATAACTTGATTGTAAAGCTGCATCCCAGTTTTTAAAAGTCAGCGTAATCATGCTATTAGCTATTACATCCGGTGAATATGCAATGGTGGTTTTTCCTACATAATGAGCCGTCTGAGTATATAAAGATTTCCAGTTTGCATCATAGTTATCCAGATATTCTGTATAGTTCTTAATCTTGTTCTGGCTAAAAGTTGCATTACCATCCCATCTCAACCACGAAGTAATCTTAGCTCCAAGAATAAATTCCATTCCGGCACGGTAACTATCAGGTACATTATCGGCCAATGGTTCACCTATATCGTTTGTTTGTCCGGTAAGAATAAGCTGATCTTTATACTTCATGTAGTAGAAGTTCACACCTACAAGGAAGCGGGAATCATTATAAGTGTATCCTGCTTCATAGTCGAACAATCTTTCTGAAGAAGGAGTCTTACCAAACTTAGCATCTGTAAAGTTGTTACGTGTAGGTTCTTTCTGAGCCACAGAGAATGAAGCATAAGCAGAATTATTTTTATTCATCTGCCAGAATAAACCAGCCTTCGGATTAAAGAAGCTATAGTTATTATCTACAGCCAAAGTCTGCATTCCACCCGGAGTTTTGGTCCAGTCCCATTTGTCATTCAATCCATCAATAGTATAATGAATATGACGATACTGCAAATCACCATAAACATTGAGTCCGGCCAACAGTTCATAGTTTGCTTTCAAATAAACATTGGCATCCGTTTTATCTGAATTGTTACGATAATATTCATGATCAGGATCAAGCTGAGTATTAAAATAGTTTTTTATCCAGATCACCTTTCCAAAGTTATTGCCTTTGTATTCATTGGCAGCTCCACCAAAAGAAGCCTGTAACTTACCGGCAGAATAGTTCAAGGAGAACACACCGCCGCCAAAACCATTATCCATTTTTTTCTGACGAACTAAATCACTCTCCTCTATCAGTTTCCCATAATACACCCAAGGCTGAAGTCCGTACTCCTCCAAAGTGCGTCCATTCTTATACTCCTGATAATAACCTTCACCATCTGTATAATGCAAAGTTACATTCATGTTCCAGACTGGTGAGAAGATATGAGTATAGAGCATCTGATAATTAGTTTGGATATAATTATCTGTCTGATCCTTATAAAAGCCAGTCACATTACCATCAGCGTCTGTTATTTCACCACAAGTATTGTAGCGACGATCTTTCTCCAGTTGAGACTTGCTGATTCCATTCCATGCATGATAAGTTTTCTCCTTACCACCAAAAACTATGAATTTCAGGATATCATTATCTCCGTAATATCCTGCCTGAGCAAAGAATGATTTCATATTTGTAGAAGCCCGATCAATGTATCCGTCCGATCCGATGTTAGAGATACGCGCATCAAAAGCCCATCGGCTCTTTAGCAATCCGGTTCCCACCTTGAAAGTTTCCTTATGCGTATTGAACGAACCATACGAGCCGTTTACTTCAGCATAAGGCAAAGCTGAGATAGATTCCGTTTTCATATTAATACTACCTCCAAACGCACCGGCTCCATTAGTAGAAGTTCCGGCTCCGCGCTGAATCTGAATGTCTTCAATAGAAGATGCAAAGTCGGGCATATCTACCCAATACAACGTATGCGACTCAGCATCATTCATTGGAACACCATTTGCTGTGACATTTATGCGTGAAGCATCTGTTCCACGAACTCTTATGCCAGTGTACCCTACTCCTGCTCCCGCATCCGATGTTACTACAACCGAAGGAGTCATTGTGAGCAAGAATGGAATATCCTGCCCAAAGTTCTGTTTCCTGATTTGTTCCTTACTTACATTTGAGAATGCAACCGGAGTCTTAGCCGTTGCGCGTGTTCCTACTACCTGCACTTCCTGCAGTCTTACCAAACGCAGGCTATCCTTTACCTGCGCAAAAGACGATGAGCCAATCAGTGTTAAGCCGACAAGCATCTGTACTTTCTTTTTCATACCTATTTTTAGTTAAATAAAACAGAAAAGGGGTCTTTTCTATCTTTCGTTCCCTCCGCCGGCATTACCCGGATCAGGTTATGGGTATAATCTCAGCCCGTTATATTGAGGCACCCCTTATATGAGAATATGGCACAAAGTTAATGTTTTTTTGAGAATAAATAACACATTAAAAGAGTTTTTGAAATGCGAGTAACAAAAATACATATCTTTGCATTTTAATTCCTTATGTATAATTTAAGTATCTACGAATCATATTTATGAGATAAAACACACTATTATGAAAAAACACTTTTTACTTATTCTGCTTCTTTTCCTGATGACTTCATCTATAATATCTGCTTCAGATTTTTCTTCCCGCGCATATTGGATAAGTACAGGACTAACACAAAGTACACCTAATACATGGTTATGCTTTCGAAAAACATTCAATTTAAAAGAAGTTCCCAAACAACTTATGGCATCAATTGCTGCCGATACAAAATACTGGCTTTGGGTAAACGGTCAGCAAGTAGTATTCGAAGGTGGACTAAAAAGGGGACCTGCTCCAGGCGACTCCTACTATGACAAAATCGATATTGCCCCTTATCTGAATAAAGACGAAAATACAATCGCCATCCTGGTATGGCATTTCGGTAAAAACGGTTTCACCCATCAGAATAGTGGCACATGCGGATTGCTATTCAGTGCCCAGTCTCCCGAAATTTCTATTGTAAGTGATCGTAGCTGGCAAAGCAGAGAATATGATGCGTATACAAATACAGATGCACCTTTCCCAAACTTCAGACTGTCCGAAAGCAATATCCGTTTCGATGCACGTAAAAAAACAGATAGATGGAATGTGCCTGGTTACAAAGGGCATTTCGGTTCATCAGAAATTGTGGGAAGTCCAGAGAGAGCACCATTCGGAAAATTAGTTCTTCGTCCTATACCTATGTGGAAGAACAGCGGACTTATTGACTATAAAGGGATATATAGATCTGAAAAAAGTGATACCATTCATTGTAAACTGCCCTATAACTGCCAGGTTACTCCTTACCTAAAAGTGGATGCTCCCGAAGGATTAACCATACATATGTTGACGGATAATTATAACGGAGGCGGCGAACGAAATGTACGTGCAGAATATATAACCTGCAAAGGCGTACAGGAATATGAAAGTTACGGATGGATGAACGGACACGAAATACTTTATGTGATTCCTTCTGGTGTAAAAGTACTAGAACTGAAGTATCGTGAAACAAGTTATGCCGCAGATATAGAAGGATCATTTACATGCAACGACCCATTTTACACAGAACTTTGGAAACGTAGCGCAAGGACACTTTATGTAACAATGCGGGATAATTATATGGACTGTCCCGACCGCGAGCGTTCTCAATGGTGGGGTGACGAAGTAAATGAACTAGGAGAAGCTTTTTATGCTATGGGATTGTCTGGGCAACAGTTGGCTGTTAAAGGTATTTACGAACTGGTAAACTGGCAACGTGCTGACGGTGTAATGTATTCGCCTATGCCTTCTGGAAACCGTCAACAGGAATTACCTATGCAAACACTGGCATCTATTGGCTGGTATGGGTTCCAGACACAAGCATTCTACAGTGGTGATAATTCATTCGTGCCAGCCGTGTATGATGCAATGAAAATATACCTGCATAAAGTATGGAGTGTTGATAGTGATGGTTTTCCAATACCACGCTCCGGAGAATGGAACTGGGGTGATTGGGGAGACAATATTGATATGAATGTGTTAACCACTTGCTGGTATTATCTTGCCTTAAAAGGTGAAAAAGTTTTTGCACAGCAACTGGGCAAGAGTGAAGATGCTCAAATGATTGAAAGAATGATGAAACAAATTGAAAAAGGTTTCGATCAAAGATACTGGACAGGCAGTGCTTTCAGATCAGCTGATTATAAAGGTGAGACTGACGACAGGACACAAGCAATGGCCGTAGTGAGCGGATTAGCATCTAAAGACAAATATAAAGCTTTGTGTAATGTACTTCATAAAGAGTTCCACGCAAGTCCGTACATGGAAAAATATGTATTAGAGTCTCTTTTCCAAATGAATGACGCAGAATTTGCATTGAAACGTATAAAACAACGTTACGAGAAAATGTTAAGCTACAAACAATACACTACATTATTTGAAGGTTGGGGTATTGGTGCCGAAGGCTTCGGTGGTGGCACAACCAATCATGCATGGAGTGGCGGGCCACTTACATTGCTCAGTCAGAAAGTATGTGGAGTAGAACCCATAGAACCAGGATTCAAAAAGTTCATAATAGCTCCACAGATGGGTACATTGACACAATGTTCTACTGTAATACCAACAAAATATGGTAAGATAAACGTGGATATATCAAAGAAAGGAATTAAACTAGCTCTTAAAATAAATATACCAGAAGGTAGCACGGCTGTCTTACGTTTTCCTAGTGGTAAGGAAGTTAATTTAAATTCGGGAGAATATAGCATCAGCGGAAAGTAATATAAATCTATTTAAGTAAGGATTTTGACATAAAAAAGACAGTATTGAATATTTCTACATTCCTTATATGTTGCTTCACTACAGTTGGTAGCTTGGCACAAACAAACTACCAGTCATTCAACAACCCGCCAAAAGAATCTCATCCATGGGTCTACTGGATGTGGGTGAATGGCAATGTCAGCAAAGAGGGCGTGCAGAAAGACCTTGAAGCCATGCACCGTGTGGGAATAAACGGAGCGATTGCACTAGATGTGGATCAAGACAGTCCGAACGGTCCGGTGGTTTACAATGATAAAAAATGGCAGGAAATTTTTCATCACACTGCTGTAACTGCACAACGCCTGAATATGGAAATCGGCGCAAACAACGGTGCTGGTTATTGGGGCACAGGCGGTCCATGGGTAAAACCAGAAATGGCTATGCAGTGGGTGGTTAGCAGCGAAACCTATATCAAAGGGGGTAGACTATGGACAGGGAAGCTGAAAAATCCTGGACTTGGAGAGGATTATCGGGATATAGCCGTGATAGCTGTGGGTGTCATAGATACTGTACTAGAAAAGCGCTATCTCATTCCCGATTTCCCATTGAAAAGCTGCCAGAATCCCGGCAATGCAGGACCTGTGCGTTACTCGTGCGCTCCATTCACTTATAAAGAGTTGCAATGGCCCGGTTTTCCCCGATATCTGATGTACAGGGGAACACAAAGTGCTTCTTTGGATGCAAAGGCTCCAGTTGAGGCTGTCATTCCGCAAAGTAGAATTGTAAACCTGACTGGCAAGATGCAGGCCGATGGAACATTGACTTGGGAGGTGCCAACTGGAGAATGGACTATTATTCGTTTCGGTCATCAGTGGACAGGAAGTTGCATTGGTCCGGTAACGGATAAGGTAATCGGGCCCGAAACAGATAAATTAAATAAGGAAGCAACCCGTTTTCATTTCAATGAGATGGTGAAAAGCCTGAAACACTATGCAGGCACCAATGCATTTACAACCATTCATATTGACAGTTGGGAAGGTGGCAGTCAGAACTGGACACCTGGTTTTGAGAAAATATTCAAGGAGCGTCGTGGCTACGACATCCTACCTTGGCTACCCGTGCTAACAGGACGTGTTATCAATTCCTTGCAGGAGACGGAACGCTTTATGTTCGACCTGCGACAAACCATCAGCGAACTTTTCGTGGAGAATTATGCGAAAGAGTTTCAGCAACTGGCACACAAAGAGGGTTTGAAGTTCTCTTACGAAAGTTATACTACTCCAGCTAATGATATGGATGTAATGCAGTTTGTCGATGTGCCAATGGCTGAATTCTGGATACCAGTAGGCTGGCATCCTAATTTTGATCCAACCATCAAATTAATGTCTTCCGCCGCTCATCTGAATGGAACAAAGGTGATAGCAGCCGAGGCATTAACATCATCAGGTAGTGAACGCTGGCAATGGCATCCGGCAACAATGAAACCTCTGGTTGATGCAGCTTTTTGTGGCGGAGTGAACCGTCTGATTTTTCATCGTTACTCTTCCCAGTTTAAAGATGTAAATGGTCCGGGTTACCAAATGAATATGTGGGGTTCCAAATATGAACGCACTAACACATGGTGGGAATTTTCTACCGCTTGGCACAGCTACGTTTCACGTTGTCAATATCTGTTACAACAAGGCGTTTTTTGTGCGGATGTGTTGGCACTCCAATCCGAAGAAGCCTGGAAGCGTTTTGAAGGACTAGAACTGGATGGATATGATTACGATGTCGTAGGACAAGAGGCATTCAAGAAAGTGACAGCAGATGAAAAGGGAGTGCATTTCCCTGGTCGGCCAGCTTATAAACTTCTTTTACTACCCAATACAGAAACCATGACAGTAGAGATGCTTACCCATATTCGTGACCTAGTTCGCAATGGAGCAGTCATATTGGGTGAGCGTCCTAAATCAGTACCCGGTCTGTTGGATTATAAAGAGAAAGAAAAACAATTGAAAGCTTTGGTTGACGAACTATGGGGTACAAGCGACATTGATTCCAAAGAGCATCATTGCGGAAAGGGAACCGTATACAATGGCATGACTGTTGAGGAATCTTTACTACGTATGGGGATTGCTCGTGATTTCACTGCCAACCACTGGCTAAAATATATACACCGTACAATAGATTGCGATAACTGCTATTTTGTAGCCAATACTACGGATAAGGAATTTACGGCTTCATGCACATTCCGTGTGGACGGAAAGAATGCGGAATTATGGGATGCAGAAACTGGCAAGAAATATAGTGTAGCTATTAGTGCAAATGTAGGAGGTACAACAACCTTACTTATACCTTTTAATGCAACGAAAAGCTGGTTTGTAGTATTCAGGCCTTCCGTAGATGAAAATCTGCCAGAGTATCCTATAAAACAGATACAGAAAAAGCTAATGTCGGTTGACGGTAGCTGGAGGGTATATTTTCCAAAAGGCTGGGGAGCTCCAGCAAAGACTGAATTCCCACAACTTATCTCATGGAGCGAACATATCGATGAAGGCATTAAATATTTCAGTGGAACAGCTCGGTATGAAAAGAACGTTATTGTTGACGAAAAGATGCTGACCGACCGGCTTCCATTGGTACTGGATTTAGGCAAAGTGGAAATAATGGCACGTGTAAAATTGAATGGAAAAGACTTGGGCGTAGCTTGGCATGCTCCCTATCGCTTTGACATTACTGATGTAGTGAAAGTGGGTGAAAACAAACTGGAAATAGAAGTTGTGAATTTGTGGCCTAACCGCCTCATTGGTGATGAGCAACAGCCTGATGACGTGGGTTATGACAAATGGGGAACAATGAAAAAATGGCCTGAATGGTTATTGAATGGCAAGAAACGTTCATCACAACGCAAAACCTTTTCGGCTCGCAGACAATGGAGTGCAGATGATCAGTTGCTTCCGTCCGGTCTGTTAGGTCCTGTTACTATATATAACAAAAGTAATTAAGAACCAGCAATAAGGTGTGGATACAAAAATAGATTCAATAGCCCAAGCAAAACATACAAAATATAGTTTTGCTTGGGCTATTATTACTCCCTCCTATATTATACAATTACAAAAAATCGAAGGACTTTCCGTGCAAATATACATTTTTTCGAAGGAGTTTATTCGAATGAATAATAATTGAAAGAAAGAAAGAACTTATTCCTAAAAAGAATCGCTAATTTCATCAATATTTTATCCCTCCCTAACTACCCTAACGAATTTTCCAAAATCCCCTATTCATAGTATATACAGGAGTGAGGGATGCAAAATCATCCATCACTAAAGGCCTAATCCCTCACTATTTTGAAGAGTGATTATGAAAATAGAGCCAAAACTCTAAAAAAAATAATAGCCCGGACTAAACTGCTAATGTAGTTTCATTCGGGCTATTTAATTTATTATCCTTAATCAAACTTTACTGCAACGGAATATAAATCTCCGTTTTTAGTTTTTCTTCCTCTGTACGGGATGGATCATTAAGATACTTCTCAAACAACGGGGCGTTGCGAAGCTCATAACCACTGCCGGGAAGCCACTGAGCAAAGATGGTATCGTATACAATTCCCAGATTTGTGTAAGGTCCCTGATACAAGAAAACAGCATACTTACCTCCTGCGATTTCTTTTACTCCTATCTCCCCTTTGGGTTCTGCTGGTTTTGGCAGAACCAGGCAAACGTCTGTTCGCAGCTTTTCCGAAGTTGTAACTTTTGGATCATCGTGATAGATGCTGATATGCTCAATGCCTGCCGAGAAAAGTTTCTGCTCCTTTACATAAGCCCAAAGCCTAGTCCATGCCCCACAAAAGTCAAGATCGGAATACGCTCCGTTCAGGCGGATGTAAATAGCTTTTTTAGTTTCCAACTCAATCACCTTGGGCGATTTTAGTTTCAAATCAGGATTCAATTGTACTGGTTTCATAATTACAAAGTTTTTATTGTTGCGATACTCCTGAGGAGTTATATCATAAAATTGTTTGAATGATTTTGAGAGTGAGGAAGGCATCTCATAGCCCACACTATAGGCAATTTGTTCCACCGGAAGGTCTGTGTATCGAAGCAACCGGACAGCCGTTTCCAACCTCACCCGCATAATATACGCCCCAAGCGGCTCTCCTAAGAAAGCTTTCATGATGCGGTGAAAATGATAAGTTGACAGGTTAGACATCTCTGCCAGTTTCTGCAGGTCGAGTTCTTCGTCAAGATGATTATTGATGTAATCTACTACTACATTGACTCTTTTCAAATATTCTTCCCGTGTTGATGATTTTATTTCCATACTTCGATGTTTTAATTGATACGGCAAAGATAAGAGGAGTTAGTTTATTATTCTTGTCCGATATTGCTAAATATTTTATCAATTATATTTGCGGGTTTCATTAATTACCCGTAATATTGTATTCCGTTTGATATATATCTAAGCTGTATTATGATATATATCTAAGTATACCTTTGATGTGTATCAAACACTATCTTTGATATATATCAAACACAAAAGTCTCCAGTATAGAAAATAAAAACATAGTTATAAAATGGCATTCAGATATAGAGTAAAGACAAAACGTTCCGCACTGAAAGAAAAAGAGATAAAATACTACGCAGTTCCCATCCGTAACGAGAAAGTACATATAGACTATCTGGCCGAAGAACTTTCACATCGTTGTTCCTTATCAAAAGGAGACATTTTATCAACCTTGTCGGGCTTGGTAGATTTAATGGAAGAGCATCTTCACAACGGAGACAGTGTTTATCTTGATAATCTTGGTATCTTCACACTCTCTGCCACCAGTGATGGTTTTAATACACCCGAAGAATGCACCCCTTCAAAGGTCAGAGCGCAGAAAATCTGCTTCAGGGCTGATAACAAACTAAAGAAAAATCTACAGTTTGTGCAGTTTGAGAGAGACAGACACGACACAGAATAAAAAATAAGCATTTGCGGAAAATGCTAACATTGGTTATTATTACAAACAAAAATAGCAAACTTCAGTCGGCATAGGTTACTCGGAAAATAATAACTACAGTACTTTCCAGACTTACAGTACAAAGAACTATAATGCAATTACAGTTCGTATAGGTTTTGAGTTTTAATTTATTGAAAAACTTTACATTATCTATAAAGATAAACAATAATTCAGATATTTATTCTTAATTTCATTGCAATATAAATTCTTTTATGTATGTTTACAATCAGAATAAACACATACGCTAAATAACTTTTGGTATATGCGGTTAAATGTATATTTGATTGACTACTAATTTAAAAAAAGAACATGAAAAAATTAATTTTATTCGTTGCTTTCATCGCAGCAGTGGGTTTCAGTACAGCAAACGCACAAACAGTAACTAAGAAAGTTGAAAAAGCAGAAAAGACTGCTACAGTACACAAACATAAAGCAAAGGCTGCAGTAGATAAAGCTGCACATTGCAAAGATGCTGCTAAAGGCGAATGCAAAAAAGAATGTAAAGACGCAAAAGGCGAATGCAAAAAAGAATGCAAGGATGCCAAAGGTGTATGCAAAAAAGAATGTACTAAAGAATGCAAAGACATGAAAGTTAAAGCAAAAAAAGGTGCAGAAGAAGTTAAGAAAGGCGCAGAAGAAGTAAAACAAGCTGTTCCTGAAAAGAAATAATTTTCTTTTAATAAATTAGCAATGGGTAGAGGGTAGTTCCTTTCTACCCATTTTTTGTTCTACGAAATTGTATATTCAACATTAAACTTTATACTCAAATTCTTTAGAATATCTCCCTCTCCCCCAAAAAAGGGATGATTATTTCAATAACCATCCCCTAGTCTGAGTTAATAACCAGCTTACATTGAAGCTAGCAAACCAATAAACAAAACACTACCCCAATCAATCTTTCACCTTAAAATCTGCGGAAATACCTTCTTGACTGTTTGTACCTACCCAAAGAGTAAAATCTCCAGGCTCAACAACTTTCTTCATATCTATGTTCCAAAAAGCAAGTTCCTCAATAGGAAGCGTAAAAGAAACATTCTTTGTATCTCCCGGCTTCAATGTAACGCGGGTAAAGCGCTTTAATTCTTTTACCGGACGGGTTACTGATCCCACCTTGTCGCGAACATAAAGCTGTGCCACCTCTGTTCCTTCACAATTTCCTGTATTTTTCAAATCAAACGTAATAGTCAGTACCTGTTGCATTCCTAATTCTTTGGAAGACAGCTTCAGGTTATTATACTGAAATGTAGTGTAAGAAAGTCCATAACCAAATGGAAAGAGCGGGTCAAAACCTGCATCCATATAAAAAGAAGTACATCCTAATGAAGTTTGTCCGGCTTCCACCTTTATACTATCAATTAATGTCTCTTTACGGGTGGCAGGGCGGCCTGTATTATTGTGACTGTAATACATCGGTATCTGTCCCACTTCTTTCGGGAATGTAACCGGGGTTTTACCACTAGGTACAGATTTCCCGAAAAGCAGATCGGCAATGGCCGGTCCACCCATTGTTCCCGGATGGAAAGAATAAAGAACAGAATTAGATAACTTAGTTTCTTTTTCTATAGTAAGAGGTCTTCCTGCCATCACAACCGTAACCAGTGGTTTGCCTGTTTTAGCCAAAGCTTCTATTAAAGCAGTCTGTGCTCCCTGAAGGTGAAGATCTGCCAAACAATGAGCCTCGCCCGAAAGAATTGCTTCTTCGCCAACAAATGCCAGTACCATATCAGCTTTAGCAGCAACATTTACAGTCTTTGCAATATTTGCTGTACTTTTATCGCGGGAAAATGCCAGAGCTGGTTCATAAATAATCTGCACCTTGTCTCCATAAAACTGTTTCAAAGCTTGTAACGGAGTTTGAGTTCTTGCCTTTTCTCCATCAAAAGTCCAGGTTCCCATCTGCTCGTATGGAGCATCAGCCATTGGACCAACTACTGCAATTGTTTTCACGGACGAGCTTATCGGCAATGTATTATTATCATTCTTCAATAAAATAGCCGACTGAACCGCTGCTTCTTTTGCTTTAGCCAAATTATCCGGAGTGTACATTGCCGAAGGAGCTTTTTCATTTATATATGGATTATCGAATAATCCCAGACGAAACTTTACACGCAAGATGTTGCGAACAGCATCATCAATTGTCTTTTCAGATACTTTGTTCTCTTTAATCAACTCTTTCAGGTTATTCATATAGGTGTAACTCACCATTTCCATATCCACACCAGCATTTGCCGCTTTCATAGCAGCCTCTTTATCGTCCGCACAAAAGCCATGACTAACCATTTCCTTTATAGAAGCCCAGTCTGAAACTACAAAACCGTCAAATCCCCATTCATTGCGTAATACTTTCTTCAGAATAAAGGAATTAGCAGATGAAGGAACTCCATCGTTGTCATTAAACGAAGTCATAAACGTACCTGCTCCTTGCTTTACTGCAGCTTCAAAAGGAGGTAAATAAACATTCCGTAGCTGACGTTCAGTGATATACGTTGAATTATAATCACGTCCACCCTCGGTTGCTCCGTAACCCACAAAGTGCTTTGCACAAGCTACTATGGAAGTTGGATCGTTCAGTGAATTACCCTGAAAGCCTTTAATCATAGCTGCTCCCATTACAGAAGCCAGATAAGTGTCTTCTCCACAACTTTCAGCAATTCTTCCCCAACGAGGATCGCGGGAAATATCAATCATCGGAGCAAATGTCCACCTGATTCCCACTGATGAAGCTTCCTTTGCAGCCACCCGGGCACCATCTTCAGCAATCTGAGGATTAAAAGAAGCCGCTTGTCCCAGCGGAATAGGGAAAACTGTTTTAAAACCATGAATCACATCACGGGCAATGAGTAAAGGAATTCCTAATCTGGATTCCTCCATCGCCAGTCTTTGCAAGGCATTCACACGAACCGGATCTATTTCATTCAATATAGAGCCAACCTCCCCTTTCTTTATCATTCTGCTCATCTCTTCGAGATTGCCATACGAACTTATCTGGTTCATCTGACCAATCTTTTCCCCGAGAGTCATCTTTGATAATAATCCTTCAATCTTTTTCTCTATTTGTTCATCTTTCAGTCCTTTGGCACCAGTACATCCTGCCGAGAAAATAAAAAACAAACAAATGGATAATACCATTATTTTCTTCATAAATGTTCTACTTTAATATTTTACAAATTTCTGAGTACTCAATCGTTTTCCATTATTTGCTGAAAGCAGGTAAAAACCTTTCGCCCAACTGGAACAGTCAATCTCAGATGTAGTATTTGTCGTTGATAAATCAGTTAACATCCTGCCCTGCATGTCAGTAATAAATAAGTGATAAACCCCTTGTTCTTTAAAACTTACCCGCAGTAAATTACTGACCTTATTAAAATTTGCATCAAATGATTTCTCTTCTTTTACCTCACTCAAAGCCGTATTTTTCTGATAAACCCTTACATAATCCACCTCATAAGTAGAAGGAAATATCTGAGTATCTACTCCCATAACTCCGCCCCAGTTTCCGCCAATAGCCAAGTTTAACTTTAAATAAAACGGCGCATTAAATGGCCATGTATTCTTATTGCCAGTTCCGTCATTACTAAAAGTAAAATAGAGTTCACCATCCACATAAGCGCGTATTCTTGTTTCTGTCCATTCCAGGCCATATACATGAAACTCTGTTTCGGCATTTAGAATTGTTTTTGTACTAGTTTTCTGTGTCCCAATAACATGATTATATGCTTGAGTATGAATGGTAGCATGAACTACATTGGGATCATAGCCCACATATTCCATAATATCAATTTCGCCGTCCAACGGCCAGCTTTGAAAGTTTTTAGGAAGCATCCAGAAAGCAGGCCATACGCCTTTTCCTCCTGGCAATTTAGCCCGAGTCTCAAAATACCCATACGTCCAGCTATTACTTGTATTCATACGGACTGAAGCATATTCCATTCCATAATACTTCCTTTTAATCGCTTTTATTTTAAGCGTTCCATCACTAATTGCGGCCAGTGAGTCATTATAAAATTCTGTGATTCCTGGCACATAGTACTGAAGTTCATTATTTCCCCATCCACCACCACCGGTTTCATACCACCAATCACCCTTATCCGGGCGCAAAGCTGGTTTACCATCGGCCGCACGCAGGTCATTGAACTCATCTGCCCACACCAATCCATATCCAGCAGGAACTTGTGCCTGAGCTTTCAGGTTAAAACTTCCCAGAATAACTATCAATAAAACTATTCTTAATTTACTTTTTTGCATAATTGTTGGTATAAAAGGGCAGCATAAATACTGCCCTTTTTAATCATCAAAAAAACTATTTATTTACCGAAAGAGAAATCATCAAGGAAGAATAAGCCTGGTGCTGCATGACCTTCACCGCCAAACTGAATCACAATCCGGTCATAATCCTGACGAGTGCTTACCGAGCTGAAATCAAATGTCAATTCAATCCATTTATCAGTAGCCAGATTTGTTTTAGCTACTTCAGTTTGAGTTGTATAAGCGTTTCCACCCAGACTACTATTTTGCAATTTTACCGAAACCTGATGCTGAAGTTGGTTGATTGTTATCCAGCTACCTGCCACATCATAAGTACTTGTATAATCATTGTACGAAGGAAGATAAACTTTTAACTTTATCTTATTCTGCTCAGTCAAATCAAACTTATAGGTCTTCGCATCAAAATAAATATTTGAATAGAAGGAAGAGGTTTTCTGGTACAAGAATACCTTGCTTGATGTGTTAACACCAATCGGAGCAGGATTAGAATAGAAAGGATCTACCAACGGGCCCATACTGTCATAAGTAAAATTTACTTTCTTCGTTGCACTTTCAAAATCTTCGGACAATGGAGTAGCTTTAACCGGAATAACAATAATAGGTTTCACATTCTTTTCTTTTGGAATAAAACGATACCACCATTCATTACCAACTTCAGTAGTACTTGCGCACTTCACATAAAGTTCATCGGCAGTAAGACTTAATATCTGATAAGTAGACGTACCGGCATAATGGCCAAAGAATGCTCCGTCACTTAAAGTCAGAGTTTTAGCAGATTCATTCAAACTAAAAGTATAGGATGCCTTAGGTACATAAGCCACATCAAAATCTTTGGCTCCGGGAACTACTGAATTTGTATAACCTAGTTCGGCAAGTTTTTTACGTCCATTTTCATTGGTATAAACAAAACCATTGTTTTTCCATACCATCTTCACTCCTACCTGAGTAAATGTAAATTCCTGAGTATAGAGACTACTTTCTGTTTTATCTTCTGCCGGACAACTCCACCAGATTGGCTTAGTTTCCGCTACAGGACCCACACCAATATGTCCGTCATGATACTGATCAAAGACCCATGTTTTACCAGTGAGGTTACTTGCTCCACCAGTCAGTGCATTATACATAGGAGTATTCAATAAAGACATATCATCATTTGCAATGTTGAAAGTCTTGGAGATAGATGTAGAACCACCTTTTGTATACAATGTCATCACAACTGTATAATCACCCTTAAACGGATATTCAGCTGTAATTGATTCTCCTTTTCCTTTTGCATTATTACCTAAATCCCAGGTTGCAACACCTGTTATTTTAGAGGTATTTTTAAATTCAACGACGTTTGGTTTTGCAGCTGTAGGTGTAATAGTAAAGTCGAGCTGGTCCGATGTTGGCATTTCACCCAACGCATAATCAGAACTTTCCTGCGGACTGCAAGCTGTGATGACAAAGAGTGATATCAATGCCAAAGTTCCTAATTTAATTATATTTTTCATTTTCATTTGCTTTAAAAATTAAATGCTGATTAATAACCCGGATTCTGTACTAATTTGAAATCACCTTCTGTTTTTTCAATTTCAGTTTGAGGAATAGGTAAATATTTACAATGATCGTCCCATGTCCTTATAGAAGAAAATGCCGGTTTGCTTTCAGTCAATAAAGCTGTATCTCCCCAACGGACCAGGTCCCAGAAACGCATACCTTCACCTAAAAATTCGCGACGTCTTTCTGACTTAATATTAGCTGTAGTAGCCGATATTGAAGATACTCCTGCACGTTCTCTTATTTGATCCAGACAAGATTGTGCAGTAACTCCCTCAACTGGTGCAACACCATCCATAACCATTAATTCGGCAGCATTAAGCAACGCTTCTGCATAACGGAAAATACGTAGGTTATTTCCAAAATTCAAATCTACATCACCCGGAGGAGGATTGTATCCCTTACGAGCTGCATATTTACCCAGAAACAATCCTGTATTCTGGAAACGAGCAGAATATGTTCCGTCTTCAAATTTATTAATGGAAGCAACACGACGTGTATCAGCATCTTCATAAATAGCATAAGCTTCTGTACGAACCGGAGCAAATCCCCATCCACCGATAAAAGGTTCTTGTCCTACCAGATTATTAGGAGAGATGAACGCAGGAAGATTTGTTCCATATCCTTGCCAACCCGAAGCCCAGGTTTTTCCTTCAGGAAGTTGATTACTTTCAAGAATAGACTCATTACAGAATTCACCGGTACTTAACCAAATTGCAGAAAAGTCGCCCAATAATGTATATTTGCCACTCTTAATAATTTCAACCATATCCTTCAATACATCAGCATACTTTGTCTGATCCTTTTGATACATTACAACACGTGCTTTCAGCATCTGAGCTGCAGCCTTGGTTATGCGTCCGTCATTAGCAGTAGTTGTACGCATTGGAAGTTTGTCGCCTTCAATAGCGAAATCAACATCTGCTATTATTTTAGCATAAATTTCATCTGCTGTATATTGCTTTGCCATATATGGAGCTGGCAGATCTTGTTCAAAATAAGGAATATTTCCCCAGAACTTCCACAACCAATGAGTGTAATAAGCACGTAAGAAGTGAGCTTCCGCTTTGTACTGATTTAGATTAGCATCAGAAATACCTTTTGCTTTTTCACAAGCCTGAATAACATTATTACAACGGCTGATACCACTATAATAAATATTCCATAACCCTGCAGGAAGTTCTGTAGCTGTAGAAGTAAACTGTGAAAGACGGTATAACTGACCCTGGTCACCGGCATCACCACCACCTTTATAAATATCATCTGAACGTAAATCAGACATTAGCACAATGCTATTGTAATTATTCGCTGCATAACTATCGAATAAAAGTATCTGGTAACAAGAAGCCAGATTGGACAAAATAGCTCCTTCCGTAGCCTCACCTCCTGCTTCTTGAGAAGCTGTGGGTGTAATTGTAAGGAAATCATCGCCGCAAGAAGAGAAACCAATCATTGTGGCCAATGCTAATATAAAACTATATTTTTTCATATTTTCTTATTTTAAAGGTTAAAAACTTATGTTTGCTCCTAAAGAGATAGTTCTTGCCTGAGGGTAAATACCTCTGTCGATACCTATTGTTGTATAACCTCCTGAAGCAATTTCTGGATCAAAACCATCATAACCGGTAAAGGTCAATAAATTTTCACCTGAGACGAATAAACGAAGTTTCTGAATAGACACTTTTTTAGTTAAATTACGTGGTAAAGTATAGCCTAATTGCATTACTTTCAAACGTACGTATGAACCATCTTTAATATAAAGATCAGATGAACGCCAGTTACGATTAGGGTTTACTGCGGTCATACGAGGAATTTTATTCGATGTTCCTTCGCCAATCCAACGATCAAGTATCCAAGAAGGACGATTCATTGCTGTAATATCACCACGTTGTGAAAAATCAAAAATATCATTTCCCTCTGATCCTTGGAAGAATATATTCACATCAAATCCTTTCCATTCAGCACCAAGTGTAAGACCAAAAGTCCAGTCGGGCATACCTTTACCAATCTTTGTTTTATCAGCATCAGTAATCAATCCATCAGGAATTGGGTTACCTTTTGCATCTACAGCTCCAGCTATATCCTGGAAAATAACATCGCCCGGTTGAGCTTTCTCGCCATATTTAGCATTATATTCATTAGCTTGCTGCTGGTTCTGAATTAAACCATTCGTTTTAAATCCGTAGAAATAAGGATAAACTTCGCCGTTCTTACCTTTTACATAACTACCCACACCTGATGCACCTGCATCTTCATAAATAGCTTCTCCACTTGCATTACCCAGCTTTATCAGTTTATTCTGCAAATAAGAAGCATTTGCCAGAATGTTGAATGAAAAGTCATTCACTTTCAACTTATACCCTGTTTCAAATTCCAACCCCCAGTTTTCCATATCACCGGCATTAGCTATCGGAGCTCCCTTACCCACATAAGCAGGAATAGGTTGATCCATCAACATACCGTTTGTTTTTTTCTTGAAGTAGTCAAAACTAAAAGTAAGCGCGTTATTAAAGAATCTTGATTCAAGACCTAAGTCAATTTGTTCCGATTCTTCCCATTTTACATCTGGATTAGAGATATTGGAAGGACTACTGCCATACTGCATTGTAGAAGCATCACCTGATCCGAAATAATAGTTTTGTCCACCATTCATCAAACTAGTATATCTGAACTGACCGATTCTCTCATTACCATTCTTACCCCAACTACCACGTAACTTCAGATTATTAAACCATTCTGGGCGATTAGCCATAAACGCTTCATTAGTAACATTCCATCCTAAAGAGAAAGAAGGGAAGATACCCCATTTGTGACTAGATCCAAAGTTAGAAGATCCATCACGACGAACTGTTGCCTGAAACATGTATCGTTCATCAAAGTTATAATCCAAACGACCAAAATAAGAGGCTAGTGTTAAAGAAGAAAATCCACCTGTTCCACCTGCTACACGCTCTTTTTCTCTATCAGCAATAGCATAATCAATATTTGCCTTACTTGGATCAGTCTCCAACAAATCATAATCATCTCCATAAAGTTCACGAACTTTGTATTGTTTTGCCGATTGTCCCAATAAGAATGTCAGATTATGCTTTTCAGCAAATGTTTTAGTGTATGTCAGCGTATTTTCTACCTGCCATGTAAATCCACGGTGCATATTTGAATAGACTGAACTTTGAGTGATATCTTTTCCTTGCGTAGCAAGAAAATAAGGGAATGTATATCCATCGTTACCCCAGAAAGCCAAATCGACTCCAAAACTTGATTTAAACTTTAACCCATCGAGTACATTTAATTCGCCCCAGAATGTAGACACAAACTTATCAGCATTTCCTTTTCCCATTGTAGGTGAATTCAGCATAGCCACAGGATTAGCAATTTCCTGGAATCCACTAGGAGGAATAGAAAATACATTTCCATCCTTGTCTTTTACGGCATACGGATGAAGAGCCAAAACAGCTGCCGGATCAGTTGCATATACTGGAACTGTTGGGTCAAAAGCCAACGCACTACCTAATATTGAACCGTATTCTGAGTTTGTTTCAATACCTGAAGATTTTGTTCTGGAATAGCCCAGATTAACTCCAACTTTTACTTTATTAAGGAATTTACGCTCATTTGTTTCATATATATTATATATATTATTGGTACGAATACTCCAACGATTAAAGTTAGACTTACCATAATCACCACCTACAATACCTTCCTTTTCAAAATAACCCAAGGATAAAAAATAGGTCACCTTTTCAGTTCCACCATTAATGCTTACCTGATGACTTTCTACCGGCGCATCATAGTTAAAAGTCTTATCTTGCCAGTCAGTTCCTTTTCCTGCCGCGCTTATTTGCTCTGCTGAATATTTGGGAGCATTTCCATCATTTATAGCAGCTTCATTCATAACAGTCATGTACTGAGTAGCATCCAATACAGATTTTTTCTTCCATGGATTTTGCCAACCATAAGAAACATCATAATTGATAGTTGTTTTCCCCGTAAACCCTGATTTCGTTGTTACAAGAATAACTCCATTGGCAGCACGAGCACCATAAATTGCAGCAGATGCCGCATCTTTCAGTATTTCTACAGATTGAATATCTACCGGATTCAAGTAATCAATACCACCATCAACTGGCATACCATCTACTATAAAAAGTGGATCACTGTTGTTTACTGTACCAATACCACGGATTCTAACTTTAGAATCAGCACCAGGCTGTCCGGAACTTTGTGTTATTTGTACGCCTGAAACCTTTCCTTTCAAAGCGTCTTCTACACGTGTGGGAGAAGTATTCTGCAAATCCTGAGCAGTAACCTTACTAATAGCAGCGGTTACCACACTCTTTTTCTGCACACCATAACCCACAACCACCACTTCATCAAGTGTCTTTGAGTCCTCAATTAACACAATACGCAAATCTTTTTGGCCATTTACAACCACTTCCTGCGATTTATAACCAACATAGGATACTACTAATGTGCTTTTAGGAGGAACCGAAAGTGTAAATCGTCCTTCCAGATCGGTTATGACACCTGTTGTGGAACCTTTCACTGCCACATTAACCCCCAGCAGCGGAGAATTATCTTCCCCCGCCAAGACTACACCTTTAATCTGTATATTCTGTGAAAATACAGTAAGGGTGCAACAAAATAAAAATAGAAATGATAATAACTTTTTCATAAGTATTATAATTAAGATTAACTATTTGAACAATGCAAACATAGTTAACAAGCGTTTAATTTAAATTATTTTCACCTATTCTTTATTACGTCAATTATCAAAAATAAATACGTCAACAACTCGTCAAAAAACAACAAGTAATTAATTTACAGATATATACGCATACGCACATCCATTTCGTCATATATATTAAAACAATATAAAACAGTTTCGGCCCGATAAGGAATACCGGGCCGAGACAAACAGAGATTAAAGTGTTTAAAGTTTATTGGCCAGATAATCCGTTAAACTCTCATCTCTATCCAGATTAAATTTCTTTCTAAGACGATAACGTATGGTCTCAACTCCCCTTAATGATATGTTTAAAAGAGGAGCAATTTCTTTTGATGAAAGGTTCATTTTGATATATGCACACATCATTCGCTCATTTGCAGAAAGATCAGGATGCTTTTCACTCAATCGTTTCATGAAATTATTGTGAATTAAGTCAAACTGTTCCTCTATACGTTTTAACACTTCATCAGACTGTATATTCGAATCAATTTTACTATTCACTACCATCAGCATCTGTTTTGACTGTCTAGTCCCCTCCCCTTTCAATGTGGACATAACTTTGAATAATTCCTGCTTAATTTCAGTGAGCATCTCATTTTTTCTAACGAAGTTAATCATCAGGTTTGCCATTTCCTGACTTTTATGCTGTAGATCATACTCCAACTTTTCTTTCTCCAGTTCCATGATTTGATGTTCCTTCCGGGCATTCTCTTTCGCAAATTCTTTTTCTTTGTTAAACAGTTCCTTATCTTTTTCAAAAACAGCCTGTTGTTTTTTACGCTTCATTCTTATTTTATCCCACCTGTAAACATACCATAGAAAACATAAAATTAAAATGAAATAGAAAAGATATGCAATGGTTGATCTGTACCAGGGAGGAAGTATGATAAAAGTAAACTCATTCACAGAAGTTCTGCCATCAGCAAAAACTGCTTCCACCTGAAACGTATATTCTCCTTCCTCTAAATTACTATATTCTTTAGTCAGTGAGGAAGTATAATCCGACCATTCTTTCTGATCTTTAAACCGATAGCGGAAACTAGCTTCCTCACCGTGGGTAAATGAATGCAGATCATACTCAAAACGGATAGAGTTTCTATGATAGGGAATTTCGGGAACATAAATTCTTTCCAGAAAGTTATCTGAATAAATCAAGCTATCATTTGGATATGATAGATAAACCGACCTGATATGTACGGCAGGCTTCTCACGGGGCATTTGTTTTGAATCAACCTTAAGTAATGCAAAACCATAATCATTTGGAATAATCACCTCAGTCTCCGAAAGAGGAATCAACTTTTCGTATCCTTTTACCAATTCAATAGAAGGGTGTTCTATTGAATAAAAGCTTCCTTCTCCTCCTTTCTTATAAGTATCCAGATTTGCAATATTCACCCCGCTATTACTTAGACCCAACACATGATTCCCATACTGATAAAGTCTTAAATACGATTTTGCGCCGTTCAGTGAATTATTCATATCAACACAAACCTCCAAAACATCCTTTGCCTTGTTATATTTGTATACTCCAAATGGAGTAGTGAAATAGATGTTACCCTTCACCTTGTTTACATAAACATTCCTATTAGAAGGCAGCCCCTTATTCTTACCATAGTATTTAGTGCTCTTCAGGCGAAAAGTTGATGGATCAATTTCAAAACGGATCAATCCTTTGTCATTGTTATGCAACCATATTATATTATCCGATTCAAATTCAAAGTTTTCTGCAGAATCATTCATCCCCTCTAGTCTCTTTTTTAGCTTCCATACCCCTTGCTCCTTTTGCATCACATAAATGCCATCATACATTCCCAACAATACCTTATCGGGATTATTATCCATCACCTTACAATTCCACACCCCTGATATTGTTCCAATTCTTTTCATGGTTTCTCCTTTCACCAGAAAAATTCCTCTATCGTGCAGACAAAAGATATCATTGCCCACCCTACACAAGTCCCACACTTGCCCACTGGATTGGTCAACATGACGAATGTCCAGCTGTTTATCATTCAATGATACCGGATAATGAGTATAATAAAGACCACGATTTGTTCCCAAATAAAGATAATTGCCGGAGAGAATGGCCGAATATCCAGCCCCATAAGAGTAAGGATAAGAATAAAGATTAGTTAAAGGAGAACTCATACAGATATAATCAATGCCATTGTCGAGCCCCGCCCAGAGATTCTCTCTACTATCAAATCCGAGAGAAAGGACTGTATTGTTTTGCAGCCCATTATTCTCATTGAAATACTTCACCTGCATCGTATTCTTATTAATAAGAATCAGCCCCATGTGCACAGTGCCCAGAGCTATCTGATCCTTTGAAGATGCAATGGAAAAAATTTCATTTTGTGACATAAAAGTCTCCACCCCAGTAACAAACCGAGTTAGTTTTTTCCCGTCCCAATAGTATAGGCCATCATAAGCAGTAGCAATGATAACTCCCTTTTTATGAGGAATAATTCCACGTATTCTTTTTGAGATAAGCTCCTCAGCACCAGGTAAAGGAAAAAACGAATTTCCTATAAGAATCTGAACACCCTTGCTAGTGCCAATATACAAAATGCCATTTACCAGACTAGAACAATCTATTTTACTATTGGCGGCAATAAGTGTGTATTTCCCATTAAGATATTTTAGCACCACTCCGTCTGCCTGCCAATAAAGAATATTATCATTTTCATGAATTTGCCAAATGTTGCCTATAGAACGTAGCGAAGCTCTCACAGAATCAGACATGCAATGATAAATCAGTTTACCTCGTTCATCAGGTTCAAAATAGCCATACTCATTTATACCTCCCACATAAATTCTTTTTCGTGAACGAGAAGGAAAGACAGAACGCACATCTGCGCCATTATTCATAGGAAAAACGCCCCAATCACTGCCATCAAATTGCAACATTCCGTTTTTATTGGCAAAGAAAACCCAGTTATTATAGTAAGAAGCAACCTGCCAAGTTTGCGAACCTTTACCATAAACTTCTTTCTTATAATGAATGATAAAATTATTCCAGCTTGCTGATAGTCTGGTTATAGGAAAAACAGATAGGATTAAAAACAATAAGAATTTGCTCAGTTTTTGTGTCTTTGATTTCATGTATTAGGATTAATTTAAGGTTCATTAAACATATCCGACAACACAAATGTACCGATTAGAATTTACATATCAAATTAGTTGCATTGAATTTTTACCTTACTAATCTCTTCTCTCGGTGAATAAGGCATTGATGGAAGGTGATTCCATTGCACATTCAATCATTACTGTTAATTGTTCCACATTCTTAACTATTTAATAATACATTATAGGTATTAAAATATAAATAGTTGGTTGAAAAAATAGAAATTTTACAATTATTTATCACAGTTTACCTGTACATTGATCTATCTATAAAAAGAAATAAAACGAAAAGTGGTGAAAGAACAAACAGTTATGTAATCTGTTTATACAATATAGGTTATTACGCAATAACATCATTGTATATGAAAACTATTTATTTGTTTCTTGTCTTTCTATTTCCCGTACTTAGCAACTTTGCACAGAGTAATCAGAGAACAGCTGAGTCTTTATCCACTTACACAGTTAAAGGAACAGTCATTGATTCTATTTCCAGTCAGAGTGTACAATACGCTACCCTGAGTATTGCAGCAGCACGCTTACCTCAGAATTCCATTAAAGTTTTAGTGAGTGATAATAGCGGAAATTTCAGTGCTTCTTTCAATGCTTCCCCTGGGAATTATATTGTTACCATACAGTTTGTAGGAATGAAGACGACTGTGAAAAGATTCACTCTTTCTTCGAATCAGAAACTGGTTTCTCTTGGCAAAATCTATATGGCCGAAACGTCTAAAGAACTAAATGAGGTTGTTGTTGTGGCACAAAAACCTTTAGTAAAAATAGATATTGATAAATTGACCTATAGTATAGAGAATGATCCGGAATCAAAGACAAGCAACACATTGGATATGCTTCGTAAGATACCAATGGTTACGGTGGATAATGAAGATAACATTCAGCTAAAAGGATCTTCTGACTTTAAGATATACTTGAACGGAAAGCCCTCTAATATGATAAGTAATAATCCAAGCGATGTACTTAAGAGCATGCCAGCCAGTAGCATCAAGAGTGTGGAAGTAATTACCGATCCGGGAGCTAAATATGACGCTGAAGGAGTGGGTGGCATCATTAATATAATAACTACTAAAAGTGGGATTGAAGGATACACAGCTACAGTTCGTAGCAATGCCAGTGCATTGGGTCGCTTTGGTGGTGGTACTTATCTGTCTCTGAAAGCTGGAAAATTTGGCATAACGGGAAACTATAACTATAACTACAATAATTCGCCTTATAATGATTCTTATCTGGAACGTACCAACTCTATAAGTAGTACTGAAAGATATATGACTCAGAATGGACGTTCAAAAAACAAAGGACCTTTTCAGTTTGGGACTGTAGAAGCTAGCTACGAAATTGATTCATTAAATTTAATCAGCTTATCATTTGATAGATTTAACGGAGACATGACCAGCCTATCAGATTATCAGGTTGATATGAAAAAGGCCGACTATAGCCCGTACTACAATTATGACAGAAACAGTAATTCTACCCGCACATTTGGATCTACAGAAGTTGGTTTCGACTATCAGCGTTCTACTCATCTGAAAGACGAACTTCTCACAATTTCCTATCAATTTGAGAATAATCCGAACAACAGCAAAAGTAACACCTTGCTAAAAAATCTTTCGGGTACGGTTCCCAGTATCTTGTCGCGTTCTCAGTACAACATAAATAATGCTTCAACAAATGAGCATACTGTTCAGGTAGATTATACTCGCCCCATCCGGAAAGGTCAGAAGCTGGAAGCGGGAGTCAAGTACATTCTTCGCAATAGTAATAGTGAAACAGACCGTTGGCAAAATGACACTTTAGTGATTGACCCGTCAAACGATTTCAAGCATACACAAAAGATTTATTCTGCATATCTTAGTTATGACATCAAAATAAATAAGTTCAGTATAAAAGCAGGTGCCCGGGAAGAAGGGACCTCACAGAAAGTAAAATACAACCTTGCCCCAGACATGAATTTCAACACCAATTATTCTAATCTAGTTCCTTCGGCTACGGTTTCTTATATGCTGTCTGATGCTGAACAAATCCGCTTTGGTTATACAATGCGTATTCGTCGTCCGGGCATCCGAAACTTAAATCCGTACGTTAACAATACAGACCCGCAGAACATCAGCTACGGTAATCCCGGCCTGAACCCCGAGAAAAGTAATAATCTGAATCTGAATTACAGCCTGTTTACGCGAAAACTAAATATCAATGCCAGCTTAAGCTATAATTTTGTAAATAACGGAATAGAGAGTTACACCTTTATTGATCCAGAGAAACCGAATGTAAGTCAAACTACTTACGACAATATTGGTCACACTCAGCGCACCAGCTTTTCTTTATATGGAAAATGGAATGCATCCACCAACTTGAATGTTACTTTAAATGGAGGAATTTTTTATGTAAATATGAAAAGTGACGCAACACAATCAACAACGGCACTAAGTACCAATGGATTCTTTTACAATGGATTTACATCGATACAGTATACTTTTCCAAAAGACCTGCGATTGAATTTAAACGGAGGCTACTTTGCTCCTAGGATTAATCTACAGGGAAAATCATCTGCATTCTACTTCACAAGCTTTTCTGTAAGCAAAGATCTCATGAATAAGAAATTGTCTGTTTCTCTCACCTGCTCAGATCCATTCTGGAAAACGAAGAAATATACCAGTTCAACTACTGACAAAACCTTTTCTATGAGAAATATAAATTATATAAATGCCCGCGACTTTAGAATAAGCGTTTCATATAGGTTTGGCACACTCAAAACATCGGCTACAAAGAAATCTAAAAAAGGAATCACAAACGAAGATGTTAAGACTGATGAGAACCAGGTAGAAGGAGTAGATACAAACAATAATAGCAGATAGTGTAATATAAACAAGGGTGTCCAATAAATAATTGAACACCCTTGTTATATCTATTCTGATGATGATTTACTCAGCAGAGACTTCGTCTATAAACATAGTAGCTGCTTTACCTTTTCCATCGTGCCATTGAGGTATAGAAGTAGTATTATTAGCTACCACTTTAATAAATCTGGCCTGTGTAGAAGAAAATCCAAGTGTATATTCTGTTATTCCATTCTTATCTTCCTTTTTAGCTTCAGGAAGAACCAATTTTGCAGCTTCTTTAAAGTCCTTGCCGTCTGCCGACAGATAAACTGTTATATCTTTCGGAGGGAATACCCAGTCTCCTTTAGATACCAAAGTACCTACACGAACAGAAGTAAGTTTTGTGCTTTCTGCCAAATCAATAGTTACATCCATCGGCTCTGCATTAAAACCTAACCACATGCCCGAGAAGAAACTATTGCCGCCACGGATTCCATCTACCAATGTTGGAGCACCGCCAAAGGTATACGCCTTACTTGGATTTGTATTGAGCACAGCTTTCTTCCCTGTTGTTTTGCTGAAAGCAAATGATTTCTCCAGATTACGGATCTTCATATTACTTCTATCCACCATAGCCTTGAGGGTACAAGTGTGAGGTATCTCAATCGGAGAAGTGTATCTGGTACTATTTGCTGTAGGCTCTGTTCCATCTACAGTATAGTAAATAGGAGCATTTCCTATCGTATTCAATGTAGCTTCCACACATCCCTTTTCAGTATTTACTGCATACGAACCGCTTACACCAAAGATGTGTTTTGCATAATTTAATCCCATCTCGTCATAAATGCTGGCTATATGTCCAATACGTGTAGTAAAGTCTGCGTAGTTTTTCTTTTCAGGAAGCGTCCACTGTACTTCGCTTAACGCAGCAAGACGTGGCAACAACATGTATTCCAATTGCTCATTGCTTAGAATATATTCTGTCCATAAGTTAGCCTGAGTTCCAATAATAAATTTACTTTCTTCTTTTGTCAGCTCAGCAGGAATCGGTTCAAAGGAATAAACACGTTCCACAGTAGTGAATCCTCCGATAGCAAACGGTTCATTTTCATCCAATGACTGATAGTGGTCAAAGTATAAATGTGAACCAGGAGTCATAATCACATCATGTTTCTGACGTGCAGCTTCAATTCCGCCTTCCATACCTCTCCATGACATTACAGTTGCATTAGGAGCAAGTCCGCCTTCAAGAATCTCGTCCCAACCAATAATTTTACGTCCTTTACTATTCACAAATTTCTCCATACGAGAAATAGTGTAACTTTGCAGACGAGCCTCAGCAGAATGTTTTTCGTCCGCTTTCAATCCAAGTTCTTTGATCTTAGCCTGACAAGTAGGGCATTTTTCCCAACGTACCTTAGGACATTCATCACCTCCGATATGAATATATTTAGAAGGGAAAAGATCCATAACTTCACTCAACACATTTTCAAGGAAAGTAAATGTAGATTCCTTGCCAACACATAAAACATCATCGGCAACACCCCATTGGCCCCACACATCATAAGGGCCACCGGTACATCCCAATTCTGGATAAGCAGTCAAAGCAGCAAGCATATGTCCCGGAAGGTCAATTTCAGGAACAATCGTAATAAAACGATCCTGAGCATATTTCACTATTTCTTTTATTTCTCCTTGAGTATAGAAACCTCCGTATGGTTTACCATCGTAAGTTCCCCACTCTTTCTTTATCATTGTCTGTTTACGAGTGCTCCCGATAGAAGTCAGTTTTGGATATCTCTTAATTTCAATTCTCCATCCCTGATCATCAGTAAGATGAAAATGCATATAGTTCAGTTTATGAGCGGCCAGTACATCTATGTACTTCTTCACCTCATCTATACCAAAGAAATGGCGTGATACATCAAGATGCATTCCTCTGTATTTAAAACGGGGAGCATCATTAATCTTTGTGCAAGGCAGTTCCCATTTCTGGTCTTTTGCCAATCCTTTTCCATAAACAGCAACAGGAAGTAGCTGTTTCATTGTTTGAACGGCGTGATAAAAACCTTCTGGAGCAGATGCTTCAACAAGTACTCCGTCTTTCTGTATATTAAGCATATAACCTTCTGCCGGAATCTTCTTATTCTTTATAAAAGAGATAGCATTACTTGAAGCTTTCTTTGTTGCTTTAGCAATAACCTTCACATTGAAACCCGAAGTAAGATTCAATTGCTTTGCAAAGTCTTCAGCAACTTTAGCACATTTACTGTCAGCACCCGACTGAATAATGAATTCACAATTATTATTCAGTGCAAAATGTCCCTCTGCTGGTACCATTGAGTTGGGAAGAGGAACAAGATCATAATTGCCCGCTTTCATAACACTACCGTATGCAAGAAAGGAACAAAACAGGAGAATTGAAAAGAGTTTTTTCATGTTGTCTATTTTCTTTGTTTAAAGGATAAATTAGGTATAATGGACAAATATAAAAATAAATTATTATTCATTTGAATGTATTCTAAAAAATCACTTCTTATAATAAGATTTTTTAATAATAAAGACTCCATTCTATAGATTATTATTAATAATAAAAAGATATTGCAGGCATATTTTCTTTAAATAAGTCTTTAAAAGGCAAATAAAGATTCAATATCCCCCTGCATAGACTGATCTATACCAAAACAAACAAACCTCTATCCTTGTTTTTATATTATAATATAAACATTAAATTCAGGAGGGTACTACGATGTCACTTAAAATCAACAAAGAACAATCTGACCATGAACGGCATGCAATGATAAAAGAGCAGATTGAATTCAGAGGAATAAAAAACAGAGCCCTTCTTGTTGCTCTTGAAAAAATACCCAGACATCTTTTTGTACCTTTGGAGTTTCGCCAGTATGCATATTCAGACCAGGCACTCCCCTCCTATTGCGGTCAAACAATATCCCAACCTTATATTGTTGCAAAGATGACAGAGCTACTATCCCTTAAAAAGACCGATAAGGTTCTCGAAATAGGAACCGGCACCGGATATCAAACAGCCATATTGGCCGAGCTTGCCGGCACAATCTACACAATGGAGATTATTCCAGAACTCCATAACATAGCAAAAGTCAACCCGGTTATACAAAAGTATAATAACATTCATTTCATCCTTGGCAATGGCTATAAAGGTTATCAGGAAGCCGCACCTTTTAATGCAATCATTGTAACAGCAGCTCCACCATATATTCCCGAAATGCTGGTAGAGCAACTATCACCTGGAGGAAGAATGGTAATTCCCGTGGGAGTCTATGAACAAACGCTCTACCTCCTCACTAAAGATATTAACGGCAAGGTAATGATGTATCCTCTTTTAGGAGTGCAATTCGTTCCAATGATAAAGAAATAAAAGTGCTTATATATGCAGTCCTTTTTTATATTCACCCGGCGTTAGTCCTGTTATATTTTTAAAGAGCTTATTAAAATAAGATATATTATCAAAAGAGAGATTGTAGGCAATTTCTTTTATTGTCAAATTATCTATGATAAGCATCATCTGGGCTCTTTCAATTTTCTTTTGATTGATATATTGCATTGGGGTACATTTCATCTCTTTTTTAAATAGCCGGATAAAATGATCATCTGTGAGAAAGCATAAGCTTGACAGCTGATTAATATTTAATGTTTTATCTATGTTTTTCCGGATATAGCGTAATGCCTTTAAAATCCTGTTATCAGTTACCTCTATTCTTAACTCAGCCTTTTTCAAGAACCGGGAAAAAAGTTGTTGCAAAATTCCTTTTGTCTCTATTCTCAGGTAATAAGGCAATTGTGCATTTTCCGAGATGTTCTTCATTAATGTCTGTGAATTATCATAGAAAGATGGATCATAACGCATTAATTCGCGGTTCGGATTTATTTCAAGTAAACGTTTTGCCAATTGAACATCCACATCTGTAGTTTCCACTTCAACCGGCAGATTCAACTGTTCAAGAATGCTGAAAGTATCAGTTTGTTCTTCGTAAATATGAATATAATATAAAGAAAAGTACCCATCGCACACGTAACTGTGTAATGTAAAAGAAGGAATCAGGTAAAGATGATCGGGGGTGAGATTATAAGTACCGCCGGGCAATACTATCTTTGCATTACCACCTTCCACCCAATATAGCCTTGTGAACGGGCTACTTACATTACTCCAGTTCCAATCTGCATTATGAATAGCATGCCCTATATTCAACAAAGTAAAGTTTAAACATTCTTTCTCTTTAGTCATATATGTTTTTCATTTTCATTTAGGCGAAGATAATTTAATAATTCAAATATAACCCCAGCCCGCTTAAGAAACATAGAAATAATATTATTTTTTATCGAAATAATATTATTAAAGGATAATTCATATAAATACATAACAACAAGATTATAAACGATAAACACTTTTTAAAAATAATAAAACAACGGAATAATGTTATAATGTGTCGGGATAGTGCAACATTTATCCGATCATACTCTATATATTTGCATTCGTAGAATAATGTAAATACAAACCAGAGTTCAACCATATTAAAAACACACTAATGAAAAACATCTTATTCGCTACATTGTTTATAACCTTCTTTGGGCAAATATCTTTTGCACAAGGAAATGGTCAATCAGCATCTACTTCAAAAGAGCCCATGCAAACGGGAAAGTTTGAACCTACATGGGAATCCTTGAAACAGTATGAGGTACCCGAATGGTATCGTAATGCAAAGTTTGGAATCTGGGCGCATTGGGGTCCTCAATGCCAACCGGAAGACGGTGATTGGTACGGTCGTGGAATGTACGAAGAAGGTTCCCGCCAATACAAATCTCATCTTAAAAAGTATGGTCATCCTTCAAAATTTGGTTTCAAAGATGTTATCCATGAATGGAAAGCTGAGAACTGGGATCCAGAAAAACTAGTAAAGCTGTATAAACGTGCAGGTGCGCAATACTTCTTTGCAATGGGCAATCACCATGACAATTTCGATTTATGGGATAGCAAATATCATAACTGGAACTCCACTAAAATAGGTCCCAAGAAAGATATACTGGGAGGTTGGGCCAAGGCTGCCAAACACAACGGCTTACCATTTGGAGTAAGTATTCATGCCTCACACGCATGGACATGGTATGAAACAGCTCAGGGAGCCGACAAGCAAGGTCCTCTAGCCGGAATTCCTTATGATGGGAAACTTACTAAAAAAGATGGCAAAGGACAATGGTGGGATGGTTTAGATCCGCAGGAACTATACGCACAGAATCATGAACTTAGTAGTAAAAGTCAGAATCACGGTGCCATCCATTCTCAATGGGATTGGGCAGATGGTGCATCAGTTCCCAGCAAGGAATATTGTGACAATTTTTACGACAGAACTGTTGATATGATTAATAAATACAATCCCGATTTACTCTATTTTGATGATACGGCTCTTCCTCTATGGCCTGTAAGTGATGCCGGACTACGTATTGCTGCCGATTTTTACAATAGTAATATGAAGAGAAACAATGGAAAGCTGGATGCAGTTATTTTTGGGAAGGTTCTTACACCAGAGCAAAAAGAGTGTATTGTTTGGGATGTTGAAAGGGGTGCTCCCGACAAGATGCAGGAAAAAGCATGGCAAACATGTTCGTGCATCGGAGATTGGCACTATAATCGATCTGTTTACGATAACAACCGATATAAATCAGCAAAGACAGTTATACAAATGCTTGCAGATATAGTAAGTAAAAACGGTAATCTTTTGCTGAATATCCCTGTTCGCGGTGATGGAACCATCGACGATAAAGAAGTAGCTGTATTAGAAGGAATAGCAGGATGGATGGATATTAATAAAGAATCTATCTTCGACACTCGCACCTGGACCACCTTTGGAGAAGGTCCCGATGCCGAGAAAAAGAATCCGATGAATGCACAAGGATTCAATGAAGGCAAGAACAAATACACAGCCGAAGATATCCGTTTCACAGAGAAGAAAGGAACACTGTATGCCATTGTAATGGAGTGGCCCGAGAATGGCAAAATTGTTATCAAGTCATTGTCTGCCGGTTCTCCTAATTATGAAAAGGAGATTAAGAAAGTACAACTATTGGGAAGCGGAAAAATGTCGTTCACTCGTGACAATAACGGACTCATTGTTACTCTCCCAGAGCAGAAACCAAACAACATGCCACTGGTTCTGAAGATTAATAACGAACTATAAGACATCAATAATATGGAAACAAAAGAAACAGGATACCGCGTTCAGGAATACAATGGACCGGTAAAGAGATATTGCCAGACACTTGACTTGAAAGATGATCCGGAGCTGATTGCCGAATATAGAAAAAGACACAGCGAAGCTGAAGCATGGCCCGAGATTCTTAACGGAATCAGAGAGATAGGAATCCTTGAAATGGAAATATACATATTGGGCACACGCTTGTTTATGATTGTAGAAACGCCACTCGATTTCGACTGGGATTCGGCCATGAACAAACTAGCCACCTTGCCTTTACAGGCTGAATGGGAAGAATACATGTCTATCTTTCAGGTTTCAGAGCCGGGAGCTTCATCCGCCGAGAAATGGAAGCTAATGGACAGGATGTTTCATTTATATAATACTTAGTTTGACATACAAATTATCTGCGTTTATTAGATTTAAATAGTTTTTTAAGATTAATTTCGCTGATGTTTTTCATCTTAATCCTGCAATAAAAGTAGCGTAGTGATACGGTACCTTTATTGCAGGATTTTTTAATTCTTCTCTAAATAGTTTTTTCACATATCCACACTCTTATTTATCATTAGAAATAGTTACATTTGTTAATCAATAGAAAATTGATCTAATGAAAAAGAAATACTGCCCACAATGTGGGAATGAAATTCCATTCAATGAGATTCATAAATGTTTATGGAATAATTATCGCAAAATTACATGTCAATTTTGTGGTGATAAATTAGTTGTAAAATCAAAAGGAGGATCATGGAAGGGTATATTAGGTGCCCTTGCTTTTTCTATTCCCTACAATATACTATTTTTAAATTTAGGATGCAGTTTCTTAATATCAGTTATCGGAGGAGTATGCATCTGTTTTATTTCATGTGCAATACTCTTGACTGAATCTTTCCTTAAATGCAAAATTCAGAAAATAAAATCTACTAAATGAACGACTACTAAAAAAAATATTAGGAGAATAATAACTACTCTCCTAATACTTTTCTGCCCTTGTATTCTATTGCTTATATTTTATTCCACCAGCAAAACAATCTGTTGTTTTTCGTACATATCTACTTTGGGCAAGGAAACAACACTGTCCTTATCCTTGAAGTCCGGCCAAGCCTGTTTGGGTAGATAGATTGGTGCATCCTTACGCAGAGGAAGAATCCTAATGGACAAAATCTGATGATAAATATCCGGAGCATAGCGCTTCAAGCCAAGCTCAAAGGGTTTACCATTATAGAAATTGTCTGTCAGCAACTTATCGCCTAAATAAATCCTTGCCACATCACCAATATAAGGAAAGCTGAGGTAAAGATCTCGTTGCGGATCAATGTGCTCCGGCAATTCCACATTCCACACTGCAGCTCCTTTCTCAAAGTCAGAATCTTCCGGTTGCATGGCTACCTTTGCCTTGCCCATTTCAATCTTACGAGCCACACCAGCTTCCTTTACCAACTTTAAAGAAACTGCAAGAGGTCTTACTTCGGGGCGATTTATTTCATAACGCGTAAACATTCCATCGTGAGAGTCTTTCAGATCTTTCCCATTCATTGATAGTTTCTGAGGAGCAGGATATATGGAAACAAAAGCTTTATCTGTGGTTTTGGCGTCAAGTTGCAAGCGATTACCGTCACAAGTCAGTCCACTGCCCGACAGGAACAAACGCTGCTTCCCTGCCAGTTTTGCCTTCCAGCAAGTCAGCGAAGCAGCATCGCTTAGCACCACAATATTTATCGTTGTGCCTGATGCGTCACGTAGACGAATTGCCGCACCAGTGCCACACTTCACATCTGCAAAACAGATACGTCCGCCTACCCTTTTTGCCTTTACGGAAGAAGAGACGATAGTTACCCCTTTCCCTGCAAATGCAAACTCAGCCGGTATGCCTCCGCTCTTTGCAAATACCACAGTTAGCTCCTTTCCATCGGTCAGCTTCGCTATGGGCTGAGCAGTTGCATAGACCAGCGAAGCCCCATTCAGTTTCATGTTAAACGGCCAGAAGAAGCTGCAATCTGAAGGAACGGTTACAGGTACCGAAGGGAAAGTCAACCGGCCATCGGGTAAATCAACATCAAACTGCACACCTTCTTTCGGAGTCAGCGGTTTCAGCCTGTGATAATTGTTCACAAATACATATCCGCTGTGTCCATTGCTCCTCACACACCAACGTAACAGAGAATCGGCATTGAAATTAGTCGATGCATTGGCAGGAAATGAAGGTTGCATGGTAGTCAGTTCCGAACCAAAGTCATGCAGGAACAGATGCAATCGCCTCAGCAAATGATATTGCCCGTTTATCTGTCCGAATTCACCCAACGGAGCCTGAAAATCGTACGATTTCACCGGAAGATCATTCCAGTAAGTATGATTGCTGGCCTGCTTCTCATTCAGCGTAGAAAGCACACCTTCAGGATTCGTTCCTCCATGATACATATAATATCCCGGCAGATTACTTCCCGAACCTACACGTACCAAAGCCATAGAATAGACATCCATCGGGGCAATGCTTATACGGCGGTGATAACTCGGCATCATTCCGCCTCCCAGTTCACAGGTAAGGTAAGGATAAGCCATATCGCTTCTATCGTCCTTATCGAATTGCTTAGGTAATTGCTCTGTAGCAATCACTGTAGATCCGCGGAAAGAGCGGAATATATAACTCTTGCCGTAATCACCCGGCATCTCCTTCAGCGACCTGTCCCAGAATCCATCAGCATAATCCCCATATAGCGGGATAATCTCGCCAAAAGTAGCCGGTGTACTCAGCTTTGGCCATCCGGTTCTGGTGTAGAGTGGCACATCAAAGCCAATCTCTCTCACCATCTTTTTCAGTGTCATCAAGTGTTCCCACTTGCCACCATATTCATTCTCGAGCTGAACCCCGATTACCGGTCCGCCATCTTTCCACATCATTCCTTTTACCTGATCAAAGATGTGGCTATACCAGTTCTGCAACTTCGGCAGATATTCAGGATTATTTTCGCGCAGCTTAAAACCACCGTTCACCATCCATTCAGGAAAACCGCCGTTGCGCACCTCGCCGTGGCACCAAGGTCCGATTCTCAGCACCACATACAAGCCCAGTTCGTGGCAAAGCTCAACAAACTTATGTAAATCATGCTGTCCTGTCCAGTTATACTTACCTTCCACTTCCTCATGGTGAATCCAGAAAACGTAGGTAGCCACCACAGTTATTCCTCCGGCCTTCATCTTCAGAAGTTCATTGCGCCATTCCCCTTCAGGGTAACGGGAAAAATGAAACTCTCCCATTACCGGTAACACAGGTTTCCCATTTAACAGCATGCTTTGGGAGTTAAATGTAATAGTATTTCCCTGAGGATTCACAGCCGTGCCAAGATGGAATATATCCCCGTTCATCTTTTCTCCCTTAGGTACTTTTACTACATATAGTTTTTGTTTATCTGCATTTTTCAGCGAAACGCCGTGCACTGATGCGTTGGCATTATAGAGACAACAAAACAACAGAATGAGATTTATCAGAGCAATCTTCAAGTTTCTCTTAAACATTAGTATCTTATTTTTTTATTCATGTAAAACTACCTATTAAAACTCAAAATACATTTAATCAATCCACTCATTTATCACACTCTTTTTCATAGTCTTTTTTATTATTTCTACTCGAACTTGATCTTAACTGGTATGGCATATTGCTTTTACTTAAATTCATAGTATATTTTTGATTTAATTTCTTCAATACATAAATTCAATAAGAAATATCCCTCTTATTGAATAGCATATTAACTTAACAAAGATAATATTTTTTTAGATAAAAAAGAAATATATATTAAACATATTTCATCATAAAAGCAGTTCTTTTTTAACAAGAATCAAGTCATTAAATCCTTCCAATAGATTGCCTGACTTATCGCAATTCCTATTTTCTGAGAGTTTCACACCAGGTACGGAGAATAATTAAATGAATCGCCAAAGCCCAATAATATCCCAATCATTCCTCAATAAATAAAATCCATTCACCAATAATTTTTATTTATTGGTGAATGGATTTAGAATATAGTAAATTGCTTACGTCTGAAACTGTAATGCATGGATCTAAATTGCCGTAGGCTAGTGGTTCCAGTCCATTTTTCTCCTTTAGGTAACTAAAAAGAGCTTTTTTCAGCTTTGGATAGACAGCACCAGTTAGGGCATAAGCAATATCAACCTATTTGGGAAATGATGCATCTGTCTCTTATCTCTAAAATTGCAAGGTTTTACACGGATTTTATTTTTTATTTAAAAATAAAACTATTTAATATATTTCTTCTGTGCTGTTCCATGAACGTAAGTTCAGCAAGCCTCTTCTATAACTATCTATATTACAGCATTTTGCATGAACGTAAAATCAGTTGGTTTATCAGCTGGTTTTTACACACTGATATTACTCCATAAATGCTTGTTCATTTTACATTATTTAACGCATTTTTTGAACAAATACGATTTTTCTGCATAATGTGATTAATTTGTCGATTCTTACATTTTCTATTTGGAGCGCTTTGTTTATACCCGTACTTTTGCATTGAACAACAAATCAGAATGGCCATTTTGAGAACAATTAATATTTAGAAACTAAAATCACTATGAAAAAAGATAAATATATACTATTCAATGTATTAACAAAATAAAAACATATGCTTATACTTAGAAATATGCTGGCATACAGATTTAACCTAAAAGACTCTGGCTTTTCGTACCTGGAAACCTTCCTTATGGTTCTTACAAACGTAAATCATGGGGAAAGAGAGGTTGTTGGCTTCTTTTTTTACTGATAAATGACACCCTATTAAGCATTTTTAGCGAATAGGCATGCTAATACTATAACTTTTATCAATCTTTCCAAACACAGATTTGTTTAAATCCTAGGAGTTACATTAGAAAAAAAATAGAAACAACAATTTAAAACAGAAGAAGATGGAAAAAGTATTGATAGCAATAGATTATGATGAAACAGCACAAAAAGTTGCTGAAGAGGGTTATGCATTGGCAAAAGCTATGAATGCTCAGGCAATATTATTGCACGTATTACATGAACGGCCCAATTACTATATTGACAGTCCCTCTGTTTATGAAATGCACATTGGCTACATTGAAGATTTAAAAATTGCAATTCAAAAGTTTCTGGATAATACAAAGAAGCACCTTGGCGATAAATATATTCTCACAGTACTGAAAGAAGGCGATATTGCCGAGACAATCTTAGAAACTGCCAGAGATTTGGGCGTTGATATTATTGTGATGGGAACTCATAGCAGAAGATGGTTGGAAAATATTATTATGGGAAGTGATGCAAAATCGGTATTAAAGAGAACCTCCATCCCACTTTACATTGTTCCACTAAAGATACAGGACTGACAACAACCGTTTTTTGTAAACAGACACGGTGTAACAGCTGCGAGTTTATTAATTAAAATCTTATAGAAATGGTAAAGAAGAAAGTTTTCGTTAGTTTCGATCATGACAATGACCGGCAGTACAGACATCTTTTAGAAGAATGGAATGCAAATTCTGAGTTTGAATTTTGTTTTAATAACCTATCACCAAATGAGATAAAGAAAGAAGATATACCAAAAGTAAAAGATGCTTTAACCAGAAAAATTAGCCAGGCCGATTATACATTTGTAATAATTGGAAAGGAAGCTAATAAAGAGAGCAAGCATCATGCGGAGATTGGCTATAAGAACTGGCAGAACTTTGAAGTTGCTCAAAGTAAAGCCAATAAGAATAAATTAGTAGGAGTAAAACTTGATAAGAAATTTGAATCGCCCGACGAATTGGTGGGCTGTGGTGCCAAATGCGCAATGAGCTTTACTGAGGATGTAATATTGAAAGCATTAAAAGAAACGTAATTCAATATCATAGAATTGTATAATATATGTAATCTATATAAATAGTACTAAAATAATTGATTATAAATTTGTTTACCAAATAATTTTACCATACATTTACCACAATTTAAGATTAAGTAAGATTAAATCTCACTTAATAACCAAATTCCCTAACCATTGAAAAAAGAGAGGACATCAAAATCCTCTCTTTTCTTATGATAACACCTCTCACACTTATTTTAAGGTGCTCCTGATAATTCACAATAACCTTCATGTAAATGGTGTATAAATACGATTTTGATAGTTGCATGCCAGCTCTACCTTAGTGTACGTACTAATTTCAAAATACTTCTTTCTATTTATCAATATTTCATACGTTTACACTATCATAAAGGCGCTGTCTTTTTTGTTTTTTATCAAAAAACAAAGAATGATATAACGCTTTGTTATTGTAACAAATTCATCCATATACTGAATACATTCTACTATTTTGGGCCACTCCAAATGAGTTATCTTTGTAATGTTAGAAAAACACAACAAGAACTCTTAAACGGTAGTTTTAATCCATTAAAAACAGAAAAAACAAGTGTTACATACAATGCCACTATCAAATTAGTGTATCATAAATCCCCTATTCCGTTGTTTACAACAATCCGAACTGAGCTGCTTTGGCTTTCATGAACTGCAAACTGCCTGTTGCCAGCTGGTCTGCATCATATTTTGACGGTCTCCACAAGGAAACGGCACTGGCCATGCCCTCTACCTGCGAAGTGAAGTTTTCCAGAACCAGATTTCCGGTAAAGTCTATCGTTGCCAATCCGCGGAACAGGCTGTCCCAATCTACATTTCCTTCACCCAGCATACCACGGTTGCTCTCTGTCATGTGAATGTGTTTCAGTCTTTCGCCTGCGGCAATCACCGG
>Ga0183099_1000117_pt1 | contig 78011 bp, 78 predicted proteins | sample Biomet1_FD_127788 | JGI IMG/M metagenome (GOLD analysis project Ga0183099, IMG submission 127788) | Microbial communities from bioreactor (seeded with anoxic lake sediment) at LBNL, California, USA - Biofuel metagenome 1 | ecosystem: Engineered > Bioreactor > Anaerobic > Unclassified ...
CAGAAAAAGTTTTTTTTAATGTCACTAATGTCACTGGCTGAAGCCCGATAAACAAAGGGTTTGTGACATTATGACATTAGTGGCATTAAAAAAACTTTTTTTGTTAGGGTCTTTAGCTCAAGCTCATTTATGGGGGATGCCCCCTAAATAACCGAAGAAGATTAAGATGCTATAATTTGTATTGAATCAAGTTGTGGTTCAGTATGTTGAGTTTTTTTCTAAAGTATGAGAAACAGATAACCTTTGTGCTTTATATTGATAATCTAACGTTTGTAAATACAACTATTCGCTATATTGTAAATATTGGCAAATTGTAGCTATAGGAAACAATTCTGAATGATAACAGGAGGGGGAATAAATTAAGATGTTCAATTATTGACAACTAATCTTTTATAATCATGATATGTAAACGTTAACGTTTAAGATTTGTTAACTTAAAGGCTGTTTAAAGTAATAATGATGTAGAAATATTTGTATATTTAAAAAATCATATTATCTTTGCAATTGTCAACTGGAGATTACAATCTACTATAATAAAAACAACATGAGCAGCAGGATAGAACATTTAGGAGTGGTAAATACTATAGAAGGGAATTGCCTTCATGTAGCGATATCACAATCATCAGCATGTGCAGAGTGCAAAGTTGCCGGGCATTGTAACGCATCAGAATCAAAGGATAAAATAATAGATATTATTACAGATAAAGCCAACGAATACAGCATTGGAGAGAGTGTCAAGGTTTCAACTACAAATGGAGTAGGGATCATGGCGACTATATATGCTTATGTATTGCCGTTGGTGATTATGATGGCAGTTCTGTTCATTGTTAAGGCGATAACAGAAAGTGATGGTTGGGCTGCCATGTCAGCTTTGTTTTCATTAATACCATATTATTTTTGCGTATATATATTGAGAAATAAGATAAGCAATAAGGTGTATTTTGAAATAGAAAAAATGAATAACTAAAACAAATACAAACAAATTATGAATTTTATTTTAACTTCGGTGATCGCTCTTGGGGCAATAGCACTAATATCTTCTGTGGTGCTATATCTTGTGTCCAAGAAGTTTGCCGTTAATGAAGATCCGCGTATTGGCACGGTCTCTGAGTTACTGCCTGGCGCTAATTGCGGTGGCTGTGGCTTTGCAGGATGTTCCGGTATGGCTTGCGCTCTGGTGGCAGGAGCCGACAATGGTTCCATAGAAGGACTTCGTTGCCCTGTAGGTGGTGGCGAGGTGATGGAAAAGATCGCCGATACATTGGGTATGGCAGCTTCATCATCAGAACCATTAGTGGCTGTTGTACGTTGCAATGGAACTTGTGATAATCGCCCTCGCATAGCAGAGTATGATGGTTTGCATACATGTGCAGCTGTCAATTCAACAAGTGCCGGTGAAACTGAGTGCGGTTATGGATGCCTTGGTTGTGGAGACTGCGTAGGTGTATGTCAGTTTGATGCAATTCACATGAATCCAGAAACATGTCTTCCTGAAGTGGATGAAGAAAAGTGTACAAGTTGTGGTGCATGCGTAAAAGCATGTCCTCGTAATATAATAGAACTTCGCAAAAAGGGACCTGACGGTCATCGTGTTTACGTGCAATGCGTGAATAAAGACAAGGGAGCTGTAGCAAAAAAAGCTTGTAGCGTTGCTTGTATAGGTTGTGGTAAATGTGAAAAAGTTTGCCAGTCTGACGCTATAACAATAGAGAATAATCTCAGTTATATTGACTTCAACAAGTGCAGCGTATGTACAAAGTGTGTTGATGAATGTCCTACTGGGGCTATCGTAAAGATAAACTTTACAATAAAGAAAGAAGCGGAGGTTGAAGCATGAGATTACATACATTCAAGATAGGTGGTGTACACCCTGAAGAAAACAAGATAACTGCTGAGATTGAGACAAGGAATGCTGCATTGCCTAAAGTCGCAATATTCCCGTTGGGGCAGCACATTGGCGCTCCAGCAAAGCCAGTTGTTAAACGTGGTGACGTAGTAAAGGTCGGTACGTTGATAGCTGAAGCCGGTGGTTTCGTTAGTGCTCCGATATACAGTTCGGTTTCTGGAACGGTTGCAAAGATAGATACAAGTATTGATGCTACAGGATATCGCAAGCCTGTGATTATAATCAATGTTGAAGGAGATGAATGGGAGGATGGTATTGACAGAAGTGAAAAAATTGAAAGTATTGCTGAGCATCCTGAACTTACTCCTGAAAATATTTCAGATACAATAAAGAAATCAGGTATTACTGGTATGGGTGGTGCTGGTTTTCCCACATTTATAAAGTTATGTCCGCCACCAACAGCAAAGGCTGAATGCGTGATTATAAACGGAGTGGAGTGCGAACCATATATTACGTCAGACTATCGATTAATGATGGAGCATGCTGAGGAGGTAATAGTAGGTTTGCAACTGCTAATGAAAGCTACTAAAGTGGAGCGTGGATATATCGGTATTGAGGAAAACAAACCTGAAGCTATAAAGTTGCTTACACAACTAACGGCAGATGATTCACGTATAGAAATAGTAGAACTTGCACAGAAATATCCACAAGGTGGTGAAAAGCAACTCGTGGATGCCGTCATGAATCGTCAGGTTCCAGCACCTCCTGCAATTCCTGTGAATGTTGGAGCGATAGTTCAGAATGTAGGTACTGCTTACGCTGTATATCAAGCAGTTATGAAGCATAAACCTTTGTTCGAAAGATACACTACTGTAACAGGAAAACAAGTAAAGAATCCGGGTAACTACCTTGTAAGAATGGGAACTACCTTTGCTGAACTTATACGTGCATGCGGTGGAATGCCTGAAGGTGATAATAAAGTATTAGCAGGTGGTCCTATGATGGGTAAATCTGTTATGTCTTTGGATGTACCTGTTACGAAAGGCACAAACTCAATAACAATCCTTAGTGGCGATGATGCCCATCGCAAGGCTATGCAACCATGTATACGTTGTGGAAAATGCGTTGAGGTATGTCCTATGGGATTGGAACCATATCTCTTGGCTACACTTTCCGCAAACAAGTTGTATGAGCGCATGGAGAATGAAGGCGCTACATCTTGTATGTCATGTGGCTCATGTCAGTTTACTTGTCCTTCTCATCGTCCAATATTGGATAATATTCTTCAAGGTAAGGGTGTTGTAATGGGAATGATTAAGGCTAGGAATGTCAAGAAGTAGTATTTAAAAAAGAATTATCAAAAATGGGAAAATTAATAGTATCTCTTTCACCGCATGCCCATGGAACAGACAGTGTTGAAAAAAACATGTTTGGAGTTGTCATAGCACTTATTCCGGCAATACTCGTCTCTTTCTTTTATTTCGGACTTGGTTCAGTTGTAGTATTGCTTAGCAGTGTGGCTTTCTGCATGTTCTTTGAGTGGGCAATAACAAAATATATGTTGAAGCGCGAACCTACATTGACAGATGGTTCGGCCATAGTTACAGGATTACTTCTGGGCATGAATCTGCCTAGTAATCTGCCAGTGTGGATTGTTATCATTGGTGCCCTTGTTGCGATAGGTGTTGCAAAAATGACTTTTGGAGGACTTGGAAACAATCCTTTCAATCCAGCACTAGTAGGACGTTGCATATTGCTTGTAAGCTTTCCTGCCCAGATGACGTCATGGCCAATGGCTGGACAGTTGACAAGTTATCTTGATGCCCGGACCGGAGCTACTCCGCTTGCAATAATGAAACAAGCCATAAAGAGTGGTGATGCGTCTATATTGGACAAGTTACCACCTGCCACACAACTCCTTTTAGGTTCAAATCCAACTTTGGGACTTGGTACTATTGGTGAGGTTTGTGCTTTGGCTCTTTTACTAGGTTTAGGTTATTTGTTGTGGAAGAAGATTATAACATGGCATATTCCGTTATCAATAATTGCAACGGTATTTGTATTCAGCGGTTTGCTACACTTCGTAAATCCAGTCTATGCTAATCCTTTGAGTGAAATTCTCAGTGGAGGATTGATGTTAGGCGCAATCTTCATGGCAACTGATTATGTGACATCACCAATGACTCATAAAGGGCAGTTGATTTATGGTATAGCAATTGGATTTCTTACCGTAGTAATACGTAATTGGGGAAGTTATCCTGAAGGAATGAGCTTTGCTATACTAATAATGAACGCTTTCACACCGATAATCAATTTATCAACGAAACCAAAGCGTTTTGGAGAGGTCGTAAAGAAGTTAATAAACAAAGGTAATTAAAGTAAAATATAAGAAGATGGAAAAATTAAAATCATCTTTACCAAATATGGTTGTCGTTCTTGTTGGCTTCTCTATTGTAATAGGAGGTTTGCTTGCTTATGTCAATCACATTACGGAAGGACCGATAAAGCAAAAGGAGCAACAGACTCTTGCCGCAGGAATAAAAACCGTTATGCAGAATAATAATGTGAGAGTTGCTGATTCTGAAACTTTAAACGAGACCATAGATGGCAAGGCTGCCACTTTTATCATTCATCCATGCTCTGATAATTCTGGAAAGAATATCGGTTCGGCTGTTGAAAGCACAACGAATGGATTTGGTGGTGATCTTCAGGTCCTTGTAGGTTTTGACAACGATGGAAAAATTCTCGGCTATACAATCCTGAAGAGTTCTGAGACACCCGGACTGGGAGCAAAGGCTGGAGTATGGTTTCAGAAGGATGGTAAGGGTAATGTCATCGGTATGAGTCCTAAAGATAAGCCGTTGGCAGTAAGCAAGGATGGAGGAGATGTTGACGCTATTACAGCTTCTACAATAACTAGTCGCGCTTTTTTGAAAGCCATCAATCAGGCTTATGCTGCTTATGCAAAGAAAAAATGATGTGTATTTAAAAATTTGGAATAATGAGCAATTTTAAAATATTACTGAATGGACTTATTAAGGAAAATCCTACATTTGTATTGTTCCTTGGTATGTGTCCTACATTGGCGACAACAACCAGTGCTATAAATGGACTTTCCATGGGATTGGCAACAATGGCTGTGCTGGTATGTACAAACTTTGTGATATCTTGTATAAAGAAGATCACTCCAGATATGGTTAGGATTCCTGTGTTTATTGTAGTTATAGCTGCTTTCGTGACTATTCTTCAGATGTTTATGAGTGCCTATGCACCAGATTCAATAAACAAGGCTTTAGGTATCTATATACCGCTTATCGTAGTAAACTGTATCATCCTTGGGCGCGCAGAGAGTTTTGCCTGCAAGAATACTCCAATAGCAAGTATTTTTGATGGTTTAGGTATCGGTTTGGGATTCACTTGCGGTCTTACATTGCTTGGTTGCGTAAGGGAATTCCTTGGAGCAGGAAGTCTTTTCGGAGTAGTGGTGATGCCTGAGACGACAAACATACTCTTGTTTGTGCTTCCTCCAGGAGCATTCCTTACATTAGGTTATCTGGTTGCTATCTTCAATAAATTGAAGAGTGAGTAAATGAATAATAAACACATATAAAAATTAAATATATGGAATACTTATTGATCTTTATATCAGCGATATTCGTTAATAATATCGTGCTGTCCCAGTTCTTGGGAATATGCCCTTTTCTGGGAGTATCAAAAAAGATAGATACAGCAATCGGTATGGGTGGTGCATTGGCTTTTGTGCTTACTCTTGCTACAATAATAACATGGCTAGTCCAGAAATATGTTCTTGATGCATTAGGACTAGCTTATCTACAGACATTGTCATTTATTCTTATCATAGCCGCACTTGTGCAGATGGTGGAAATAATCTTAAAAAAGGTATCTCCAGCCTTGTATCAGGCATTGGGAATATTCTTACCGCTTATCACAACAAACTGCTGCGTGCTTGGTGTTGCAATCCTTGTAATACAGAAGGATTACAACCTTGTGGAAAGTATTGTTTATGCTTTCTCAACTGCCTTGGGATTCGCATTAGCTTTGGTTTTGTTTGCAGGAATACGTGAACAACAGGAACTTGTGAAAATACCAAAAGGTATGCAGGGAATGAGCATTGTATTGATAACAGCTTCGTTATTAGCCCTTTCTTTTATGGGATTCAGTGGATTGGAAAGTGGACTTCGTACATTGTTTGGATTGGCATAAAGTCAATAAAACAAAAAAATATTTCAAAGGTATACAATTTTAAATAAATTGTGTACCTTTGTGCGGTTTAAACATTTTAAAATCTTATGAAACAAACAATACTTGTTACAGGTGGTACAGGCTTCATTGGCTCTCACACCACTGTGGAATTGATTGAAGCAGGCTATAAAGTAGTTATTGTAGACAATCTGAGTAATTCAAAGGTAGAGGTTCTTGACGGTATCGAAAAAATTACTGGTGTGCGTCCAGCATTTGAAAATGTAGATCTTCGTGATAAGGCAGCTGCAGAAAACGTATTAAAAAAATATCCTGATATTGAGGGTATTATTCATTTCGCAGCTTCAAAGGCAGTGGGAGAGAGTGTAAAGATACCTCTTGTTTATTATCGTAACAACATAGTTTCACTTGTTAATCTTTTGGAACTTATGCCAGAGTATAATGTAAAGGGAATTATTTTTTCTTCAAGTTGTACTGTATATGGTCAGCCAAAACCAGAGAACCTTCCTGTAACCGAGGATGCACCTCATCAGAAGGCTACATCTCCTTATGGTAACACAAAGGAAATCAACGAGCAGATAATTTATGACTACATACATAGTGGAGCAAATATAAAGAGTATTGTATTGAGATATTTTAATCCAATTGGAGCTCATCCAACTGCTCTAATTGGTGAATTGCCAAATGGTGTTCCTGCTAACCTTATTCCTTATGTAACACAGACTGCAATCGGAATCCGTAAGGAACTTACAATCTTTGGTAGTGACTATGATACAGAAGACGGAACATGTATCCGTGATTATATTTATGTAGTAGATTTGGCAAAGGCACACGTAGCAGCAATGAGTCGTGTACTTGATAAGGAAACAGATAAGATTGAATATTTCAATATCGGTACAGGTCGTGGAAATTCAACAAAGGAACTTGTTGATACTTTCGAGAAAGCAACCGGTGTAAAGGTTAATTGGAAGTTTGGACCACGTCGTGAGGGAGATATTGAAAAGATATGGGGTGATTGCAGTAAAGCCAACAAAGTTTTAGGTTGGAAAGCTGAAGCCACACTCGCAGATGTCATGGCCAGTGCATGGAAATGGCAGTTGAAACTTCGTGAAGATGGAGTAATGTAATTTAAATTTATAAATTCTGTTACCGATAATTCGAACAGAAATTTTGTGTTTGTGTTGTTTGAGTCTGCAATGTTATATTGTGGACTCATTTTTTGTTTTGTTAAATATGATTAAAGTTTGAGCTTATCAGTTTTGCAGTTCAGTCTATTCCAACAATTCTTGTTACCTTTGCAGGCGCTGTCACGAGATGGCAGCATTAATTCAAACCTAATTAAATATTAAATTAAAATGGCAACAAAAATCAGATTGCAGCGTGGCGGTCGTAAAGGCTATGCTTTTTATGGTATCGTTATCGCTGATGTTAGAGCACCACGTGATGGTAAATTTACTGAGAAGATTGGTACATTCAATCCAAACACCAATCCAGCTACTGTAGATTTGAATTTCGAACGCGCCCTTTACTGGGTAGAGGGTGGCGCACAGCCAACAGACACAGTTCGTAACATTCTTAAAAGCGAAGGCGTTTACATGATGAAGCATCTTCGTGGTGGTGTTAAGAAGGGTGCATTTGACGAGGCTGCTGCTCAGAAGAAGTTTGATGCTTGGAAAGAAAACAAGTTGATGGGCTTTGAAGCTATCAGTGAAAAGGATGCAAAGGCTAAAAAGGATGCTCTCGAAGCAGCTTTTGAGGCTGAGAAGAAGGTTAATGAAGCTATCGCTAAGAAGGTGGCTGACAAGAAAGCTGCAAATGCTACTGCTGAGGTAGAGGCTACTGCAACAGAAGAGACAACAGAGGCTCCTGCAGAGGAAGCTGCTGAAGCTCCAGCTGAGGCTTAATCTTCTTAGATTAAAATCTATAATAAGGATGATTTCTTTTGAAGTCATCCTTATTTTTTTTATTTTATCAATATTTTTTGATGTTAATATGCAAGCGATATTAACATTGTTATGTAAATATATTAACTTTGTAACGAAAGTTTGTAAGTGACCATTATCAAACTGTTATAACATTAAATGTTGTTCATTTTATCGGATATTTGGGTGCTCACGATTGAAAGTTTCTTAAAATATACGTTTTTGGGAACTTTTTTAATATTATTTAGTTGCTGATGTTAGTTACTCTAAGCGATTTATTGTAATTTTGTGGTCACTAATTTATAATCGGTTAAATACAAATAATTATGGCTGAGACGATTGATATTCGTGAACTAAATATTATGATTGAGCAGCAGAGCGGTTTTATAACTAATCTTGTTGCTGGTATGGATAAGGTTATCGTGGGTCAGAAACATCTTATTGACTCACTTCTTATCTCACTTCTTAGTGATGGACATATTTTGTTGGAAGGTGTTCCTGGTTTGGCAAAGACTCTTGCTATAAAGACTCTAGCTCAGCTTATAGATGCCGATTTCAGTAGAATTCAGTTTACCCCTGATCTCCTTCCTGCTGATGTCATTGGTACACAAATATATTCACAGAAAGATGAGACTTTCCATGTAAAAAAAGGTCCTGTATTTGCTAATTTCATTCTTGCTGATGAAATTAACCGTGCTCCAGCTAAGGTTCAGAGTGCTCTTCTTGAGGCAATGCAAGAGCATCAGGTCACTATTGGTGATCATACATTTGCTTTACCAAAACCTTTCTTGGTAATGGCAACTCAGAACCCAATTGAACAAGAAGGCACATATCAGTTGCCTGAGGCTCAGATTGACCGTTTTATGCTAAAGGTAGTGATTGATTATCCTACAATAGAAGAGGAAAAACTTATCATTCGTGAGAATATCAACGGAAGTCTGCCTACTGTTACAGCTGTAACTTCAGCAAAGGAAATAATGGCCGCTCGTGATGTTGTCAATAAGGTGTACATTGACGATAAGATTGCACAATATATTGCTGATATCGTCTTTGCAAGTCGTTACCCAGAGCGTTATGGACTTTCTGAATTGAAGGGAATGATTACTTATGGAGGTTCTCCACGTGCAAGTATCAACTTGGCTAAGGCAAGTAGAGCTTATGCTTTTATTAAGCACCGTGGTTATGTTGTTCCTGAAGATGTACGTGCCGTTGTTCATGACGTTATGCGTCATCGTATTGGTCTTTCTTACGAAGCAGAGGCAAGTAATGTTTCTTCAGAGGAAATTGTATCAAAGATTGTCAACAAGGTTGAAGTTCCTTAAATTACACTTTGCAATCTAATAAACAAGAACAAAGGATTAAGTTAATGGAAACATCTGAAATCATAAAGAAAGTAAGGAAGGTAGAGATTAAAACTCGCGGACTGAGCCAAAACATTTTTGCCGGTCAGTATCATTCTGCCTTTAAGGGTAGAGGTATGGCTTTTAGCGAAGTGCGTGAGTATCAGTATGGCGATGATGTTCGCGATATTGATTGGAATGTAACTGCCCGTTTTCATCATCCTTACATCAAGGTTTTTGAGGAAGAAAGAGAGCTTACAGTAATGTTGCTTGTTGACGTGAGCGGTTCGCTTGACTTCGGTACTATTCACCAGACAAAACGTGACATGGTCACGGAGATTGCTGCAACTCTGGCATTCAGTGCCATTCAAAATAATGATAAAATTGGTGTGATTTTCTTTTCCGACAAGATAGAAAAATATATCTTGCCAAAAAAGGGTAAAAAGCACATTCTGTATATTATCAGAGAATTGTTGGATTTCAAACCGCAAAGTCGTCGTACAGATATTGGTATGGCTGTTTCATATTTTACTAGAATGATGAAGAGACGCTGTACTGCATTCCTGCTAAGCGACTTCTATACACGTGATGATTTCTACAAAGAGATGCAGATTGCTAATTCAAAGCATGATATGATAGCCATACAGGTATATGACCAACGTGCCAAAATGTTGCCTGATATCGGACTGATGAAAGTTCGTGACGCAGAAACAGGACACGAAATGATTATTGACACGAGTTCAGCTAAATTTCGTCATGCTCATACTGCCTATTGGTTGGAGCGTGAGGAAGATTTGCGCAGGCTCTTTGCAATGAGTAACGTTGACTGGACTTCTATTGCAACAAATGAGGACTTTGCTAAAGCCCTTATGCTATTATTTAAGAAAAGAGCGTAAATGAGATATCTGAAAACCATAATATGTTTGATGTGTCTGTTGGGAATGAGTTTCAGCGGACATGCACAAACTGTTCAGGTGGAGCAGAAAATAGATTCTGTTTCTATACTTATCGGACAGCAGGCTCGCATGACTGTAACTGTTACAGCTCAGCATGGTGCTAAGATTGATTGGCAGAAATTCAAACCGTCACAATATATTACTCCTGGTGTTGAAGTCGTAAATTCAGAGAATGGCGAGACATCTGAGGTAGACGGAATGACAAAGGTGAGCAAGATTTATACTCTCACTAGTTTTGACGAAAGATTATATGCTATTCCTCCTATAAAGGTGAGTGTAAACGGCAAGCCTTATGCTGGAACTCAATTGGCTTTGAAAGTGCTGACGGTTGATGTTGATACTGTGCATCCAAACCAATTCTTTCCACCGAAAGACGTTCAAAGTAATCCTTTTCAATGGGCTGATTTCAGTTTTGCATTTTGGTTGAGCGTAGTGTTGGTAATTCTTTGCTGTATAGTATATTATCTCTATAGTAGACTGAAAAGTAATAAGCCAGTTATAACAAGAATACGTATTGTAAAACATATACCTGCACACAAGAAGGCTTTGACCGAAATTGACAAGATTAAGTCAGAACACATGCAGGTGTCTGAAAATCAAAAAGAATACTACACAAAGCTTACTGATACTGTTAGACAGTATATTCAGGAAAGATTTGGATTCAATGCTATGGAAATGACAAGTAACGAAATCATTTACAGACTTCGTGAAAGTGGTGACCAAAAAAGTATTGATGAACTTCATGAGTTGTTTGAAACTGCCGACTTGGTAAAGTTCGCAAAGCATAGCGCATTGATTAATGAAAATGATCTTAATCTTGTGAACGCTATTAATTTTATTGATGGAACGAAGACGGCAACCGAAGAAACAGAAGAAAAAATTATACCGCAACTAAGTGATGACGAAGAGAAATCTAGAAAGAGTAGAATGACTATCAAGTCGCTTATTTCTGTTATTACTGTAGCTGTTGTTGTATTATTGGTGTATATTATATATAGTATATATCAGTTGTTAGGATAAGATTATGGAATTTGCAAGTAAAGAATACTTCATATTATTGATATTGCTCATACCGTATATATTATGGTATTTCCTATATCGAAAGAAAAGTGAGCCCACAATGCAGATGAGTGACACTTTTGCATATCGTTATGCACCAAAAAGTTGGCGCATGCGACTTGTAAATCTGCCAATGGTACTGCGCTGTATAGCTTTCACTCTTATTGTCATTGTTATGGCGCGTCCACAAACACATAATTCATGGGATGATAAGCAAGTTGACGGAATAGATATTATGATGGCAATGGATGTTTCAACATCAATGCTTGCCGAGGACTTAAAACCAAACCGTCTTGAGGCTGCCAAAAATGTTGCGTCTGAATTTATTGCTGACCGTCCTAACGACAATATCGGTCTGACAATATTTGCTGGTGAAGCATTTACTCAATGTCCAATGACAACAGATCATGCGTCACTTATTAATCTGTTGCAAAGTGTGAGGACTGACATCGCTGCTCGTGGACTAATCTCTGACGGTACAGCTGTTGGTATGGGATTGGCGAATGCTGTAAGCAGACTTAAAAATTCAAAGTCAAGGAGTAAAGTTGTAATTTTGCTTACTGACGGTAGTAATAATATGGGTGATATATCTCCTATGACAAGTGCGCAGATTGCGCGTAGCCTTGGCATAAGAGTTTACACTATTGGTTTGGGTACCAACAAGGTAGCTCCTTATCCAATGCCTGTCGCAGGTGGTGTTCAATATGTGAATATTCCTGTAGAAATAGACACAAAGACGTTGAGCGATATAGCTGCTATGACCGAAGGTAATTTTTATAGAGCAACAAATAATAGGGAATTAAAGCAAATATATAAGGATATAGACAAATTGGAAAAGACCAAGATGGATGTTAAAACATACTCAAAGCGTTATGAGGCCTATCAGCCTTTTGCAATAGCAGCTTTGCTAGTCTTGCTTTTTGAATTAATATTACGTACTACAGTATTGCGTCGTATCCCATAAATATATATAACTATGTTAAGATTTCAAGATTCAATATATCTGTGGTTGCTGCTCATCTTGCCTGTAATGGCAATGGTGAGATTTATAGTTTGGCGACAGCGTCGTAGCAAACTACGAAAGTTTGGTGACCCTGAATTGCTCAAACAACTCATGCCGGATGTTTCTAAATATCGTCCAACAGTGAAGTTCTGGTTGCTGATGTCAGCAATAGCGATTCTTATTTGTATGATAGCTCGTCCACAAATGGGCACAAAGGTATCTCACGAGAAACGAAATGGAATACAGGCTATCATAGCTCTTGATATAAGTAATTCTATGATGGCAGAAGATGTAATGCCATCAAGGTTGGCAAAGAGCAAGTTGCTAGTTGAGAATATGGTCGACCACTTTAATAATGATAAGGTGGGACTTGTTGTCTTTGCGGGTGATGCATTTGTTCAGTTGCCTATTACAAGCGATTATGTTTCGGCAAAGATGTTTTTGCAGAATATCGAACCGTCACTTATTGCTACTCAAGGTACTGATATAGCAAAGGCTATTACATTGTCAGAAAGCAGTTTCACTCAGCAGGATAAGGTTGGTAAGGCTATTATTGTAATCACTGATGGTGAAGATCATGAAGGTGGTGCTCTGGAAGCAGCTAAAGATGCTCGTAAAAAAGGTATCAACGTATTTATACTAGGAGTCGGTGATCCAAAAGGGGCACCTATTCCTGATGGAAATGGCGGATATCTTAAAGACAATACCGGACAGACAGTTATGTCGGCTTTGAATGAGCAGATGTGTCAACAGGTTGCTGAAGCGGGTAGTGGCACGTATATTCATGTAGACAATACTAATGACGCTCAGGAAAAACTTAATGACGAATTGACAAAGTTGCAGAGCGGCGAAACCAACAGTGTGATTTTTAGTGAGTATAATGAGCAGTTCCAGGCATTTGGACTGATACTTATATTATTACTTATTGCTGAAATTTGTGTATTGGAATCTAAGAATCCATTGGTTAAGAATGTCAGATTGTTTAAAAAGAAAAAATGATGAGAGGTCTTAAATATATATTCATCCTTTTGTCTATCTTTGTTTGTGCAGGTGGATTTGCTCAATCAGACAGACAATATATCAGAAATGGCAATAAACTATTTCACCAGCAAAATTATGCAAAGGCTGAAGTGGAGTATAGAAAGGCTGTTTCAAAGAATCCGAATAATTCTCAAGCTATATATAATCTCGGTAATGCTTTACTAATGCAGCAGAAGGACTCGGCTGCAACGTCTTTGTTTCAAAAATCAGGAAAAATTGAAACGAGTAAGATAAGAAAGGCTATGAGTTATCATAACATTGGTGTAATTTGTCAGAAACATCAGATGTATGGTGATGCTATTATTGCCTATAAAGAGGCTTTGAGAAACAATCCTAACGATAATCAAACAAGGTATAATCTTGCGTTATGCAAAAGACTGCTGAAAAATCAACCAAAGGATAAGAACAAGCAGAATAATAAACAGAAGGACAAGAAAAATAAGGATAAAAACAAGAAGGATAAGAATAAAGACAAACAAAATAAGAATAACAAGGACCAAAATAAGCAGGACAAGAAGCAACAGCAGCCTAAAGACAGAATGAGTAAAGAGAATGCTGAACAGTTACTTAATGCTGCAATGCAGGAAGAAAAGGCTACTCAGCAACGTATCAGCAAGGCTATGCAGCAGGCTGGAAGCAGAAAATTGCAGAAAAATTGGTAAAATGATTATTTTATATTGACTTATATGTATAGATATATTCGTTATATTGTATTGATATTGGCTATAACTCTTTGTGATATAGGATGTTCGTATGCACAAAGCATTTCTGTACAGGCGCCTTCTAAAGTGCCTGCAGGTGATAATTTTAGACTTTCTTATACAGTAAATACTCAAGACGTAGAAGATTTCCGTGCTGGCAATATTCCTTCAGGAATAGAAGTTATTGCTGGGCCTTATACATCTCAACAGTCTAGTTATCAAATGGTAAATGGACACACTAGTTCTTCTTCTTCGGTTACGTTTACATATACATTATACGCTGTAAAACACGGTACGTATAAAATTCCAGGTGCTCATGTAGTTGTGAATGGTAGAAGAATATCTTCACGTCCTGTAACTATAACGATTGTTGGCAATGCCACTGGCGGAAGAGGCTCGCAGAGTGCTAACAATTATGATAACGATGGTGGTGCAGCTATGAAAGCTGCAGGTTCTCGTATTTCAGGTAATGATCTGTTTATCCGTGTGAGTGCTAATAAGCGCAATGTACATGAACAGGAGCCTGTATTGCTTACATATAAGGTGTATACATTAGTTGAGCTGACACAGTTGGAAGGTAAAATGCCTGATTTGACGGGGTTTCATACTCAGGAAGTACAGTTGCCTCAACAGAAGAGTTTTCATGTTGAACGCATAAACGGCAGGGCTTACAGATGTGTTACATGGAGTCAATATGTGATGTATCCACAGATGACAGGCAAACTGACAATTCCAAGTATAACATTTAAAGGAATTGTAGTTCAGCAGAATAGAAACGTTGACCCATTTGAGGCATTCTTTAATGGCGGATCTGGATATGTTGAGGTTAAACGAGACATTAAAGCACCTAGTCTTAGCATAATGGTTAGTCCTCTGCCTAAACGTCCTGTTGGTTTTTCTGGAGGTGTTGGTAAGTTTAATATTTCAGCACAACTTAACAAGAAGAGTATCAAGGCAGGCGAACCGCTTCAACTTCGTATTGTTGTTGGTGGAATGGGTAATTTGAAACTAATCAAGCAACCTGTTGTAAATTTCCCTAAGGACTTTGAAAAGTATGATGCTAAGGTTACGGATAAGACTAAACTTACAGCTAATGGACTAGAAGGAAATATGGTTTATGACTTCCTGGCAGTTCCTCAGAATCAAGGACATTATACTATTCCTGCAACACAATTTACATATTATGATACAGGCAGTAACACTTATAAGACTATCAAAACTCAGGCATTTGATATAAATGTTGATAAGGGTGATGGCAAGTCTGGCAGTGTTACAGACTATGCAGAAAAGGATAACGATATTCATCCATTAATGGAAGGAAATTCCAAGATTCATAATATTAATGAATTCTTTTTCGGTTCTGCAGAATATTGCGTAGTTTTATTCTTGCCATTGATAGTTTTCTTAGTATTGCTTATCCTATTTAGAAAGCGTGCAATGGATATGGCTGATGTTGTAAAGACTCGTGGTAAAAGGGCTAACAAGGTTGCTACAAAGCGACTTCGTAAGGCTAAAAAATTGATGCAGGCATCAAAGGCTAATAAATTCTATGATGAGGTGTTGCGCGCATTGTGGGGATATGTAGGTGACAAACTAAATATGTCAGTAGAGAAACTGTCACGCGAGAATATCTCAGATAATCTTAAAGATAGTGATGTTGATGACAATACGATAGATAAATTTATCAATGCTATTGATGAATGTGAATTTGAAAGATATGCTCCAGGTGATGTTGCCGGCAATATGAGCCGTACTTTTGACTCGGCAATGTCTGCAATTATGGAGATTGAAAATGTCTTTAAAGGCAAGTCTAAAAGAAAACATTAATGTGAATTGAAAATGAAAAGACATATTTTACATATCATATTTTGCGTAGTTGCTTTTCTTGCATTCAACATTACTGTTGGTGCTGTGACAAAAGATATGGCGGATGCAGAGTATAAGAAAGCCGATTATCAGCAAGCTATAAAAGATTATGAAGAGTTGTTGAAGCATGGAGTAAGTTCAGAACTCTATTATAATTTGGGTAATGCTTATTATAAGGTTGATAATATTACTCGTGCATTGCTAAATTATGAGCGTGCTTCGATGCTTGATCCTGGTAATAAGGATATAAGATTCAATCTGCAATTTGTGCGAAATAAGACAATAGATAAGGTAGCTGACGATGACGAAATGTTTTTCGTTACATGGTATAAGTCTGTTGTAAATTTTGAGAGTGTTGACGGATGGGCTAAAATAAGTGTTGTGTCGGTAATCATAGCATTGCTGTTGTTGCTGGTATATTTGTTCTGCGAAAAAGTCAGTCTCAGAAAAGTTGGTTTCTTTGGATCGCTTACTTTTATAGGATGTTTTATTTTAAGTATATTATTTGCTTATCAGCAGAAATATTATTTTGAAAACCGTTGCGGGGCTATTGTTACATCTCCTGTTGTTAATGTGAAAAAGACACCAGCGGCTGGAAGTGCTGATGAGTTTATTATTCATGAAGGAACAAAAGTCTATATTACTGATCGTGGTATGAAAGGCTGGACTGGGATCAGGCTCCCTGATGGTCGTGAAGGTTGGATTCTTAAAGGCAAGATAGAAGAAATTTAGTATATTAACATATATAATTAAAAAGCTTTGGATGCTGTTAGCATTATAGAATTGGACAGAGAATTGCTTTCATTTTTTAATCAGAATGACAATCTCTTTATAGATGGAGTTATTAAAACACTCACATCGGGGATTACGTGGATACCTCTGTATTTGGCGTTGTTTTATATTGTCGTGAAGAATAATGAGACGATGGCTCAAATATTTTTTATTGTCGGTGGGGTATTGCTGAGTGTGATGCTTGCCGGTGGTGTTGATGACTTAATAGTGAAACCGCTTGTGGCACGTCCCAGACCATTAAATGATTTAGCTACAAAATATATTATCGATACCGTATATGGAGTAAGCAACGATCAGTTCAGCTTTTTCTCTGCTCATGCAGCAAATACATTTGCAATAGCAACATTCATGGCTTTATTGGTGAGAAGTGGAATTCTTAATTTTGGATTATTTACTTGGGCTGCAATAAATGCCTATACTAGATTATATTTGGGAATGCATTATCCGTCTGATGTAATCATCGGAACATTGTGGGGAATGATTTGTGGTGCCGTAGCGTATTTCATATATTCTTATTTATATTACAAACGCAATCCCCATATAAATTACATATCTTCTCAATATACGTCAACGGGATATAGTTTTATTGATGTAGATATCGTAATAACAACACTTTCGCTTACTGTATTATATGCCTTGATTTTGGCAACAGTAAATGTATTTTAGAAACAACAATATTGAGAAATTAATTGATAATGGATACAAAACATATTAAGATTAGTGATTTTAACTATGAGTTGCCTGATTGCAGAATTGCAAAATTCCCATTAGAGGAACGCGACCATAGCAAACTTTTGATATATAATCATGGTAGTCTCAGTGATGATGTTTTTTATAATCTACCACAATATCTTCCAAAGAATGCCTTAATGGTATTCAATAATACAAAAGTCATACAGGCGCGTATGCATTTTAGAAAAGAGACAGGTGCTCTGATTGAGGTGTTTCTTATGGAGCCGGCTGAACCAGTAGATTATGAATTGATGTTTCAGACAACAGGACATTGCTCATGGCTTTGTATGATTGGTAATCTAAAAAAATGGAAGGATGGTTCGCTGAAACGTGACTTTGAAATTAAAGATCAAAAACTAACTTTGACAGCTATACTAAACAGAGATGAAAGTGAGCATAGTGGAACTGGAACAAACTATTGGGTAGATTTTGATTGGGACAATGATAATATAAACTTTGCTGAAATTTTGGAAACTGTTGGCGAGTTGCCTATTCCTCCATACCTTAATAGGGAAACACAGGAAAGCGACAAAACTACTTATCAGACTGTTTATAGCAAGATAAAGGGTAGTGTAGCTGCTCCAACAGCTGGATTGCATTTCACGGATAGAGTGCTTAATGCACTTGACGAACATGAAATAGACCGTGAAGAGGTTACTTTACATGTTGGTGCAGGAACATTTAAACCAGTAAAGAGTGAGGAGATTGATGGACATGAAATGCACACTGAATACATAGTAGTTCATCGCCATAGTCTTGTGAAATTGGTTAATCATGAATGTAATGCTATCGCTGTTGGTACAACGAGTGTTAGAACTTTGGAGAGTCTATATTACATTGGTGTGAAGTTGGCTACGAATTCTGATGCTACAGAGGAAGAACTGCATGTAAATCAGTGGGAACCTTATGATAATGGCAGAGACGGCAAGATTGCAGAAGGTATTTCTCCTGTTCAGGCGATACAGAATATCATTGACTGGCTAGATAGATGTGGAGTAGAGGCATTGCATAGCAGTACGCAGATTATCATCGCTCCAGGATATGAATATAAAATCGTGAAGATGCTTGTTACTAATTTTCATCAGCCACAGAGTACATTGTTGCTTTTGGTGAGTGCTTTTGTTAAAGGTGACTGGAAGAGCATTTATGATTATGCTTTGGGACACGATTTTCGTTTCCTTAGTTATGGTGACAGTTCTTTATTAATTCCATAAATATATTTGATTATGAAAATTGGAGATAAAGTAAGATTTCTTAGTGAGACAGGTGGCGGAAAGGTCGCTGGCTTCCCAGGAAATAATATAGTGCTCGTTGAAGACGAGGACGGTTTTCAAATACCGTTCCCTATAAACGAGGTTGTTCTTATTGGTGAAGATAACTATGCAACATCAAAACTTGTGAGTTCAAAAATGGCGGCTGAATCCAAACAGAATGGAATAGAACCTGATGGACGCAGTATAAAGACATTATTGAAAGACGGGCAGGATGATGTTGTTGCTTCTCTTAATGAAGACGATAAATATGACACTGTTGATGACGAAAAGGAAGTTACTTTCCGTGCGCCAGTAGAGGAACGCAAAGGCGGTAATATGCTTAGTGCATATATTGCATTTGTTCCAATGGATATAAATAATGTTACTTCGACTCGTTTTGAAACATATTTCGTTAACGATAGTAACTATTATATTCAGTTCTGTTATATGATAGCTGAAGGTAATAGTTGGAACCTTAAATTTAAAGGAGAGGTAGAACCAAATACCAAACTATACATTGAAGAGTTCGGTCGTGATGCTCTTAATGATATGAATCATATTGCGGTGCAGTTTATATCATATAAGCTAGAAAAAGGCTTTATTATGAAGCCTAGTGTAGATGCGCAGTTCCGAATTGATCCAGTGAAGTTTTATAAGCTTCATACTTTTCAAGATACACAGTTCTTTGAATCTCCTGCTTTACTTTATAGCCTCATTGTTGATGATATACCAGCAAGACCTTTCGTAATAGATCCTAAAGCTTTAAAAAAGGAAATGTTTGCGGGTGCTGATAATGAAAAGAAAGAATCGCAAGAGCATATCGGAAATTATATGCGCAGATATGAAGACGGCAAAAATGGGAATGTTTTTAAGATAAAGCATCGTGGAGATGATGACATTGTTGTCATAGACCTTCATGCTGATGAATTATTGGATACAACTGCAGGTATGACTACTGCTGATATTCTGAATTATCAGATGAAGAAATTCCGTGATATTTTAGCTGAATATGCAAACAAAAAAGGACAGAAAATAGTATTCATTCATGGAAAGGGTGAAGGTGTGCTGAGAAGCTCTATAATTAATGAATTGCATTATAGATATAAAAAATATGCTTATCAGGATGCTTCTTTCCAAGAATATGGATACGGTGCTACTCAAGTTACTATACGATAAGACATTAAGTAGAATATAATTTGTAGTAATAATGAATTACGGATTTATAAAAGTCGCAAGTGCCATACCGTCAGTGAAAGTCGGTGACGTAAAATACAACACTGCACAGATTGAGAATCTCATTGCTCAAGCTGAAGGACAGGGCGTTGAAGTTATAGTTTTTCCGGAGCTTTCCGTTACAGGATATTCTTGTCAGGATTTATTTCGTCAGGAAATTCTTTTAGAGTCTGCTGAGACCGCGGTTATGATATTACTGGATTTTACAAGAAAACTTAATATCATAACTATTGTTGGTGTTCCTGTTATAGCAGGTGACTTATTGTTGAATTGTGCAGTAGTAATTCAGCAGGGGGAAATCTTGGGTATTGTTCCAAAAACATATCTTCCAAACTATAATGAGTTTTATGAGAGACGTTGGTTTGCATCTTCTTCTGATTTGTGCCATGAGGAAATACGTTTTGCTGGACACAAGATGATTATGGCAGCTAAATCTCCTGTCTTTACAACTTCTCAGGGAGTAAGGTTTGGCGTTGAGATTTGTGAGGATGTCTGGGCTCCGATACCACCAAGCAATAATCTTACTTTGGCTGGTGCTGATATAATTTTCAATATGTCGGCTTCTGATGAACTTATTGGAAAGCATGACTATCTAAAGACGCTGTTGTCTCAGCAGAGTGCACGCACAATGTGTGGATATGTTTATAGCAGCTGTGGATTTGGTGAAAGTACGCAGGATGTTGTCTATGGTGGAAATGCTATTATACATGAAAATGGAAAATTACTTGCTGAGGGCGAGAGATTCTCTCTGTCTGCTCAGATTGTAACTGCCCAGATTGATGTTGAGAGATTGCGTGCTGAACGAAGAAATAATACAACTTTTGTTACAGCTCAACATAATGCGATGGCAGATGAACACGTTGTTGATTGTCATGGTATTGATGTGAAATATGATTTTAAATTGGAACGTGAAGTAGAGCCACATCCGTTTATTCCTCATACAGACGATATGAAGAAGTCGTGTGAGGAGATTTTCAATATTCAGGTTATGGGATTGGCTAAGCGTATTGTGCATACCAACTCTAAAACTGTTGTTATTGGTATCAGTGGTGGACTTGATTCTACGTTGGCTTTACTTGTATGCGTTAGGACTTTTGACAAACTGAAACTTGAAAGACGTGGTATCGTTGGCGTTACTATGCCTGGATTTGGAACAACCGATCGTACTTACAATAATGCCATAAGTTTAATGAAACGACTTGGTATTACAATTCGTGAAGTTGGCATAACTAAAAGTGTTACACAGCATTTTGAGGATATTGGTCATGACATCAATGTTCATGATGTTACTTACGAAAATGGTCAGGCACGTGAGCGCACTCAGATTCTAATGGATTTAAGTAATAAGCTCAATGGAATGGTTATCGGTACCGGTGATCTTTCAGAGTTGGCTCTTGGTTGGGCAACATACAATGGTGATCATATGAGTATGTATGGTGTAAACTCAAGCATACCAAAGACTTTGATTAAATATCTAGTTAGATATGTTGCTGACACAATGGAAGACGATACTTCTGCTATTTTGAATGATATTATTGATACTCCTATAAGTCCAGAACTTATTCCAGCAGATGAAAATGGAAATATCAAACAGAAGACTGAAGATCTTGTAGGACCTTACGAGCTGCATGATTTCTTTTTGTATTATTTCTTGCGCTTTGGTTTCCGACCACGTAAGATTTTTATGTTAGCACAAAAGGCTTTCTACAGCACTTATAATGATGAAGTTATAAAGAAGTGGCTTACTACCTTTTGTAGGAGATTTTTTGCGCAACAGTTCAAGCGCAGTTGTCTACCTGATGGACCTAAAGTGGGCAGCGTAAGTCTCAGTCCTCGTGGTGATTGGCGAATGCCGAGTGATGCCGCAAGCACACTTTGGATAAAAGAATGTGAAGAACTATAATATACTTAATAAAGGCATCCGATAATTGATCATCGAATGCCTTTATTGTTTTTTATCGTTTGCTATTTTAAGATAGCTAACTTATATTAGAATTTGAAATCAACCTCTGCGTCTACTATGTTGTAATCTGATTTTGCTCGGTCGTTAACTCGTGCATATTCCAAATCTATTTGGAAATTCTTATTAATCATATAGTTTACACCAGCTTCATATTGAGTGTTAGATGTTGCCCATGTAGCATTTGGACGATACATGTCGTAACGAACTTTTGCATATAATTTTTTGCTTACAACAGGAGCCATGACCATTCCATAGAAACCATCAGCTTTGTCACCTATAGTAGTGTTTAAATCGCATTTTGAATTGTCTTCATTGCTATTTATTGCAGTCTTGAATGCTTTACCTGTTGAGTGAACGTATTCAGAACGGAATGTCCAATCGTTGGTAATATATTCACCGCTGATTGCATATCTGTATTTTGGCAATGAGCGAACACCTGTTTGAGTTAGACCACTTTCATCAATCCATGTTCCTTTTCTAGCAGCAGATCCTTCCCATCCGAATACTCCAAGTCTCATTCCATTTACAGGCATTACCCATAAACCACCGATGACATCTTTGCGCTGGTCAACATCTTTAGTGTTGATACCCTGACCATTGAAAATACCTATTTGATAATGAAGTAGGTTTCTGCCTTCACCGTTTTTAAGGAAATCACCTTGAATCTGCAAACCTACGTCACGGCCGTTGCTTGCTTGTTCACCAGTGCGATCATTAAATCCCGAAAGTTTTGTAATAGCCTGACTATAACTCATAAAGCCCTCTTCAATAGGTGCTAGAGGATTCTCAAATGTAAATGGACGTTTAAACTGTCCGATTTTCACTCTGAAGAAATCATACTTCTGCCATTCAGTAAACAAGTCTACAACGCGAGGACTATTTCCAAGTGTAGACGTATTACCGTTAAACTGAATCTGGGCTTTCCAATAAAAGTCGTTTTGGAATTTTCCGTCAAGAATTAAACGCAACATTCTGATATTGAATGTATTGCTTTCTTCGTTTTTCTGCCCATTATAAGTATATTGGGCCATACCAAAACCTGATAGTTTGATGTTGTTGAACAATGGTTTTGACTCTTGTGCATTGCTGCATATTGCAGTCAGTGCCATTGTTGTAATTAATAAAAGTTTTTTCATATTAAATTTATACTCTCTTAATAAATGTTTTTCTATTTTTTCTCTAATAGCACAACATTCTCTACATGTGGAGTGTGGGGGAACATGTCCACAGGCTGTACCTTGGCTACTTTATATTCAGCATCCATCAAAGCTAAATCACGAGCTTGTGTTGCAGGGTTACAACTTACATAAACAATTCTCGTTGGTGCTGCGTTTAGTATTACATTTACCACGTCTTGATGCATTCCAGCACGTGGTGGGTCAGTGATTATAATGTCTGGGTGTCCGTGTTCAGCAATGAAATCGTCTGTAAGAATGTCTTTCATGTCACCGGCATAGAATAGTGCGTTGGTGATGTTGTTGACTTCACTGTTAACTTTTGCGTCTTCTATTGCTTCTGGTACATATTCTATACCTATAACCTTCTTTGCTTTGTGAGCAACAAAGTTTGCAATAGTTCCTGTACCTGTATATAGGTCATATACAAGTTCGTTACCAGATAGGTTGGCAAATTCTCTTGCCACGCTATATAGGTGGTAGGCTTGGTCTGTATTTGTTTGGTAGAAACTCTTTGGACCTACTTTAAATTTAAGGTCTTCCATTGTTTCATAAATAAAGTCTGTTCCCTTGAATGTGGTGAGTTCTAAATCTCCGAATGTGTCGTTTCCCTTTTGGTTGTCTACATAGATTAAACTCGTTATTTCAGGGAATTTATTAGCTACATGTTCAAGTAATACTTTAGCTCTGTCTTCGTCACCTTCAACATCATAATGGAACTGAATCAAAACCATGAATTCACCGGTATTTGAATTTCTCATCATTATGTCGCGCAGCAATCCGTGTTGCGCTCTAATGTCGTAGAAAGTCATACCTGTTTCCTTTGCGTATCTTTGTATTTCGTTACGAATTGAATTATGGAAATCATCCATAAGCCAGCATTTCTCAATAGGATATATTTTGTCGAAAGCTCCTGTAATATGAAAGCCGATAGCACTTTCAGTCAGATTACCTTCTTTTCCCTCTTCACGAGGTGGCATTGCATTTATTTCCTCTTGCGTATACCAACGCTTATTAGCGCAACCGAATTCAAGTTTATTGCGATATTCACTTGTCTTAACACTTCCAAGGATAGAATTTATTTCGGGTAGTTCAATCTTACCAATGCGAGTAAGTTGATCAAATACTTGTTGTTGCTTTGATTTTAGTTGTTCCTCGTATGGTAAGTTTTGCCATTTGCATCCACCGCAAATTCCGAAGTGAGAGCACATTGGCGTTGCGCGTACATTACTATATTGAATGAATTTTATAACACGTCCCTCCATGAAACTGTGTTTCTTTCTTGTTATCTGTATATCAACTATGTCACCAGGAACGCAGAAAGGTACAAATACTACTTTATCTTCATGATGAAAGAGGCATTTGCCTTCAGCTGCAATAGCTTCAATCTCAACATTCTCTAATATAGGGTATGGCGTATGTTTTCTTGTCATATATTTATTGTTATTTCCGTGCAAAATTACTAAAATAATCCCAAACTACATTGTACACTCGGTAATTAAATCATTCTGTGTCCGCTAACATGCTGAAATGCAAGGTCTGGTTTGCAAAAAAGCACTTAAAAGTTTTGGACTTTAATATATTTACATTATATTTGCATTATAAGTTTGATAATTTAACGTATAAAAACATTTAGAATACCTAATCAACTATGAGTGAAAAAAGAATTTATACCTTTGGAAATGGTATGGCGGAAGGTAAGGCAGATATGAAAAATCTGCTTGGCGGAAAAGGAGCTAATTTGGCTGAAATGAATCTTATTGGGGTTCCTGTTCCTCCTGGCTTTACAATAACTACCGATGTTTGTAATGAATACTTTGAAAAAGGCAAACAAAAGGTTGTCGATCTTCTTAAAGACGATGTGATAAAATCTGTAAAACATATTGAGACTTTGATGAATTCAAAGTTTGGTGATATAGAGAATCCCCTTTTGATGAGTGTACGCTCTGGTGCACGCGCAAGTATGCCTGGTATGATGGATACTATTCTTAATCTTGGATTGAACGATGAAGTCGTTGAAGGCTTAGCTCGTAAAACGGGCAATGAATGTTTTGCTTATGATAGCTATCGTCGTTTTGTTCAGATGTATGGTGATGTTGTTATGGGTATGAAACCTGTAAATAAGGAGGATATTGATCCTTTTGAAGCTATTATCATTAAGATAAAGAAGCAGCGTGGAATAACTCAAGACAACGAAATGAATGTTGACGAGTTGAAACAGCTTGTTGCTGAATTCAAGGCTGCAATCAAGGAACAGACAGGATTTGATTTCCCTATTGATCCAATGGATCAACTTTGGGGAGCAATCTGTTCTGTATTTGATTCTTGGATGAATGAGCGTGCTATTCTTTATCGTAAGATGGAAGGTATTCCTGCAGAGTGGGGCACAGCTGTTAGTGTGATGGCTATGGTATTCGGTAACATGGGTAAAACTAGTGCTACTGGTGTTTGCTTCAGCCGTGACGCTGCAACTGGTGAAAACCTTTTCAATGGTGAATATCTTGTAAATGCTCAGGGAGAGGATGTCGTTGCTGGTATTCGTACACCTCAGCAGATTACGAAGGAAGGTTCTTTGCGTTGGGCTAAGCAACAGTGTGTTGACGAGAAAATTCGTGCATCAAAATATCCCTCAATGGAAGAAGCAATGCCTGAGATTTTTGCACAGTTAAATGATATTCAGGAAAAATTAGAGAAGCATTATCATGATATGCAGGATATGGAATTCACTGTTCAGGAAGGACATCTTTGGTTCCTCCAGACTCGTAATGGTAAGCGCACTGGGCCTTCTATGGTAAAGATAGCCATGGATTTACTTTATGAGGGAGAAATTGATGAGAAGACTGCTCTTGAGCGCTGTGAGCCAAACAAACTTGATGAACTTCTTCATCCTGTTTTTGACAAGGAAGCTTTGGTATCTGCAAAGGTTCTTACTCGTGGTCTTCCTGCAAGTCCAGGAGCAGCTTGTGGACAAGTAGTATTCTTCGCTGATGATGCTGCAAAGTGGCATGATGAGGGTCATCAAGTTATCATGGTTCGTATAGAGACTAGTCCTGAAGATTTAGCTGGAATGAATGCTGCCGAAGGTATTCTTACTGCTCGTGGTGGTATGACTAGTCATGCTGCAGTTGTTGCTCGTGGTATGGGTAAGTGCTGTGTAAGTGGTGCAGGAGCTATTAATGTAAACAATAAGAATAGGACTGTAGAGATCGATGGAGTTCTTGTTCGTGAAGGTGATTATATATCACTGAATGGATCTACCGGTGAGGTTTATCTTGGTGAGGTTAAGACTAAGCCAGCCGAGGTTACCGGAGATTTCGCCAAATTGATGGATCTCTGTAAGAAATATACCAAACTTGTTGTTCGCACTAATGCTGATACTCCACATGATGCAGAGGTTGCTCGCAATTTCGGAGCTGTTGGTATTGGTCTTTGCCGTACAGAACACATGTTCTTCGAGAACGAGAAGATAAAGGCAATGCGCGAGATGATTCTTTCTGACACAAAGGAAGGTCGTGAGATCGCTTTGGAGAAACTTCTGCCTTATCAGAAGCAGGATTTTTATGGCATTTTTAAAGCGATGGACGGTTGTCCTGTTAATATTAGATTGCTCGACCCTCCTTTGCATGAGTTTGTTCCTCATGATCTTGAAGGTCAGAAAATCATGGCTAAGGAAATGGGTATTTCTGTAGAAGAAATTCAGCATCGTGTAAATTTGTTGAGCGAACATAATCCAATGTTGGGACATCGTGGTTGTAGACTTGGTAATACTTATCCGGAGATTACTGCTATGCAGACTCGTGCTATTATTGGTGCAGCTATTGAATTAAAGAAAGAAGGTTATAATCCTCAACCAGAAATAATGGTTCCTTTAGTTGGTATAGTTAATGAGTTTGATGCTCAAGAGGAAGTGATTCGTTCTACAGCAAAAGAGATATTTGAAAAGGAAGGTGTTGAAATTCCATTTAAGGTAGGTACGATGATTGAGATTCCACGTGCAGCCCTCACGGCTGATTATATTGCTCAAAAAGCAGAATACTTCAGTTTTGGAACCAATGACCTTACTCAAATGACATTTGGTTATAGTCGTGATGACATTTCAAGTTTCTTGCCTGTATATATTGATAAGAAGATTCTCAAGGTTGATCCTTTCCAAGTTCTGGATCAGACCGGTGTCGGTCAGCTTGTTGAGATGGCTGTAAAGAAAGGCCGTGCCACTCGTCCAGATTTGAAGTGTGGAATATGTGGTGAGCATGGTGGTGAGCCAAGTTCTGTTAAGTTCTGCCACAAGGTAGGCTTGAACTATGTTAGTTGTTCACCTTTCAGAGTTCCTATTGCAAGACTTGCTGCGGCACAGGCTGCTATTGAAGAATAAAGCTAAGATTTAAATATCAATTATTTAGGCGGTTCTCCCTTATATTGTACGGGGGACCGCCTAATAATTTAAAGTGCGTTTGAGCTTATAAAGTTGGCAGAATAAAAGTATATGTTTATAATTATCATGATATGAAAAAACTATTAATCTTAATTACTAGAAAAAGTTTTTTTAATGTCACTAATGTCATAATGTCACAAACCCTTTGTTTATAAGGGTTGAGCGAGTGACATTAAGTGACATTATCGGGCTAAAAGTGACATTAAGTCCTAGAGTACAGTTGTTTTTTGCGTTTTTTTCATAATTATGCTATTTGCATAATATAGGTTTAACTTACCAAATGGCACTTTTGCTATATATGTGCAAATTAGAAATTCTATATAACTTTATCAAAATTCATCACATGATCCTCTCAAATATAGTTCTTTCCATCAGGCAAATTATGAAACCAATTGAGTTATGACAATCAAAAATATTTTTTGATTTCTAATTTTTTAATGCCGTTTCCTACATGTTTTTGCGAAACGTATTGTTATACAATACGTTAGCTAATGTATATAAGTCCGTTGTTATACATTTTAGGGAGTGATTAGGCCCTAATCACTCGGTAATCCTACATGCTTTGCAGAGTGATAAGGGCCTTATTACTCAAAGGCGCACCGAAAAAGGTGATTTTATTTTCGTTGCACTTCATACATTTTGGCTATGATCGGAATCAATATACACATTTGTAGTTATACATTCTGAAACGCTATACATATTTTTTAAACCATTACAGATATACTTTACGTATTCAGAAATCCTTTACTAAAAAGGTTGATATATCAAGATGGTTTATAATTAGTTTGTTTTGTGAATTTAATTTATAAATATAAATAAGATTCCGATATTCATTATTTCCAAGAAAGACATCATGATGATTTGCTTTACTGTCAGATACACAACCTAATGATCCAACCTAAAAAGCGATTTTCGTATTGCGATATGATCAAAATTCTTCGTTTTATGGAAAAATGCGCGCTTATAATGTAGGAATCATGTAGGAAAGATGTAGGATGAGGCACTAATATACATGGGTTAATATACTGATTAGTAACCATTTAAGTCAAAAATGTATATAATGTAGGTTTGTTCTATGTTTTTTTTGGTGATGTTCTCGGTAAATGGTCTATTATCTTAGTAATTTTTATCCCTGATCTATTACATATTAGTATATAATGGAAGAAAAAATCTCTCACATCATTCAAATAATTTTTAAATGATGTGAGAGATTACTTATGGGTTTACATAATCTCAACAGTCATACTGATGTCTGTTTTTGGGCGATCGTTACGTGATGTTTCACAGTTCTGTATTTTCTCAACAACATCAAGTCCACTTTCAACCTCTCCAAACACAGTGTATTGGTTGTCAAGATATGGTGTTCCACCAATTGTGGTGTATGTTTCTACTTGTTCAGCTGTAAACTTTGGAATACCAATCTCCTTGCATTTAGCCTTTGTGTCATCAACAAGTTTTTCTTGTAATGCCTGGACTCCAGCACGGTCTTTGTTACGACGCAAATCCATTAACTCTGCTTTATGTTCTTGCGTAATTTGATTGAAAACAGTTTGTTCTTGTTGCATAGCCATTTGGCGTTCAAGCTGTTTTAATTCCTGTGACTTGAGAGTGTCACCCCATACAATATAAAACTGACTACCACTGCTTTCGCGGTTAGGATTCGCTTCATCTCCTAGGCGTGCTGCACTTAATGCTCCACGCTTATGGTAGAGTTGTGGATAAACAAATTCTGCTGGAATAGTATAATCTGGTCCACCTGCACCTAGATTCTTTCCGGCTGGTGCACCTTTACTATCTGGGTCACCACCTTGAATCATGAAGTCTTTTATTACACGATGAAACAATGTTCCGTCAAAAAATCCTTCGCTAGCTAATTTGATGAAGTTATCTCTGTGAAGAGGTGTCTCGTCGTAAAGGCGAACAATGATGTCACCCTCTGTTGTCTTGATTTTAATTCTGCTTGCCATATTTTTTTGATTACAAAGTTACAAAAAGTATTTGAAATAGTCTACTTGGTATTTAAATACTTTTTTTCAGACTATCAACAACCGTTAGTTTGATTTGTTGGCAGTCATAAGCATCTCGCCGTCTTTTGATATGTATACTTTGGTTATTTTGCCTGAATCGTCTTTTGTGAATGTAACTTCAAGATTTAAACCGCTAATCTTTATGAAAAATTTATTTGTTGCTATAGCATACATTTTTGATGTTGCCATGCCTGTTGATATCATAAGCGAGTTGTTAACTATAGAAATTTTAAAGTTGTTACCGGGAATAGATGCTATATAGTTGCCAACATATTCTTTCTTAGACTGTTCTGAAAGTGATATTAATGGTGAAGAAATCACTTTCTTAGCACCGAAATATGTTATGCCATTTGCATACATAGTAAGTGAATCTTTAGGAAAGAATTCAAACTTGATGAGTGCGTTCTTTAAGTACATATCATTAAGAGCCGTCTCTGTTTTAAGAAAGAATTTGTTTTTAGACTCTGGATATACGGTAAATGAAGGCAAACTATCACATGAGATAACAAGAGAATTTTGTAACTTCTCTATTGAAATTAATCTTCCATACGAATCTTGGTATAGTCCACTATAGTTAATCAAATTTACAGTTGGTACTTTTGCTATCTTTGGATTCGTTACTGTTTTATCTTTTGATGGGACTATGAAAGGTTTTTCTGCAGAGGCGAAGTCAACCAAAGGATAAGACCAGTTGCTAAATATAAATTTCACGCCATCCCAAATTCCCTTATAATTAATGGTGTTGTGTATTTCGTCAGGATGCTTGTCGTATCTCCATACAAGTTGTTTGGTTGAATACTTTTTAAGCAATGATGCCAGCGAATCAACTCCCATTGATTCTCCCTCATTTGCCAATGTAATGAATAGGCGAGTGGGGAGCTGTGTCGATTTAGAAAGCAGCTTTTCTGTATTTTTCAAAGCAATCTGATTATCCCACCACATACTAGGACTCATTGCTATGTAGCCATTAAAATATAAAGGGTCTTTTACGAATGCATTCATCACGAATAGTCCACCATAAGATGCACCACCAAGTATTCGATAATTGTATGTACGGTAGTTTTGTTCTACAAATGGTATCACTTCTTTTTTAATAAACATGTATAAACTATCAGCTCCTCCGCCATTTCCTGAACCAATAGTAGGTGTGAGATTGTGTTCACGCTCGTCTCCTCCCGAACTTATACCAACGACAATTGATTGTGGAATAACTTTGTTGTCTGGGCTAGACAGCCATGCAAGATTTTGTGAAGCGTGATTAAAATTCCATTGAGCGTCTAGTATGTAAACCACTGGATATTTCTTATTTGAAGTGGCATATCCTTCAGGAACAGAAACCATAATCGTGCGGTCTTCATTAAGAATCGCAGAATGGAATTTCATTGAATATCCTGTAGTAACTTTTATTGTGTCAGGTTTAAGGTCGGCAATTGTGGGAGATTGCGCTGATGCAAAGGCTGAAGTTAGAAGCCATATTGCACATGATAGAATCACTTTATTCATGGTAGCTAAATATTATCATTATTTTACTAGAGATGGGTATTTACGCATTATTTTCTTTATAATATTCTTTCGTGTTGATTTTAGAGCTGGCGAGAGTGGTTCTTGCGAAAGCATGTCAAGGCATGTGTTGAGTTCCGTCAATAGCTCTGGGTAAAACTTGCATTGTTCGTATGCTAGTTTCATGCAAAGTGCTCTTATTGCGTATGGCTCTATAGCCGATGGAATCTTTGAAATACAGAAATCAATAAAATCAGTCCTTAACGAATCTTCATGAAAAGGCTGTTGGTTTAAAAGTGATAACAGAAGTCGTCGTTTTCCAACGTGACCTTCGTTTATTGCAAGATCTATGATTTCATCTTGTTTCTGATATAGCCATTGAGTTGCAACAGAATCAAAATGTGATAAAATCCATAGCGCATTATAGGCTATGCGTTCATCTCTTTCCATTGCAAGAATGTAGATTTCTTCTTTAATTCTATTATCATCATTTGCGAGAAGGCATATTTCGTGTATCATATTCATTTGAAGTCTGCCTGATAGATTCTCACGTAGATTGATACTTTTGTTCATATATTACTTTATAATTTATTTGTAAGTTGTTGCGTCCAGCCAACATGAAATTCCAACAAGAGCCGCATTCCAGTTAATTGCGATCTCATTAGAAGCATAAGATTCTGTTTGGTCCAGATACGACTCGTCAGGAATGTCTGAAGGATATATTAAATTTCCTTCAGCCTTGTCTTGTTGCGCTGGGTTTGGACCTCCGACAAGTAGCCCTGGCATTGGAGCGTCTATTCCGTCAGATGCTGAAATACGGTGATGAGGATGCATAGGACTAAGATATCCGAATCCTGTTACGTAGCAATATCCTGTCGCATTGCGACCAAGTAAATAGTCAATATTTTCTATAGCGTATTTCTTGTATTTTCCATGATCAATATATTTGTCGGCATAAAGCATTGCTATTGCAGGGAAACAGCAACTACCACCAAGACATCCCCATCCAAAATCAAATTTCCTACTTCCAAATGGCGATTGAAAATCAGATTTATCAACATTGGCTATGATATTGTCGCAATATCTTTTTAGCATGTTAAGCGACTTTGTACGCATTTCTGAATCATTGCTTGATATCCATGAAAAAAGTCCAAGTTCGCTCACCATGCCCCATGATGAATTCATGAAAAACGATGGCATCATCTTCGCGGCATCTTCCTTATATTGTGACATGCCAGTGAGCCTGTATAGTTCTGTTGCTGCCCAGAATATTTCATCATTACTGCGAAAATCCCCATATTCACCAGTAGTAATGCTGGGCTTGAAATTCTTGTTAATATCGATTTGCTTATAAAAAGCATTCGGATTTTTCTTAGCCCACTCATAAGCCTTTATTGCAGCTTCACGAGCTTTTGATGAAAATTCAGGATAGTCTTTGTTTCCTTGTAATAGTCGTGCTGCTTGAGCCATACATGCGGCAAAGTCCAATGTTCCTGTTACGCTTTTTGCGACAACATATCTTGGTTGATGGCATTTGTCGGGCATTATAAAATTCTCGAAGTGAGGCGTTGTAAGTTTATGATACACACCGCCGTCTGATGGATCTTGCATTGTTAGAAGCCACTTCAGATTAAACATCATTTCGTCAAGAATGTCGGGAGTAGAGTTCTTACTCTCAGGTATGTTTGTATTTAGCGTTGCAAAATAATTTTGATTTTGCTCATATACATCAAGCATTAGTCCTATTGAATATGCTGAGTTTACAGTGTATTTATTGTAATCGCCAGCATCATACCAACCATAGGGCGATGAAATGATTGTTCCTGAAGGTCTGGCAGCTGAGGCAGCTGAAGGATGCACTATCACTGTTGTGTCTGGGTGACCGCAATGACGAGCATATTTACCCGCATACTTCATTGATATGTTTATGCCAGAGCGTATTAGATAGAAAGCTTTTAGTGAACTTGTAGCTAAATTGTGATAGGCCTTTTCTGATATGTTGAATGATGATTTGTATTTATCCAACTTAATTGTGTATCTACCAGGAGTCTTTATTTTGCTAAGATCCACAATATATCTAATCTTACCAGACATGCTTGATTTTGCAGTGCGGACAACTTTTGGTCTGCAAACAACATTACCCTTTTCGTTTTTTACAATAAGCTTGTTCTGCGGATCAATCTGGTCAATCACCACGTATTTCTCTTCTTGCGGTAGGTAGCCTACTTGATTGAGCCTGATAGGATTGGCTGATTTGGCAGAAAGCCCCAATGTCGTCATAATAGCTATTGATGCTAAAATAATTCTTTTCATGGTATTCAGTATTATTCCATTAAGCATAATTATTTTGCAAATATAAGTAATGTTTCTGATAAATTCAAGTAAAAATAAGTATTTTGAACTTATACTGTTTCGTCATCATATCGTGATTTATTTCACGCATTCTAATAATAGATACTTTCTCTGTGTAACACAACTAAAATCAGAGTTAGATAAATTAGAAAAGTTATGACTTGAGTAAAATTTATTAGTTCTGCTATTATTTAGAGAGTCTACAGTAATAAATTGACATCCTGCTTTATCGAAATTTTTAAACGAACCTATTATAATATTTACTAATGTTCCCCCAATTCTACGAGATTGGTATTCTTCTTTAACTCCTAAATGCCCAATATTAATGGCTGGATATGATGTTTGCTTTTCCAGAATTTTACAATATTCATCTGCAACTTCAGGTTTTAGTTCTTCTTTCAAATCATCCTCGTCTTCTTCTGATTTTAAAACAATACAATCATTGGCAAGAGTAAATACGGCTATAAGTTCTGAAGTTTTCTTCAATCTTACAACATACACAGAATAGTAGTGGTATTTGTTTGATAAATATAGTTCTGGTGATTGAAAGAAAGCATTAAGTTCATTATAGCAGTTCTCTTTACCACAAGAAAAAGACGACAAATCATCTTTGTCGTCTTCATTCAATTTTGTTATATCTAAATCAGATGCCGAGAATTGGATTTTTCCCATTGTTTGATTTTAAAAATTCTTCATACGTAGCATCAACCTGCTCACTTTGTTTTTTAAAGCGCACTACATCTTCTTTTGACATATTCCCAGTTATAACATCACAAATGTTAGAGCGAAAATCCTTTATTTCTCTCTTTGTCATTTTAGGAAAGGATGAATTTCTAATCATTTTATTCGTATTATTGTTCTTACAAAAGTAATGACTTCTACTTAATTAGCAAAGAAATTATAGTTATAAGTTATATTATCATTAATTTAGTAGCTTCTTTTTATCAGAATTTTAATCTTGTTAATGTATATTATATTTTCAGTTCTAATAAATAATTGCTAACAATACATTTTTATTTATTTGATTTAGCTTGTTATGTTAGCAAGAATTTAGTTAATACTTAATGATGAAATGTGCTAATAATAGTATGATGGATATACAAATAAGACTAATTCTCACACATGCCTTTTAAGCCATTCCATAATCACGTCTACAGCATATTGCTGCTCATCTTTAAATAATTGTCTGCCTTTAGGAATGTTGTGCCACTTTTCAAAACATCCACGGCAACAGCATCCTGTAGCATGTTGTGCAATGAAAGGTGGAAAAATTCCATGACGCATAGGTGTTTGTTTGCCGTCATTAGGTATGTCGGCAGGTGCGAGACGCTTTGATATTATGTCTGCTGTACTTTTGCGAATTGTATCCCAATCTCTTTTTGCTATATATTCCTTGTCTTTGTTGTTAAGATAGAAACTGCTGCGAAACTTAGAGTGGGAGAGTCTGTCAAAGATATTGTCGAAATCAAGTTTGCTTTTAACTTCACTACTGGGAGATTCTTTCTGATTATCTGTTGGAAATAAATCAAGTTCTTGCGTCTTCATTGCTGTTTATGTATATATAGTAAAACATGAACCGATAGATCCAATTCCTTTATAATCAGCAAATAAAGACATCTGTGAACATAGTTCAGATGCATTGTCGTCTGTCAATCTTTCGTTTAATTCTAAATAAAAGTAATCAGCTTCACGATCATATTTTAAATCCCAAATAGTATAACCTAAAGCGTTGACTGTTGATGTTATTTGGTCTTGCCACATCCATGCATCTTCATATCTCATCTCGCAGATCCAGCTCTATTTTAGCATCCTGTTCCGTCAATACTACATGCAGGTCCTTCTGGCATTGGTTCCAATCCAACTTCTGCAGAAGATAATGTAATAGTTCCATCTTCCTTAACATAGCAAGGAATACCTACATCACCAATCTTTTTGGCTTCATCGAAAGCGGAATTATTGTCTCTTAGATTCAAAAACTCCTTCAGCTTCTTTACATGTGTGCTAATATCAATAATCTCGAATTGATTATTTCCCTTAACCTGCTTCTCAACATATTCACAATATGGACAGGTTTTCATTACATACATTTTAATCATAATAATCTGAATTAGAATTATACTTGCAAATATAATAAAAAAACATCAATTAGCAAGCTCATGGATTAAAATTTAAATTAGTTGTTTTTCATAGCATCTCTAACTCGGCTTTTTATATTCCAAATCGTATTATTGTATAACCACTTTGTAGTTTCATAAAAAGAGCCTATCTTGCTGATAATCATTTAATTTCTTATCATATCGGTTAAATAATGTATTTATAAGCACCAAATGTGTAATTTGAGAGTTTTAAATCGAATTAAGTCATGTTTTTCTCGTCTTTCTAGAATATTTTGACTATATTTACAAGAAATCAATATGTCTATATATATTGTAGACAAGTATTTAACATTTTAAATTTAAGATTATGAAGGATAAAGGTACTAGAGAGATTAAGAAAAAGCCTCAAACAGATAAGATAAAGGTAAAAAGTAGTTATCAGATTGAGAAAGATAGAACTGGAGACAGTTTCACCCGAAGTATAACAAATAAATCACAATGATAGCTGTAAAAAGAGAAGGTGTTATTCTTGAAACAACCAATTTAGACTTTGAAGATGAAAGTGTTATTAATCCAGCTGTAATTGTTGATGGTGGCGAGATACACATGTTTTACAGAGCAGTAAAGACAGGCAATATTTCGTCAATAGGTTATTGTAGGCTTGAAAATCCATTAAAGGTAGTTTATAGGGCAAGTAAACCTATATTATTTCCAAGTCTTGATAATGAAAGTCATGGTATAGAAGATCCTCGAATAGTTAAAATTGAGGATACATACTATATGACATACACTGCTTATGATGGCGATAATATTGTTGGAGCGCTTGCTACTTCAAAAGATTTAAAGCATTTTACGCGCTCTGGAGTAATAACGTCTCAGATTTCTTATTCGCAATTTGTTGAATGGCTAAAGAATGATAAGCATCCTCATCATGACAAGTACTTTCGTTTATATAATCAACAACAATTTGCCACAAATACGGGTAAGCTTCTTTATATAATGGATAAGGATTTAGTTATGTTTCCAAGTAAAATAAATGGAAAATTCTTCTTTCTTCATCGCATAAGACCTGATATTCAGAGCTTGTCCATCAATAGTATTGATGATCTTACTCCTGCATTCTGGAAGGATTACTATTCTAATTTTAACAAGCATATATTTTTTAAGCCACATTATAATCATGAATCAAGCTATATAGGGGCAGGTTGTCCGCCAATAAGGGTAGATGAAGGCTGGCTTATGATTTATCATAGTGTTTATGATACAACAGAAGGATATGTTTATTCTGCAAGCGTGGCTTTGCTAAATAAATTCAATCCATCTGTAGAAATTGCAAGATTACCATATCCTTTACTGAAGCCAGAAAAAGATTATGAGACTAAAGGTGTCGTTAATCATGTTTGCTTTCCTACTGGTGCGATAATCTGGGACGACAGACTCTATATATATTATGGGGCAGCAGATAAATGCATTGCATGCGCTTCTGTGTCTTTAAAAGAACTAATTGATGAATTACTAAATTATACAAAATGAAACACGTATTATGTATTACAACTTTTCCTCCACGTGTATGCGGAATAGCAACCTTTTCTTACGACTTGATACAAGCTATTAATAAGAAATTTCAAGACGATTATATTGTTGATGTGTGTGCTGTAGAATCAAGCCTTGAACATCATTCATACGACGATAGAGTAAAGTATGTTTTAAACACATCAGATAAGAAAGATTTTGATATAATTTCAAAAAGGATTAATAATGATATCAATGTTGATTTAATCTGTATTCAGCATGAGTTCGGACTTTATATAGAGAATCAAGATGCTTTTCTGAAATTTATCCAAACAATAAAGAAGCCTGTTATTATTGTTTTTCATACTGTATTGTCTAATCCTAAAGATTTCTCACAAGAGTATTTGTGCAATGTGATAGATGCTTGTCAGGCTGTTATAGTGATGACAAAATCATCATCAGATATTCTGCAAAAAGAGTATCATGTTGAGAACAGTAAAATAAGCATCATCCCACATGGAACTCATTTGGTTTCACAAATTAGTAAAGATGTGCTAAAAGAAAAATATGGATACTCCGGGTGCAAAATACTATCTACATTTGGATTGCTGAGTCCTGGTAAAAGTATAGAGACAACCCTCGATGCTCTGCCTGCTGTCATAAAGGAACATCCATCTGTTTTATTCTTAATTATAGGAGAGACTCATCCTACGTTGGTTAAAAAATATGGAGAAGTTTATCGTGATAGTCTTGAGGCAAAAGTGAAGAAACTTGATTTGGCTAACAATGTAAAGTTTATCAATAAATATCTTGATACAAATATATTGCTTGAATATTTGCAGATGACAGATTTATATTTGTTTACATCTTCTGATCCTAATCAGGCTGTGAGTGGCACTTTTGTTTATGCACTTAGTTGCGGATGCCCAATCATTGCTACGCCAATACCTCACGCATTTGAACTGTTGAGCGATAATACTGGAGTCATTTTTAATTTCCATGATTCATTACAGTTAGCAAAGTCTACAAATATACTACTGAATGATGATAACGTTCGTGCACAAATGAGTATTTCTGGATTGCAAAAAACTGCATTCACAGCTTGGGAAAATACAGCTATAGCTTATACTTTGCTTTTTGAGAAAATTCTGCAATCTGATAAAAGGCTGACATATTCGCTATCAGAAGTTAATCTAGATCATATTCTGAGTATGAGTCAACAGTTAGGAATTATACAATTCTCAAATGGAAACCAACCTGATTTAGAATCTGGATATACTCTTGATGATAATGCAAGAGCACTGATAGCTATCTGTATGGTAGAGGAGGGCGATGAGCATCCCAAATACGGTGAATACATCGAACGTTATTTAAATTTCATTTCGCTTTGCCAGCAAGAAGACGGAACACTGAAAAACTATGTAGATAAAGATGGTAAGTTTACTGCTCAAAATGAAGACGTGCTACTTGAAGATAGTAATGGACGTGCTATATGGGCTCTTGGATATTTTATTTTACATGGTAACAGCATTCATAAATCATATATTTGGGCAGCAGAAAAAGCTATCAGACTCACATTCTCAAATCTTAGTAGAATAAAATCTCCTAGGAGCATTGCATTTGCTATTAAAGGATTATACTATTATTTTATGAAAAAGCCTTCTCCTGATTTATATGATAAGATAGAAATGCTTGCTAACAAATTATCTGACTTATATATTTCTGCCAAATGTAATGGATGGAAATGGTTTGAACCTTATCTTACATATGAGAATGCTACTTTGCCAGAGAGCATTTTATGTGCATATAATGTGACTCAAAGTCAGAAGTTTAAAGATATTTCTAAAGAGTCGTTTGACTTTTTGTTAGAGAAAATATTTATTGATGGAGAAATCAAGGTTATCTCAAATCATAATTGGCTGAATAAAGGTGAGCAAAACAATAAATATGGCGAGCAGCCTGTTGATGTTGCCGGCACTGTAATTGCTTTAGCTAAATTCTATGATGAATTTCAAGATAAAGAATATATTCAAAAACAAAAGGTGGCTTTCAGTTGGTTTATGGGCAACAATCATCTTCATCAAATTATATATAATCCTGCTACAGGTGGATGTTATGACGGACTTGAAAAGAATAATATAAATTTGAATCAAGGTGCCGAGTCAACCGTATGTTATCTTATGGCCCGACTTTCGCTTATAAAGGAATAAGATAGATAGTTTTATCATATACAAGAGCCCCAATACATTATTTTGTATTGGGGCTCTTAATATTATATATTACTTCTTCTGTTTCATTTTAGCCGATTTCTTCTTTTGGTGGCAAACTCTGGAATAAGTTCCACTATTTGCTTAGTTATTTGTGTCGCTTCAACATCTTCGCATATTTATTTAGTGCATTGCCAAGAACCTTTGGAGCTTCGATAAAAGGGAAGTGACCGCAATCAGCTCCTACTAGTAGCATATTAGGAAAATGGACACTTTTATAGAATTTCGGGCCAATAGCATAATCCTTTTTGCCATAGAAGAATAGTACAGGTTTATTTACGGTTTTAGTAAGTGGACGAAAATCTCTCCAATATTCATTCATAAACATCACTTTGCTGCCATCGCTATTGTGTTTAGAATAGTCAGTAGCTGAGTTTACAGTGTCATTGTACTTCTTCTGGGGCGTGAAAATTTGCCATCTGTTGTCATTATTCAAATATGGAAAGACCGCCATCATTCTATCTATTATTCTGATATTTGGATCGAGTGCTGTCTTGTTAGCTTTATTGCCTATTATACTGATAGCTTTAGGTAGCCAACTTTCACGAAAACTTGCATCCATACATAGAGTACAATTCATAAAGATCAGCCCATCAATATTATTCTTATTAGTCTCCCAATATGCCATTGTAAGTATCCCACCAAAAGAATGCCCTAAAACGAGCCATGAGTGAAATCCTAAAGCTTTTCTTACTTCCTCAAAATCTTTAATTTGTCGTGATAGTGTATAATCGCTATCTCGTGGACTCTCAGAACGTCCGACTCCTCGTTGATCAAGGTATATCATCTTAAAATGTTTTTCTAAGATATCGCCTCCTAGCTTTTGCATCCATTCTGATCCAGAACCAGGTCCGCCATGTAAGTATAGGCAAGGAGTGCCTTCTCCGCGTACTTCAACATATAGTCTTGTCCCGTCAGACATTTTAATCATCTGTTGAGCTGATGAGTGTAATGTAGAGAGTAACATCATTGTTATTGCGATTTTTCTTAGTATTTTCATCTTGTCTTAAATGTTTTATATGAATGATCTAATATTCTTACAATCTTATATTTACTATTTATGATATACATAAATTGGAACAATACGTGCTTGCTATGGATAAATGCCAGATGTGTTTAAAACACAAAATATGCTATACGACAAACTCTATAAAGTATTATGAATTTAGATTTTATCTATCAAGCCATACTTTAATTTCGGCTACCCTGTCACGGCTGATAATTATCTCTTCATTATCATACCCTTTTAGCCTTATTATTAGGCGATTGTTGAAATAGTTTGATATAGATAAAATATGGTTAATGTTAATAAGATATTGTCGATTTGCACGAAAGAATACTTTGGGGTTAAGTTGTTTTTCAAGTTCATCCATAGTGTATGGTATGTTTAGTGATGTGTTATCATTCAACTGTACAGTGACAATGCGATTTTTGAGTACAATATGATTAATATCGTTTACCATTACACAGCGATAGCCATCTCGCCATGGTATCAAGAAACGCTCACGATAATTGTAGTTGTTCTCTTGCATTTGTGCAATTAATTGTTGTATATTGTTATTCTGGGTAATAATTTCGGTTTTAGTAACCTTTTTAATTGCAGCACGAAGTTCATCTATATCAATCGGTTTAAGCAGGTAGTCGAAACTATTAAACTTAAACGCTTTTATGGCGTATTCATCGTAAGCAGTTGTGAAGATTATAGGCGCATTAGTCCCTGATTGTCTTATAGCCTCGAAACTAAGTCCGTCAGTTAGCCGAATATCAGCCAAAATTAGATTAGGCTGATTGTTACTGTTCAGATATGCTACAGTTTCTTCAACACTCACAAGCGGACCATTAATTATGTATCTAGAATCGATTTCTAATAGAAGTCGCTCCAACAGTTTAGCATTACGTTTTTCGTCTTCAATAATTAATATATTCATTTCTTCTGTGATATTATTGGAAGTTTTACAATGTATTTATCATTTGTTTGTTCAAATACCGGTACATCGTCAGATAGCATTGCATATCTGTCTATTATATTAGTTTGTCCGATTCCTGTTGAAGGTACTTTGAATGCCATTGGTTGTAGCTTGTTTTCTACAACAATATTCTTGTCTTCTCTAAATATACTAATAGTAAGAGGATGTATTTCAGAATGTGTGTTATGTTTAATAGCATTTTCTACTAGTAATTGTAAACTCACAGGGGGGATGAGTTCTTGACTTTTTTCAATATTACGAGCTATATTTACTTTTATAGTATCTTCATATCTTATAGATATTAGGTATATGTATGAACGTAGAAAATTTATTTCTTCCTCAATAGGTACAATATCTTGTTTTAGATTTGTTATTATATATCTATATACTTTTGATAGTTGGCCCAGAAATTTTGAAGCTATATCACGATCTTCGTTTATCAATTCAGTAAGTATGCTGAAATTGTTGAACATAAAATGTGGATCGATTTGTATTTTTAGTAATTCAGTGCGTGCTCTTTCCGCCTTCTCATGTTCATTAATATATTTTATTTCTAATTGCATGCGCTTTTTTTCTGCTTGTTGTTTTATTTTTAAATAGTGAATGCTAGAATACATGCCAGACATAAACGTTATCATAATACTGCATACATAAAGATCTGATAAGTAAAATTCGTAAGTCCCGAATACAGATATCAAAGCCATAGATATAAAGTAGATAGAAGCAATGTTTATTATAAATATAGTTATATTATATATAATAAGGCTTCTAATAGTATTTTGTCGGAAATAATACGATTTAATCAGTCTGCTACCTAGTCCTACTGATAATGATACAAGTGCGAGTATTGTTATAAAGGTCAAAGTCGCATCAATTGAATAATTCCATATCGGATATGGCATATTGATATAGAATTCCCAATATTTTTTGTCTGTAAGAAGCAATACTGCATAGTATAGAAAGAATGATACGAATGCAAGAATGCCTCGTATGCGTAATTCTTCAAAATATTTCTTTTTTCTTTTTCCCATGTCGTCTCAAAGGTACATTTTTTTCTGTAATATTGTCTTTATTGTTGTGTTAAATCATTAAATTGCTTTGTTGAAATGTAAATATCTCATGTTCAATTGTATGATAATCTTTTTTGTTGATTCAATAGCTTTCTTTTACGTTTCACGCATTCAGCTGTTATAGTGATAGGTAATAATAAAATATCTTTGTTGGCATATTTTATGATGTTAAATAGAAAAATATATGAAGAAAATCAGAATATATATATATAGAAGCTATAAGCGGTGTGATAGATCCTAAAACAGGTTTGGCTTCAGATATATAGAATAACTCAATAACTGTTTTCTTATATAATAATGTGACGTTTTATGTTTGGTAATTCGATAATCTTTCTTTGATTATCGAATTACCATTATTTATTTAACAATGGCAAATAAATATTCTTGTGCTGATTGTCATTCAATGTTTTTTTTACAGTTATCTTTATAATATTCAACTCATATATACTAATTATTTCTTTGAAATCCCAATCGTTTCAATTATCTTTGCAGAAAAAGATAGTCTTATGATTAAAAATATAGTTTTTGATTTCGGTGGTGTGCTTGTTCAGTATGACTTTGTGGGTTTCTTCGCTAAGATATTAGGTAGCAGGGAACAAGGAGAATGGTTTATGGAGAATGTTTTGCCACATAGCATTAATAATGATATGGATCTTGAGTTTCATAATTTCCGTTATTATATTGAACAGCAGCAACGACTTTGGCCTGAGTATGCTGAGGCTTTAGATATTTTTGATAAGCATTATATTGATGTCTTTACTACCGAAACAGAAGGCATTAGAGACTTGATACTAAGTCTTAAATCTCGTGGTTATAGAATCCTCGGACTATCCAACTGGTCGAGTAGAGTATATGAGGTGATTGATAAATTTGATGTTTTCAATTTGATTGAAGATAGTCTTATTTCTAAGGATGTGCATCAGCTTAAACCCAATAAGGATATATATGAATCATTTCTCAATAAGTTCCATGTTAAAGCTGACGAATGCGTATTCATAGATGATAAGCCTGAAAATATAGAAGGCTGTAAAACTGTTGGAATGAACGGAATCGTTTTTAAGAATAGCAAACAGCTTAAGCAAGAACTTGATAAACTTTTGCAATCTGTTATCTAGATTTATAGTTCATAGCTATTTGCGTAATTTAGTTTAATGAATATCAATTAAAACTGCTATTTACAGTTCTTTATATATTGAGTCTATATATTTAAATTCGTGATATTGAGCAATGCGTAGTAGATTAATAAATATAAAAGGAGTAATATGAAAGAGATTAACTACAAGGACATGAAGTTCAATCCGTTTAACCTTATTGGAGGTGAATGGATGTTAGTGACTGCAGGTAACGAGCAGTCTGGTTGTAACACTATGACTGCATCTTGGGGGCATCTCGGATGCTTGTGGGGACATAATGATCCTACGGCGGTTATTTATCTGCGCCCATCACGTTACACGAAGGAATTTGTTGACAAGGAAGAGTATTTCACACTTTGCATAATGGACAAGTCCTTCAAGAAACAGATGGTTTATTTGGGTAGTATGTCTGGTCGTGATGAGAATAAGATAGAAAAGGCTGGTCTTACCCCAGTATATACTAATGAATCTGTTTACTTCTCAGAGGCTAAGCTTGTACTTATCTGCAAGAAAGAATATAAGGCAGAACTTCAGGATAGCGGATTTATTTATCAAAGCACGATAGATGAGAGTTATCCACTACGTGACTTCCATACTATGTATATAGGAAAGATTGAGAAGGTTTTGGTACGTGATGATGAGTATCTAAAATAAAAGAGCTATGCCCGATTAACTAATCGTGGCAGCCTTCTAGATATAAAAAATTGCCTTCAATCTTTGCAGACGTACATCATGCAGATTGAAGGCAATATTTTTAAATATCTGTTCTATTAGAATTTAACGAGAATACGGAAAACTTTACCAGGATTAGAAGCCCATTGCTTCATAGCATCAAAAGCTCCATCAGGACCAGTCTCGTTTGATATAAGTTCGTCTACAGGGCAATTACCTGCTTTAAGGTAATTTATCACTGCACGGAAATCAGCAGGAAGGGCATTTCTTGAACCACGAATATCAAGTTCTTTCTGAACAAACAATTTGGTTTGAAAACTTACTTCTGTTTTGCTATAACCAATGTATGTTACTCTGCCCGTAAAACTTACTTCTTCAATAGCCATAACGTATGTAGCCGGACTTCCTACTGCCTCTATAACTACATCCACGCCGAATTCGCCTGTAATACTTTGTATCCGTTCGTGAACATTTTCTGTCATCGAATTAACAGTATATGCTGCTCCAATCCTTTTAGCCAAAGCAAGTTTCTCGTCATCTATGTCTACTGCTATCACTGATGCACCTCTCTGAGATGCACGGATAACAGCACCTAGACCGACCATTCCACAGCCTACAACCATAACAAATTCATTGTCAATAACCTGAGCACGAGAAACAGCATGAAATCCAACACTCATCGGTTCGATAAGCGCGCATGTGCGACTTGATATTCCTTCGGCTGGTATTATTTTCTGCCATGGCAATACTGCATATTCGCACATTACTCCATTACGCTGTACACCTAATGTCTCGTTATGTTCGCAAGCATTAACACGACCATTTCTACATGATGCGCATTTACCACAATTGGTATATGGATTTAGCGTTACATTCATTCCTTTTGTGAAACCTTCGGGCACTCCTTCGCCTATTTTTTCTATTACGGCGCCTACCTCATGACCTGGAATAATAGGCAGATTTACCATTGGGTTTCTTCCTAAAAATGTATTCAAATCTGAACCGCAGAAGCCTACATATTCTATTTTAACCATTACCTCACCGACACCTAATACAGGTTTGTCGATATCTACTACTCTCATCTCATGAGGGTTTACTATTTGAACTGCTTTCATAATTTATATATTTAAATCTTTAATTTTTTGATATTATGCTTTTATCTTGTAACCTTTCCATCCGTAATATGCACAGAAGGCGAAACATATCATCGGCACGATATATGCGATGTAATATATATGTTCGTTGCAGTGCATGATATAAGCTGTAAACTGGGGTAGGCAGGCATTACCGACAATCGCCATGACTAGAAATGCCGAGCCACTTTTAGTCTGATCACCAAGTCCTTTAAGTGCCAACGAAAACTGTGTAGGATACATGATAGACATGAAGAACGATACGCCAAGCATACAATACAGTCCGACCATTCCTCCTGTTGTTACAATAACGCAGCATAATATTATATTGATTATTGCGTATGTAAGCAGCATATTTTGAGGGCGAAACTTCACCATCAGTGCGGTGCCAATCCAACGGCCTGCCAAAAACGATAGCATATACAGACCAAAGAATGTTGTAGCTGTTTTCTCGTCTATCCCTGCATACGAGCAACAGTATACCAAGAAGAGGCTATTTACGGCTGTTTGTCCTCCGTTGTAGAAGAACTGAGCTATAACTCCCCAACGAAGATGTGAATGTTTCAATACGCTGAAATCGATAAGTTTCTCATCTTTTACTTCTGCATTGTTCTTGCTTTCATCACCTGTCTTTGGAAGTTTGTAGAAAATAAATACTACTGCAACTATTATCAATAATATTGCGAGCATAAGGTAGGGTAGTTTCATCGCATCCGTTTCCGATTGGATGTATCCTGCCCATCCACCTTGATAGGCTGCCGGAAGTGTTTCTCTTGTATAGTTTGCTCCTGAAAGTACTAACTTGCTAAGAAACATAGCTGCAATGAAAGCTCCAAGTCCATTAAACGACTGAGCTAGATTGAGTCTGCGTTCTGCTGTTTCGGGGCTTCCTAATATTGTAACATAAGGGTTTGCCGCTGTTTCGAGGAAACACATTCCTGTAGCTATAACGAAGAAGATGCACAGGTATGCCCAATATGCTTTCAATATCGCTGCAGGGAAGAATAGCAAGCCTCCACAAGCAGCAAGCAACAGACCGAAGATAATACCAGCCTTGTAGCTATAACGTTTAAGAAACATTGCTATTGGTATTGGGAATATGAAGTATGCCAGCCAGTATGCGCTCTCAGTAAATGAAGCTTGAAAAGGATTCAGTTCACATGTTTTCATCAACTGTCTTATCATCGTAGGCAATAGGTTGCTGCTTATCGCCCATAAGAAGAAAAGGCAAAATATCAATGCCAAAGGTATTTTATAAGATTGTTTTTTCATAATAATGTTTATTCAGACATGTTTTTAATATATGGTATCTCCGGGAAAGAACCGAATCCATAGAATTTACGCGCATTCTCACCAAGGAATAGGCATTTTTCTTGTTCGGTAAAATCAGAAGACTTTGTAATGAAGTCGTACGACATACGATAGGTTATAGCCGTAATTGTACGTGGATAGTCTGATCCCCACATCAGTTTATTCATACCCACTAGGTCGGCAGCCTCACGTATAGCTTTTACAGCTCCCTTGAAAGGGTAGAATTCGTCATTAAAGAGCCATGTGATACCGCCTGATTCTATCATGACATTCTCATTACGGGCAAGCATTATCTGATCTTTCCATCCATTGCAAGTTACCATTCCGAAATGTCCCAAAGCTATTTTCAGGTTTGGACACTCTTCTATCACTTCTTTTATTTCAGGTATCTGGGTAGTGCCTTCCTCTAATACCAAGGAGAGAATAATGCCGTTATCCTCCATATAATGGAACATCTGCATCATTTCTTCACAGTTAAGTTTTACACGCCCATCTGCTGTCTGCAATCTATGACCGGGGATAGCTATAGCTTTAAATCCATTTGAAACTAATTGTTTAGCCTCTTCAAGATAACCAGCTCTGTGATAATCACATAGCCCACATACAAGAAACCTATCACCGAAGCGTGATGCTACGTCAGCAAGATACTCATTCTGACATCCGTCTATGAATTCTTGAGTAACCACAGCAGCTTCAACCTGTGCATAATCCATGTTTGAGATAAATACTTCGGCGCTGTTTTTCCCGTCTATCATAAACGGTGGAAGCATCTGGCGCATCTCGCCCATAAACATAGATCTTCCGTTATCACATGTCTTTATCTCTTTTCCATTCACCACAGTGTCTTGTTTATGCCACAAGTGAGAATGTGCGTCTATAATATGATAATACATGTCTCTTATGTATTAGACCAACTAACACGTTGCTGATCACCTATAATATCTCTTACCTCTTTCACCAAGTCCCAGTCTATCGGCTCATTTATTGAGTCAATGTTTCTCTTCACATTCTCTGGGTTAGTTGTGCTGAAGAGTGTTGTTGCTATTCTTTCATTACTTACTGAGAATTGCATTGCGAGTTTTTCAATAGGGAAATTCTTTGTCTTACAATATTCGGCAGCTTTAGCGCAAGCCTCAATCAATGATTTTGGTGCAGGATGCCAATCAGGTACTCCTCTTTCTGTAAGCAATCCCATAGACAGCGGTGAAGCATTAATGATTCCAACTCCTTTCTGTTCAAAGTAATCAAGAAAATCTGCAAGTTTATCATCGCACAGACAGTAATGGCAAAAGTTGAGTACCGATTCTACTGTACCTTCTGGAACACGGTCAATGACCCATTTCAAGTTTTCTAGTTGCAGATCTGTTATGCCGACGTGCTTTACTACGCCTTCTTCTTTCAACTTTACAAGAGCAGGCAAAGTCTCGTCTACCACCTGGTGAAGATCTGCAAATTCAATATCGTGTACATTGATAATATCCAGATAATCCACATTCAGACGTTCCATGCTTTCATACACACTGGCGGTGACCTTCTTTGCAGAATAATCCCACGTGTTTTTGCCGTTTTCGCCGTATCTTCCAACCTTTGTTGAAAGATAATATTTGTCTCTCTTAATATCTTTAAGAGCCTTACCAAGCACCGTTTCGGCCTTGTAATATCCATAATATGGAGATACATCAATAAAGTTAATGCCCGATTCTATCGCAGTAAAGACAGCTTCGATGCCCTGTTTTTCTTTAAGGTCATGGAATACGCCCCCCAAAGAAGAGGCACCAAAACCAAGAGAAGATACTTTCATACCGGTTTTACCGATTTCATGATATTGCATAATTGTTTATTATTTAGTTAGTATGTCGCAAAGATAAAAATAAATAAAGCACCTACAATTCTAATGACAAGCAAAACGTAACGTAATGGGTTACGTTAAAACTAGTTTCTTATACTTATTAATTTATTTATTTTTGTATATTTGTGCACTTAAATGATTTACTACAGATGGAAAGCAAGAAATATATCTCCATGAAGGATATAGCAAAAAAGCTAGGTGTGTCTATACCTACGATATCCAGGGCGTTGAAAAACAGTCCTGAGATAAGTGATGAGCTATGCGAAAAAGTGAAAAGACTAGCTAAAGATCTGAACTACCGTCCCAATCCTTTTGCAATGAGTCTGCGCAAAAACGCTCCACGTACAATAGGTTTGATAGTGCCTGATATTGTTACCCATTTTTTTTCTTCTATAGTTAAAGGTATTGAAGAGACGGCTGTAGCTAATGGATATTTTGTTATTATAACCACAAGTAGCGAAAATAGTGAACATGAGAAACGCAATATCGAGAATCTTGTTAATATGAGGGTTGAGGGCATCATAGCATGTCTATCACAAGATACAACAGATTATTCTCATTTTCTTGCACTCAAAGATATTAATATGCCGGTAGTTCTGTTCGACCGCACCTGTATGCCGGATAAGTTTTCTACGGTAATAGCTGACGGTGTAAAATCTGCTCAAATGGCTACGCAGCACTTTATAGATAACGGCAGTCATCGTATTGCTTTTATTGGTGGTCCTAATCATCTTGATATAGTAAGAAGGAGAAAACATGGTTATCTGGAAGCATTGCGTGCCAACAAAATACCTATAGAAAAAGAGTTAGTGGTATGCAGAAAAATAGATTATCAGGAAGGTAAAATCGCTGCCGAACAATTATTGTCATTACCCAATCCTCCCGATGCAATCCTTGCTATGAATGATACCCTTGCCTTTGCAGCAATTGATGTTATCAAGAGTCATCATCTCAATATTCCCAATGATGTTGCTATCATCGGATACACTGATGAGGAGCATGCCAATTATGTGGAACCTAAATTGTCGGCAGTATGCCATCAAACGTACCAGATGGGACAGTCTGCTTGCGAACTGCTATTATCGCAGATAAAAGGTGATACTAAAGTAAAGCAAATCATAGTACCTACTCAACTTCAAATAAGGGAAAGCAGCAAAAAAAACAATTCATAAATAAATGTTCTCAAATGGCATCACTCATTTTATTCAATGATTGTAGCCACAATATGTCGACTTCCTCCATGATTGCGGAATTCACATAAATAAATACCTTGCCATGTACCAAGATTCAATTTGCCGTTTGTGATGGGAATATTGATGCTAGCTCCTGTAATAATACTTTTTGCATGAGCCGGCATGTCATCGGCTCCTTCAAGTGTATGTTCGTAGTAGCTTTGATTTTCAGGTATAAGATTATTGTAAATACTTTCCATATCACTGCGCACGGAGCTATCCCAGTTTTCGCAAATAGACAGAGCACAACTTGTGTGCTGAATAAATAAATTAAGCAGTCCTACTTTTGGTAATTGTGGAATATGTTCCATTATCTCATCTGTTATAAGATGAAATCCTCTGCGTCGAGCCTTTAATGAAAATTCTATTTGTTGTGCCATTGTTATTGTCTAGTTTTTACTGATAAAGCAAAAGTAAAAAGAAAAATCGATAAAACATATCTATTAATAAAAAAATGCAAGTCTTGCCGATTATAATATTGAAGAAAATAATTTGATGTGTTTATTGGTGTGGCTTACCCATAGCGATTCTTATTTTTAGCTACGAAGCTACGTTGTTGCCGAAGTTCCTTTTAAACAAAGGGATTGATATATAATGATACTATATTTTAGCTACGACAAGCTACGTACTAGCTACGTCATGAATGTGCGTTTCTATATAGTAATGGTTGTTTAAAGCGAAACATGAGGTGAATTTATACCTGAAAAAACTATAAACAAAGATAATTATAATGCGCGTGCGTACTAGGACTTTTCGAAATTTAAGTGTCGAAGTGTCTAATTATTGATTACCAGTTAGTTAGGTGTGATTTAAGTGTCGGTGAAGTGTCGGATTTTTTTGGTTTTTATCAATCAAACATAAAATGGCATATAAAATGAGTGCGAATTTTCATTCCATTAATGTAATGCACATTTTACCGACACCTTACCGACACTTGTTTTGAACTTAACTTGTTGATAGTCTATAAATTGACACTTCGACACTTTTTTTAGAAAACAATATGTAGAAAGAATGAAATATAGAAGACTGGTAGAAGAGTATAACGTATAGATTCAAGTGAACATATATCCATTCGGTTTTATATTCTCTAATATTTGTGTTTTGAATCTTATTTACTGTTGTTTTTAATTACTGCAATGCGTTTCTACGATCAAACGTTTCCATTCCTACGACATAAAGTTTTCATTCCATCGATCAAACGTTTCTATTCCTATGATACAACGTTTCCATTTCTACGATCAAACGTTTCTATTATATCGATCAAACGCCTGTTCAATAGTGAACAGGCGTTTGAATCGTATGATACTATATAATCGCTTAATTAATTCTTTCTATATTTCAAAGTTAAAACAAAAATGCTTATAGTATTATTGCATCATTAACTGTGAATCCGCCTATAGAGCCAGCCTTAGTCTGAATACAGATGTAAGTGATAGCGCTATCATCTGCAGCACGTAGCTGACGTTTTGCAGAAGCATCTACACGCAACCAGTCACCAACATTTAGAGTAATATCCTCATCGTCAATATTCATAATGCCTTTGCCTGATAAAACTGCATATACTTCTTCGTTTTTAGTATGCTGATGAACGAAAGGTATTTGTCCACCTGCCGGCATTGTGTTTACAGATATCTCAGATTCTGTAAGGTTTAGTAACTCGTGTAATTCTGTGCGAGCCGCATCCTTCTCAACTGTTGTCTTCTTAAAATTCTTCATACTTGTTATTATTTATACTTTAATGTTTTTGTTTTTGCAAAGTTACGTTATCATAATGTCATTTGCAATAGGATACTAAATAGTAAGATAGTTACCCAAAAGTAGGAATTGCATGTAATGAGCCTTCGCGATAATCCACTTTAACTAAGTTTTACAATTAAAATGCAATAGGTTAGTGATTCCTAAATACTATCCAATGACTTTTTGTGCTATAAATTTAATTTATCTTGAGAACAATAATGCGTTAGAAATTACAGATAACAAGCGTTTCTTCGTTAAAACGCTACTTCATGACGTAGCTAGAACGTAGCTTGTCGTAGCTAAAATATAGTATTATTACATCTCAATCCCTTTGTTTAAAGGTGATCCACACGATGACGTAGCTTCGTAGCTAAAAAAAGAAGAACACATGTAACAACTGGATATTGCGTGAAAAAGTTATGATATGCAATTATAGATTAATAGTATAACTCCAAAGGATAATTAAATGCAAAAAGCGGATTAGATAAGATGACGGTATATGTACTAAATATTGATAACTGACAAATGCATTTTTGGTTAGTTAAAGTATAAAGGGTAATAATGCTAGATTATTCAGATGAAAATTTATATGAAATAGTATTTTGTAAGCAATGAATACTTTATCTTGAAATTAATTTTGTAAATTTGCATTGTTTAGTGATAGAATGATTGCATCTAGGCAAGATAAGATTTCTATAAAAAACAAGTTTTACTTACAAAGATTATATTTATGAAAGAATATGGATATGTTTATATCCTCACAAATCCTTCTTTTAAAGAGGATTGGGTTAAGATTGGGAAGAGTTCAAGATCTGTGGATGTACGTTCTAAGGAATTGGACAATACAGCTGTGCCATTGCCATTTGAAATCTATGCTACGCTAAAAACTTCTAAGTATAACGAGGTGGAGAAGTTGGTGCATAAGACTATTGACCGTCTCACAGATTTGCGTATTCGCCAAAACCGTGAGTTCTTTAATGTTCCACCAGAAGTAGCTTTGTCTATCCTTAAGGATATTGCGAATACTATTGATGATGCTGAAATTTTTGAAACCCAAAGATCAGGTGAAGATTCTGATGGAGACGATAATCATGCCCACGTAGAAAGACGAGGTAGATTTAAGTTTTCTTTAGTCAATATACCTATTGACTCAGAATTAACTTTCAATCCAACAGGCATTAAAGTTAAAGTTGCCAGTGACGATACAATAGAGTTTCAAGATCGTATTTATAAGCTATCACCATTCGTTGGAACATTTATGCCCGAAGATAAACGTAACACTTCTGGTGCATATCAAGGTGCAAAGTTTTTTAGCTACAAAGGTAAGATTCTTGAGGATTTACGCAAGGAACTGGAATGTTCCAATTCTATATAGATGATGAAATAATGGGTATTTCATCATCAAGACACTGTATGCTGGGATAGTGTTTATAGAACAGGTTTGTCACACGATAATCTATTTGCATAAAGGACGTTTAGCTGGGGCTTCGTTTCGTAGCTAAGAAATGAAACACACATAAATAATAAACAATGAATAATTGGACAAAAAAAGAAACCATTGTAGCCTTTAATCTATATTGCAAGTTACCTTTTGGAAAATTAAACCAAAACAATCCTTTGGATGAACTTAATAATGATTGAGAATATAATAATTTTTTTTAAAATAATTAATAAAATAGTTTATATGGAAGTATATCATACGACAGATAAAGTTTATCAAAAAGGACAAGTTGTTTGTGTATCAGATTTCGAAGATGGTTTATCTTTATATCATGTGAATGTTGGTAATAACCAATGTGTAAATGATTATTTAGATAAAGATAGGCCTTGTGAATTTCCTGAGAGGAAACGGGCAATTTATACTTTCCGTTTAATAAAGCATTGTTTAATTTTTGGTAGAAAAAAACATATCTATAAGGCAGATATTCCAGAAACAATAGGTCATCCTATGTGCCTAACTGAAGCTTTTACTTCAGATAGTAATGAACCAAACAATATAAAAAGACTAATAAGAGGTGAGTATTGGACACCTAAAAGGGACTGGAAGTTTTATGAATATCTTAGCACCAGTATGACTATAATTGAAGAATGTAAAGGTCCTTTTGGGAAGGCATTTACTGACCAAAATGATTATTATGATGATCATGATTATTTTAGAAAATATTATATTAGAGATCTGAAAAAAGCGCAATTAAAGCTGTGTCAAAGTTCTAATCCTTTATATTTAACCTCATTAGATGACACGATTTAATTATGTTAGTTAGATGACGAGTTATGTTTGAAGATGTTGAGAATTTCCAACTTTATAGTTATAAACATAACCAGCAAATAAGGATCATATATACAAATTCTGGTTATAGTAAGCTTGTAGAAAAATCAGGTATAGTGAAAAAGAAACTCATAAAGTTTAATGTAGGCTTGACAGGCAATGTAGGAAGTCTTAATGTATCTAATATGTCTATGAAGCCTAAAGAAATTCAAGCAATACTAGCAGAGCAACTAAGAAAATATAAAGAGTAAACATTATTGATATTATATCATATAGGGTATATTTATCATATATAACTAATATAATATACCCTTAAAGGTATAAAATAAAATAATTTTAGCTTATGAATTTGAGAATACAACTTAATACCACAAATATAGATTGGAATTTGGTGGTAGACATATTACAAAAGGCTGGGATGGCAAATCGTACTGCAGAAATTCATCAAAGGGCATTTAATAATAGTCATACTGTTGTTTTTGTGTTCGATGCAGATAATCTGGTAGGCTTTGGAAGAGCAATATCTGATGGGGAATACCAAGCTGCTATATATGATGTTGCTGTTCTGCCAAGTTACCAGGGTAAAGGAATTGGTAAAACAATAGTCCGTACTATTGTTGGAAATATACCTAACTGTAGTTTTATTTTATATGCTGCTTCGGGCAAGGAAAAGTTTTATGAAAAGGAAGGCTTCAGGAAGATGAAAACTGGTATGGCTTTATTTGTCGATGCTGAAAAGATGAAAGACAAAGGTTTTATAGAATAGCAAAATAATGACTTTTTTCCCTTTTTATTTTTGAGTAAATTAATTTGCTAACAAGAATATAGATGTAGTTAAGTATATTCTTTTCTTTAAAAGTATTGTAGATTACAAACAGAGAGTTTATTCCGCTAATTTAATTACTCCTTTTTGGGAGGGTGCAAGGATTTTAAGATAAAATATATTAAGTTTACATATGCATAGTGTGCTCTGGTGTACTAAATAGTTTTTTGTAAAAATCTGAATTTCTAAGGATTAGGCGTTAAACTGTATATCGTAAAATGAATCTTGCAATGATTCATTTTGATGTTTTCTTATTGTAAGAGTTTGTCTGTAACCTTATGTGAAATTACAATTTTGAATTTAGCCAAATTATATAGTGTGGTAATATTACCACACTATATTACGGCATAGTTAAAGTAAAATTGGGAAATATGGTAAAATTACAGCATAAATATTTTGATGTTTGGATAAAATGTTTTATTTTTGCTAAAAATATAATATAGATGGAACAGATAATTATTAAAAAGGATATAATTAGTCCTGCTGATCTTTTACCTTCCGCTTTCCAAGGCGATGTAAAGTCTATTAAGAATATCTATCTTGATAAGCAGCATGAGTTAGGGTTTACGAATCGACAGATACAGAAATTGTTGTCAATGGAACCGAAAACTCTTAATGCAATTCTTGATGGAAAAGCTAAGCGAATCAATTTCTTGAGTGTTATTAAGTTGGCGAATTTTCTAAATATAAATCTGTCAGATATAGCAAAGTCGTATCTGTCAACATTGAATTCTATAGAAGTCAGCGAAATGCAAAATGCTCGTGATTTTGCATACATTCAAGAACATTTCAATGTGAAAGCATTGCAACATTGTCATTTTTTTAAGCGCGGTGATGATATCCCAAAAATGAGAGATAGAATCATGAAATTTTTCGGTTTGGAAAGTTTATATGAATATACAAATGCTGGTATAAGTACAGCATTTAGTCGCACCAACAGAAAAACAAATAATGATTTGATGAGAGAATTTTGGGTTACTTCTGCATATGATCGATTTCTGCAGATTAGTAATCCTAATGATTATAATCGTGACGCATTGCTAAAGCTCATACCTAAAATAAGACCTTACACAATGGATATTAATAATGGTTTCAAGACAGTCATGAGAGCATTATTTCAAGTTGGTGTTACTGTACTTTATCAACCATCTTTGGAGGGTGTGCAGGTAAGAGGTGCTACTATGATTATTAATAATAAACCATGTATAGTTATATGTGATATTTATAAAAGATATCCAACAATATGGTTTTCATTGCTCCATGAGCTTCATCACGTGTTATTTGATTATGATATGATTAAATCAGAAGCCTATCATATAAGTGATGGTGAGGGAGATTTACTTTTAACAAATGAGGTGCAAGCTGATGATTTTGCTTCAGTTTATTTATTAAATGAGTCTAGATTAGAATTTGCTAGAAGATATATTAACTCTCCTGTAATGTTGTCTAAGTTTGCTAGACAGTGTGGAGTGGATCCATCCATTATATATGCTAGACATTGTTATGAAACAAAAGAGTGGCCACTTTATAATAAGTTTATTCCTAAATCAGATGAGGCATTGGTGATGGTTAATGTTAACCCATTTGCTAAGGAAACTTTAGCAGAGTCAATGAAAGATATAAAAGAATTATATAAAATTTAATAAAAATGGAAAATAATAAAAAGAAAAAAGAAATCTCTGAAAAAGAAAAATTAGAGAAAGAAAAAAAACAGGAAGAAGAAAGAGAAATGATTCTGATGCAAGCTGATGAAAACAATGAAGAAGCTTTAATTTTCAGTGATAGTGATGATACCTTAGTAATCAAAAATGAGATTGCGGATATGTTTCTTGCTGAGATTGATGATCCCAAAAAGAAATATGATATGTATTACAACGCAATATCCAACGTACTTCGCCGGCATCTTCCTAAAGGGGACAAATTTAAGAAGTCGCGTGATTGGATATATGAAGAAAAAAATACTTTCTTAACAGGCAAAAGAAAAGACAAGTATGGTAAGCGACATGCTGATGGTAGACAATCTTATAGTCCTGTTATGGCTGAACTTGTAGACATTATTTCAGGATGGATTTCCTCAAAAGGAACACCAGTTGAATTATATGTTACTCTTCGTGATAAAAATATTGAGAAAGGATACGGAAAGCCAGAACAAGAATAATATAAGGAATATAGATGTATTTTAAAATAATAGCGCATAGGAAAAGTTATGGATGATGCTATTATTATATTAAATATAAACTATAAAATTAAATTCTAACTTGGTAAAGCATTAAGTCTGGAATACTTATATAGCAATGGAATGATACGATAAAAACTTAAGATGATATGCTAATATGTAATGTATGTCATCTTAAGTTTTTATGATATCACTCCATAAAATGATAAAACTATTTATTAAACTAAAAGTTTTATATACTTAATATAAATGCTTGCTGTTTAATGTTTTAAATTATGTTTATTAACCTTGTTTGGTTGACTAAATATTCTTTAAAGCCGCATTGTCTCCTATTAATTCAGGAGCTTTTGCTTGTTGCATTACCCGACTAGCAGGGCAGTCGAAGCCTTCATTAATGATACGGTTGATGATATTGAATTTCCCGCTTCCTGTAACCATAAAAATGGTTCGTTTAGCGTGCATCATCGGCTTTCCTGTCATTGCTACACGTTTGATACCTGTTATGGGATGTACTGAAGGCATATACGGTTGGGAGACAGAGAGTAGGTGTTCCTGTCCTGGGAATATGGACGAAGTATGACCGTCATCACCAATACCGAGAATGATGCAATCAAATTGCCGAACCTGTGACGTTACCAATTCAGAATATCTCAAAGCTTCTGCTTTCGGGTCGGCTTCACCGATAATTCGAAAAACATTCTCTCCCTCTTTCAAATCCGGTATGCTATCGGAAAGAAGCATTTTGAAACGACCGTAATTGCTGGCTTCATCTGTGGGAGGGACACAACGCTCATCTACCCAGAAAAAGCGGAATTTCTTCCATGGCGTTATTTGAGCGTATTCGTCTGCCCACAAACGGAAAAGCACATCGGGCGTGGAACCGCCGCTAAGTGCTACATCATATTTCTCGTCATCATTTTTTTCCAAAGCTTGCTCATTCATACGAATAATCAATGAGCGTGCTGCCTCCAATGGAGAACTGAACATGTGGCGGGGAAGTTTTGAAAGTTTAGAGTTCACAGTATTCATCAGTATGTATTAAATTTTTACATGGATTGGTCCAATTACCATTTACGCTTTCTATCAGGGCATTACTCTCCAATGGTCCCCACGTTCCTGCAGGATAACCATAGAGTGGTGCTTCTGGATATTTTTTCCAGTAATCAAGAATCGCATCGAAATATTTCCATGAAGATTCTACGGCATCTCCACGTGTAAAGAGGGTAGGATCGTTCAGAAGGCAGTCCTCAATGAGACGGGCGTATGGATCACCTGTCTTTACATCACTCAGTCTGTCATAAACAAAATCCATCTCTACCTGTTTGGTCTGGAACCCAGTTCCAGGCAGTTTCATGTCGAAGCGCAACACAATACCTTCGTTAGGTTGGATACGCAATACAAGCTTGTTGGCATGCGGATTAGCCCCATTCACGTTGTCAAGTAGCAAATGGTGCACTTTCTTAAAATGAACAACAATCTCTGTCACCTTGGTAGGCATTTGCTTGCCCACTCTGAAGAAGAATGGGACGCCGCTCCATCGCCAGTTGTCTATCTCTGCTTTCATCGCAAAGAAAGTCTCTACACGTGAGTCGGGTGCGACATGAGCCTCTTGCCGGTAACCAATTTTATCGCCTCCTGCTGTATATTGTCCACGAATCACATTCTCACGGATATAGTCTTCTGTTAGTGGAACCAGTGAGTCATACACTTTCACGACCTCATTGCGGAAGCTGTCGGCATCAAACTTTACTGGAGGTTCCATCGTACAAAGGGCAAGAAGTTGCACCAGATGGTTTTGAACCATATCACGCATTGTACCTGCTGTCTCATAATATCCTCCACGGTTTTCAATACCCAGATTTTCTACCGAAGTAATCTCTATATAATCAATGTAGTTCCGGTTCCAGATAGGTTCGAAGATTGAGTTGGCGAAACGGAAGGCAAGAATATTCTGTGCAGTTTCCTTGCCTAAGAAATGGTCCATGCGAAAGACCTGATGTTCCTGAAAGGCGTCTCGGTAAATCGCATTTAGCTGTTTGGCACTGCTTAGGTCATAGCCAAAGGGTTTCTCAACAATAATGCGAGTGTTCTTGCCATTCAATCCGAAGGTTTTTAAATGCTGCGGAATCACGCCATAAAGCAGTGGAGGAGTGGCAAGATAATAAATGACACTCTCGCTATTGCTTGTTTTTAGATGTTCCACAAGTGGTGAGTATTCCTCTTCCTTTGCGGGATCCATCGTCTCGTAGCGGATATGGGAGATAAAACTGTTGATCAGCTCATTGTCCCAAGCTTCTGGTTTAGTATATTTTGGCAATTGTCCGAGCAGATAATCACGATATTCAGAATCACTGTAAGGAGTACGTCCTACACCTACAATCTCAAACTTCTCCGGTAAATGTTTCTCGGAGAAGATATCAAGTAGTGCCGAAAAGAGCTTACGTTTGGTAAGATCACCTGAGGCACCAAATATGATGAATGATAATGACTTTGGCATAATTACTCATATTTTTAATGTGATTATACATTATAACTGCCAGAATGAGTGTTGCCGCCCTTACCGGTCCAGTCTTCATGAAAGAACTCTCCGCGTGGCATATCAATGCGCTCAAAGGTATGTGCGCCAAAGAAGTCACGTAGTGCCTGTATCATATTTGCAGGGAGGTTAGCTGTGGTGAGAGATAAATAGTAGTTGAGAGCCGAACTGAGTGCCGGCACAGGAAGCTCTGCTTGAAGTGCTGTGATTACAAGTCCTTTCCATCCTTTAAGAGCCTGTGCTGTTTCTGCTGCAAACTTAGGTGCAAACAGCAGGTGTTTAGGTTTCTCTGAAGCTTGGTAGGCATCAGAGATATCATTCAGAAAGGCGGAACGGATGATACATCCTGCACGCCACATTCGGGCGATGGAAGCGAGGTCTAGATTCCACGAAAAGTTGTCAGAAGCCTTTTGTAAAACAGCAAATCCTTGAGCATAAGATACCAATTTGGACGCATAGAGTGCTTGCTCGATATCATCAACAAGTGATAGGTCAGTAGTAGTATCTATCTTACGGTCTTTTGCTAATCGTTCGGCAGCTTCTACACGTAGGTTCTTGTCAAAAGAGAGGCTGCGCTCGAACACAGCAGAAGCAATCAGTCCCAGTGGCATGCCGAGTTCCATCGCATTGATGACCGACCACTTACCAGTTCCTTTCTGCCCCGCAGTATCAAGTATCTTATCAATTAGATAGTCGCCGTTCTTATCTCGGTGGCGTAGCACCTGAGCTGAGATTTCCATCAGATAACTGTGTAATCGTCCTTCGTTCCAATGTTCAAAGACAGTGGCAATCGCTTCATTATCCATCTTTTTAAGATATTTCAATAGGAAGTAAGCCTCACTGATGAGTTGCATGTCACCGTATTCTATGCCGTTATGAATCATCTTCACGAAATGTCCTGAACCTCCTGGTCCAACCCAATCACAACAAGGGGTGCCATCTTCCGCTATTGCAGCAATCCGCTGTAATATCGGTTTTACATCATTCCATGCTGACTGTGATCCTCCGGGCATGATAGAGGCTCCATTCAATGCACCGAACTCACCACCGCTAACGCCAGTTCCTATAAATCTGAATCCACGTTTTTCTGTTTCAATCACACGGCGGTTGCTGTCTTCATAATTAGAGTTGCCACCATCAATGATGATATCTCCCGGTGAAAGTAACGGGAAAAGTTGTTCCATGAGTTGGTCTACAGCATTTCCTGCACGCACCATCATCATGATCTTGCGGGGAGTCTTGATATGCTGTACAAAATCATTGATTTCTGTACACCCTATAATATTCTTTTCTTTGCCACGTCCATTTACAAACCGTTCTACTACACCTTCTTCAATACCAGGTACAGTACGGTTATACACAGCAACAGTAAAGCCTTTGCTTTCCATATTTAAAACTAGGTTCTCGCCCATAACGGCAAGTCCTATTAAACCTATATCTGCTTTTTTGTCCATAACTAATATTTTAAAATTTATATTAATAATGATCCGGGTTGTTCTTAATACCTATAACAACGCTTTGCAAATATACATTTTATGTTTAATACTTCAAACTTAAATGTGGTATTTTTCTGAAAAAACAGAATAATAGTAAACAGCAGTTGTTTTTATTTTGTAGAATGTTCAGTTCAATGTATAGACTTTTGTATTGTTACTTTTTCAGCTTGCTGTAACTCTATGATACTTAAGGGCATATAAGCAAGTCAACGAATAGAATTAAGACTAAATACTATTAATAATATATCATTTCGGGTATATTTTTATGTTTTTCGAATAAAATATACCCTTTGTGGTATAAAACAAAAAATAATATGTATATTTGTACCCGAAATGATATAATATGAGGATATGAACAATTTATCTCCCATTGTGAAATCACTGCGAAAGCAGTATAACTTAACACAGGAAGACCTCTCATTGAAGTCGGGTGTAGGTTTGCGCTTTGTCCGAGACTTGGAACAAGGCAAAGAATCGTTGCGTTTGGACAAAGTTAATCAGTTGCTAGATTTCTTCAATTACGAAGTTACAGCAACTATCAAAGGTAAAGACATAAAGCTATGAAACAAGCCAATGTTTATTATAAAAGTCAAATAGCCGGAGTATTGACAGAAAACGATGAAGGTTACGAATTTTGTTACCTTCCAGTCTATCTGTCGTCAGGAAGTGCTAAGCCTGTAAGTTTAACATTGCCATTGCAGGAAGATATATTTAAAAGTAGCGTATTGTTTCCATTTTTCGATGGACTTATACCAGAAGGATGGCTGCTCGATATTGCTATTCGTGATATGGATATCAGTATACTTGATCGTATGTCTCTACTATTGCTATGTTGCAAGGACTGTATCGGGGCGGTAAGTATTGAACCTATTCAAGGAAAGGAGGTAGACAATGTGTAAATGTTTGTATTGTTATGGGCCACTTGCAAAAGGGGAAAAAGATATGCATCCTGCTTGTGCGAAAAAGTTTTTCGGCACAACGGTTATACCAACTTTGGATTATACAACAGAGCATTTGGAAGAACTTGCCAAGCAGGTGATACAAGGGCAGACTTCGCTTACTGGTGTTCAATCTAAATTGTCTTTGAACTTGAATGAACATGAGGGAAGCAAGCGGCTTACAATAGTAGGCTTATGGGGAGGCTATATCTGTAAACCACAGACAATTGCTTATGAGCAAATGCCAGAAGTTGAAGATCTGACAATGCATCTGGCTGAGTTGGCTCGTATTAAAGTCGTGCCTCATACTCTGATGCGCATGGCAGACAATTCGCTCTGTTATCTTACGCGTCGTATAGACCGAACTTCAAATGGTGAAAAGTTGGCAATGGAAGATATGTGTCAACTTACCGAGAGACAAACCGAACATAAGTATAAAAGTAGTTACGAGCGTATAGGTAAAGCATTACTTCATTATTCTACCGTTCCCAAGATGGATGTTACTAATTTCTTTGAAATGGTCTTGTTTTCATGGTTGACAGGTAATAACGATATGCACCTGAAGAACTTTTCACTTTATGAGCCACAAGATGGTGTTATCCGCTTAACCCCAGCCTATGATTTGCTAAATGTAGCTATATGATGACGAAGAGCTGGCTTTGACATTGAATGGGCGAAAGAAAAAGTTGGCGAAAGAAAACTTTTTTAAATGTGCTGAAAGTCTAGGTATTGAAACTATCGTTGTGGATCGTTTTATCAATAAATATGTTAAGCTTCTGCCGAAGTTCGAAAATATGATTAATAACTCATTCTTGAATGAAGAACTGCAAAGAAAATTTTCAGAGTTACTAAAAGAAAGACTTGATAGGCTTATTTTGGAATAGTGATCAATGATTATCTACGTTACCCAATATTCACTATTTATAGTGGTTTTGTTTAGTGTATTAACCAATGATTTGCATTGTTGTGGCTGTAAATAAGTGGTTAAAATAATTTATTGAAAGTGTTAAATATAACCCTTATGAAACAAAATATTAGGCTCAACTCATCATAAAATTGAGAAAATAAGTATATTTGTAGTCATAATAACGAATTGAACTTTTGATAAACTTGTATTGGTGGACTTCTTCGCTACATGGTGTCAACCATGCAAGATGATGCATCCTATTCAGGAGCAATTTCGCTGGCAGAGTTAAGAAATATAATCAACGGATATTTATAATAAATATGTTAGAACACATTGCAGAATTTACAGCATGGCCTATACTGACAGGCATCTTCATCGGTTACATTGCTAACAAGATTATGATCGGTAAGGGTAAAGGATGTTGCATGAACCTCTTAATTGGTATAGTTGGTAGCTATGCCGGAGCTTTAATAAGTCATTTGCTGAATATTGAACTATTTGGGAGAGGGTATATCACAAACTTAGTATTCTGCGTCTTTGGCGCAATTGCTATATTGTGGATTTGGGATAAACTCTTTGATTAAGTAAATATGTGCTAATATCAGGTAGAGCTCACCACAGACATGGACATAGTCAGCATTACAGTCAATGCTTATGATGAGAAGTCATTTCTATTGCTCTGACCGTGTTTGAGCAAGGATAGATAGATTCTGTAGGGTAGTGCAGTTGTTAAGGCAGCTGCATTTCCTGCTTGTAAAAAAATAAAATATGTTTAAAACGATAATGAAAATGGTCGTTTGCTGTCTCGTAGCAGTAGCAATGACATCTTGCGCAGTAAGTAAAGAAACTGTAAATTTCAAGGAAGTGAAGAACTACTTCTACCGTAATGACGCTCCTAAGGGAGAACAGTTACTGAAGCTGACTACGCAGGTAGAGTTTGACCGCTATTTCGGTGCTGCAGCTTTCATGGGTAAGGATGGTCAGTCAACACTGATTGATTTCAAAAAGAATTTTGTGATTGCAAAGGTACTTCCTGAAACCAATCGTGACACTGAAATCAAGGACATTAAACTGGCTAAAAGTTCTGATGGGCATCTAACTTTCGGCTATTCTACCACAAATAAAAAGCCACAAAGTTTCTCTATTCGTCCTACGGTACAGATTACTGTAAGCCGTGAATACGTGAATGCTAAACTGGAAAGTAAATAATATGGAAATCAGATTGCTAAGACTCACTGAGGAGCAAATAATTGTTTTCAAGGAAGAGATGCAAGAAGCGTTTCTGAATGGCTTCAACTCCTATAAGCATGATGGAGAGGACACTAGTAATGTATGGCAAAAATTGCCTGACAAAGACTTCTATGAATCAATGAATGCCGAAGGCGCTGAAGCATATGAGGCTATTGATGAATTGGGAAATCGTGTAGGTGGAACCATCCTGAAGATCGATAATCAGACTCACCATAATGAGTTGGCTTTTCTCTATGTAAAGGTAGGCGTGCAGAGTAAAGGTGTAGGTCAGGCAATCTGGAAAGCCATAGAGCAGCAGTATCCCGAAACAAAAGTATGGTCGACGGCTACCCCTTATTTCGATGTTCGCAATGTTCACTTCTACATCAACTGCTGTGGTTTCCATGTAGTGGAGTTCTTTAATGCACATCATCCAGATCCTAATTTGCCCAGGCATTTAGATCAAGCGGATGGATTGTTTGAGTTTCAAAAAGTAATGAAATAAATATGGCAGGAACAGATTGGAAAAGTGCTTTGGCTGCTCTAGGAGCAACAAGCGATAATGTTGAAGAATCCGAAAAGAAGGATGTTGATAAAAAGAAGCGGGTAGGAGTGGTTTACTCCACAGATGCTGATTTCGGCTATTCAGAGGATTCGCAGGAAGGACAAAATACTTTGCCAAAGAATCAGCAGAAGTTACGTCTGTATATGGAACGTGCAGGGCGTGGTGGTAAAACAGTAACGATTGTAAAATTCTTCATCGGATCGGAGGAGGATATGATGACTCTATGCAAATTCTTAAAGCAAAAATGTGGCGTTGGCGGTTCTGTAAAGGATGGAGAGATTATCATTCAAGGTGATCATCGTCAGCGACTTATAGAGATTTTGAAAACAGAAGGTTATACACAAACAAAGTAATATGAATATAGACCATGTTGCAGTTTATTGTATTGACCTTGAAGGCATGAAACGCTTCTTCATGGAGCACTTCGCATGTAATTCAAATGAATTGTATCATAATCCCCGTACAGGATTAAAAACTTATATATTGTCTTTCCCTGATGGTGGTGCCAGATTGGAACTCATGTCTCGACCAGAAGTAATGAAGCCTTTGGCAGATGTGTTTCGTGGTGGATTTATCCATGTATCAATCGCACTCGGAAGTAAGGCAAACGTAGATGCGAAGACAGATGAATTAAAAGCTGCCGGCTATGAGTGCATCAGCGGTCCGCGTACTACAGGTGATGGTTATTACGAAAGCTGCATCGTTGGACCAGAAGGTATCTTGATAGAGATAACGGTATGAATCCTATTGCAATACGACTTCTCAATCAACAGTTGATCTGTCCCGAATTTGATAATCCTGAGGATGTGGTCAGTTATATGTGTGCGATGCAGGCACAGGAATATCGCATGATGCGATGGGCGGTGGAGATGCGAACACGTAAACCATCAGCAAAAGCTTTTAAGGAGGCTTTTGACAGTGGAAAAATTATTCGTCTTCACCTGATGCGAGGCACTTGGCAACTTATATCTGCTGACGACTATTGGACTTTGATCGAACTTTGTGCGCCTAAGGCTATAGCCGTAATTAAAGGGTGGATGAGTAGTAATAAGATCAGTATTCCGGATGATGAACTGATGAAGATCAGAGAAAATCTTGCTCAGACAGCTGCCGACAAAATAAGTGTAACGAAAGAGGACTTCGTTGATGCTCTTGCACAGAAGGATATCCGTATGGATGACCATAGACTCTCGTATCACATTCGTATGGCAGAGTTGTCTGGCACTATTTGTAGTGGAGATTTGTTGCCAATGAAAGCCACGTATGCGCTAACTGCAAATAAGGTGAAACCAACTGCAAAAATAGACAGAGATAAAGCCTTGATGCTTTTTACGCGCAAATACTTCCATAGTCGCCAACCTGCAACATTGCAAGATTTTGCATGGTGGTCGGGATTAAATATGAGCGATTGCCGGAAAGGAATAGCTCTTTTAGGTAACACGATTCATCTTGAGAAATGGGAAGGAAGAGATTTCTACCTAACAGACGATTGTAGAACACGAGGATTCAGAAAGGATAAATATCTTCTTATTTCTCCTTATGATGAATATCTAATAAGCTATAAGAGTCGTGATATAGTACTCCCAGAAGAGTATAGGCATAAGGCTCATAACAACAATGGTATTTTTCAGCCCATAATTGCTAAAGATGGTAGAATATGCGGTAACTGGAGTCCTTTTAAAGACGAATGTCAAGTGGCGTTTTTTGATGGAGTGCATGATACAGACATGCACGAAGAGTGGGCTAGGTATAAGAAATTTAAAACCAAGTAAAACGATATATTATGAATCTAGAAGAAGTTAGAGAATATTGTCTGTCGCTGCCTGGCGTTACAGAGGATTCACCCTATGGTCCTGATATGATAGTATTTAGAATTGAAGGAAAGATATTTCTGCATCTTCCATTGGAATATGCAGACCCACGTATTTCTATCAAACTTCCACCAGATGAAGGGCTGAGTCTTCGCAACAGCTATGATACCATAAGTGCCGGATATCATCTGAACAAAGTTCACTGGAATGATATTCTAATAGAGAACACTTTCTCTTCTGATCAAATTAAAAATTGGATACTTGAATCTTATAATCTAGTAGTGAGCAAACTGCCAAAGAATTTAAGATTAAAGTATTCTGATAATTAAACACTTATTTTTAATTGTCGTAGCAAGATATAAAAATACTTAGATGAAAATGCTTTCATCTAAGTGTGTCTAATACCTGATTATATCCTTCTACCAATTCATTCATAATCTTGCTGATAGGCTTTAGTTCCTTAATACTAGCTACAGCTTGACCTATCTCCATTTCACCATTCTCTATATCGCCTTCAAAGATGCCTCGTTTAGATGCATTTGCACCAAGTATGGCGCGGAGTTCGTCAGCATCGGCACCTCGATCTTCTGCCTCTTTGATGCGGTCGTAAAGAGCATTTTTAACGAGTCGTGTTGGTGAAAGCTTCTTCAGCGCCAACATGGTATCGCCCTCTCCAAGATTTAAGCATTGTTGTTTGAAAGCATCAGATGCCGAACTCTCCTCACTAACAGCAAAGAGTGTTCCTATCTGTACACCATCAGCACCAAGAGCCATTGCTGCCAACATAGCTTCGCCAGAAGCAATACCTCCAGCAGCAAGTAATGGTAAAGAAGTGGCTTTGCGAATTTGGGGTATTAATGTCATTGTGGTGAGTTCCTCACGGCCATTGTGTCCGCCTGCTTCAAATCCCTCAGCAACGATAGCGTCAACGCCAGCCTCCTCGCATTTGCGGGCAAACTTACTGTTAGCTATAACATGAACAACTTTGATACCTGCTTCATGAAATTTAGACGTGAGTTTGGCAGGACTACCCGCAGATGTAAATACAATCTTAACACCTTTGCTGATGATAAGTTCTACAATCTTGTCAAGTTCAGGATACATCAATGGTAAGTTTACCCCCCAAGGTTTATCTGTGGCCGCATTCATTTTATCAATATGCTCAGCAAGAGTTTCGGGATGCATGCTACCTGCACCAAGAAGTCCAAGTCCACCTGCATTACTCACGGCAGAAGCCAATCGCCATCCACTGCACCATACCATTCCTCCTGCAATGATAGGGTATTTGATTCCAAAAAGTTCTGTTACTCTTGTTGCTTTCATATCTTTCAATTTATGCTTTTATTAATACTATGAGATATCAAAGATGTTTCAGATTAACTAAACAGTTTCATCCAATCATCAAATTCTTTGTTCTGGAATGCGTGAATACCATTTCTTTCGGCAGCATTGCAATTCACTTCAAGATCGTCGATGAAGATCGTTTCATTCGGTTTAATACCGGTTTCTTGAATAACGGTCTGAAATATTTCGTCATCAGGTTTCTTCATGTGCATCTTTTGCGAAGTGAATGTGTATTCAAAATAATCATCAACCGTAAAGTTATCCATCGGAAAGAGTTCGTCTTTGCAATATCTCCAGTGTAAATCAATGGTGTTACTTAACAAGAAAGTACGATATCCAGCTTTGCGAAGATCCATTAGTTTTTGTTTTTTCACATCAGGAATTGTAATGAGCATCGCATTGGTTGCATCAGTAATCTGCTTGTCTGTGGCGTTTGGGTTGACGATTCTACGGAAAGCATTAAAGAAGTCCTGATTAGAAATCATTCCTATGCCCATGGCTTGAAATAGTTTAAGAGCTTCTGGATTTTCATGTAGATGTTTATATCTACCCATACCAAGATTTTCAAAAGCCTGCATTGTAGCATCTTCGTTAAGTTTTACTAGCACATTGCCTAAGTCGAAAATGATATTTTTATAATTCATTGATATTCAAATTTTGAACAAAGATAATCATTTTCTCAATGATTCAGTAAAAATAGCGAAATATTTCCATAGGGTAGAGTTGATTTACGCTAACTAAATATCGCCATAAATCAACATTTATCGCTATTTGAATTGCTTCTGTCTTTTTGTTTTTTCTTATTTACTTTCAACCAAGCTTTAACTCGTTTATAGCCTTCAACTCCTAAAATGGTCAATCCACCATACTGGCATGTTTTAGCCATACCGAATAAGATCACCCAAAGAATACCTTTAGTTTCTACTGAAAGATATTTTGCGGGTAAAGCCATCTGTGCGAAAGATAGAATATAAAACGGTATGCATAAAGCTAAAATGATGACACCAGTACGAAACGAGAGGCCTTGAAGCCATAACTTAATATGTTTGAGTTTCTTTCCCATTCTTATTTCAACTTCTTGCCTTCTGAATAAGCCTGACCAACACGCTCTCCGAGTGCAATGTAGCCAAAATGGATAGGATCATAAGTAATAAGATTCATTTTCTCAACATCTGGTTTGCCATCTTCTGCAAGATACTTCTCGTCTACGAGTATGTTAACAATCTCCGCAACAATGAAATAACCTGTTTCACTTTCATAAAGCTTTTCTTTAACGCGGCACTCAAATGTCATTGGATAATCAGTAAATACAGGTGCATTCACGTTAGGAGCCTTCTCTGTTGTTAGACCAGACATTTGCATCTTCTCAGGATGATTCTTCTGACTGACAATTCCAACATAGTCAGATGCAACCATGGTCTCCTTTGTAGCAAATGCAACAGTGAACTCGCCACAAGCATTCAGATTGGTAGTAGTCTTGTGATTACCCAGTGAAATCGTGATTACATTCATATTCGCCTGACCTGCCCATGCGGCATTCATAGCGTTAGGAACTCCGTTTTCATCGTATGTACCAATAATGAGTACAGGCTGTGGCAACAGCCAAGGCTTTGCATTAAAACTTTTCATATTTATATAATGTTAGTTATACATTCGGTAAAGTTACACATTTTCTCTAAAATAAAAAACTCAATTCGATAATAATTAATTACCTATTAGGTGAACTACCCATTTGTTTACGGTCAATTAATGTTATATTGCTAAATTTGCAAATACAAGTTTAACATGTTACTAAAACAAAATGATTGTTTTTGTTGTTCAAAGTTTATAAGACAAAGAATTATTTGGAGGCGGTTTATATTATTACTATATTTGTAGCTATAATGGTTTGCAATATAGCAACACGATAAACACAATAATGAAGTCAGTATCACCTGATGTGGTGACGAGTACATGTATGATGTTAATACCTTACTCATGAATATGCATTATAGCTACATTGAATTATATAACAAGGAAGAAGAAAACTGGGGTGTTGTTCATTTAACATGATTGTTTATTCATCCACAGAAAAATGATTTAGAAAATGTAAAATAAATAGTGTGATATGAAAGAGACAATATATAGTTATTTTATGCGACAGGTGGAGATTAATCCAGATGTAGTAGCTGTGTTTGATGAAAGAAGAAGTCTAACTTTTTCGGAACTCAATGCACTTGTAGACACGATAATAGATGGATTTGAAACAAACAATCCTAAGCTTATCGGCGTTGTGATGAATCATAACGTAGAGCAAATCGCTGCAATGCTTGCTATATTGAAGGCTGGGGCTGGATATGTACCAGTTGAACCGTTTTTCCCAACTGATAGAATTAAGTTTATCATGGATGAGTGCAAGGTAGACTTTGTAATTACGAATGGGATATATGCAGAAAAACTTGAAGGATTGAATTTGTGTTTCATCGAACAGGGATTGGCAATTGACAAGCATGCAAGGTCTAATGATAAATCTATTGCGGGCGGAATTGCTTACGTGCTATATACTAGTGGGTCTACTGGTATGCCTAAAGGAGTGACTGTGGAGAATCGCAATGTATGTCACTATATACGTGCTTTCGAGAATGAATTCCATACCACTGTGGGAGACAAGATGCTTCAGTATTCTGTATGTTCATTCGATATCTTTGTTGAGGAAGTGTTTACTACGCTCTGCAATGGTGCTACACTTGCCATTCCCTCTGACTATGTAAAGGGTAACATTAAGCGGGTGATGGACTTCATCGAGGAACACCAAATAACAGAAATCAGTGGTTTCCCATACCTCTTGTTGGAGATGAACAAACTTGATCACTTCCCGTCTTCACTTAAATTGTTGATAAGTGGTGGTGACGTATTAAGAGAAGATTATGTTACTAATCTTCTTGATAAATTCGAAATATATAATACATACGGTCCAAGCGAAACAACGGTTTGTGCATCTTATTGTCATGTGAATAAGGTTAAGGCTGAGCCCGATGGTACTTATCCTATAGGGGAACCAGTACTTGGAACTCAGATAGAAATAAGAAATGATAAGTTGGAAAAGGTTCCTAATGGTGTCATCGGTGAAATATGTATTTTAGGAGGAGGAGTTTCGCGAGGATATATCGGTGAACATCGTGAGAAGGAAAACGAAGCTTATGTGAAATTAGAAGATGGTAGGATGATGTATCGTTCAGGTGATTTAGGGCTAATGAGAACTGATGGTACTATTATATTTCTACATCGCAAGGATACTCAGGTGATGATCCTTGGTAAAAGAGTTGAAACCGTTGAAATCCAGAACATTCTTTGTAGCTGTCCTGATGTGGAAAAGGGCATTGTGTTGGCTCATAACGACAAGAATGGACTCGCTTATCTTGCGGCTTATATTGTGCCGAAGGATAAATTGGCTTTTAGAATGAGTCGGGTGCGCGAAAATATGGCAAAATTTCTACCATCATATATGATCCCAGAGTTTTTCATCAAACTAGACACAATGCCGCTCACTCCTAATGGAAAAGTGGACATAAAGGCTTTGCCGAGAGTATTAAAATTAGCTTGATATGAATATAAGAAGAGTAAATATTGATGAACTCAATACGTTGATGTTATGGCGTATGGAAGTGTTGCACGAGGTATTTGCTGATTCTGAAAATGTAGATTGGAAAGCATTGGAGGCAGCGAATCGTGAATACTATATGCAAGAGATTACTCGTGGCGGACATATCGCTTGCCTGTATGGTGATGAAATAGGATGTGGCGGCTTATGCCTCTATAATGAAATGCCATCACCAGAAAATCCATCTGGTAGATGTGCTTATTTGATGAACATATATGTTCGTCTCCAGTATCGTAGTAGGGGGTATGGTAAGGAAATAGTTTCGTGGCTTGTTGATCAGGCTAAAGCGCAGGGTATCACAAAAATCTATCTTGAATCATCAGAAGGTGGTAAGAAGATGTACCAGGAGTTGGGATTTAAGGAAATGATAGATTATTATAAACTGTAGAAGTATGAAAGAGATATTAAACGATTACAACATCACGATAACTCCATCGTTGGAGTCAACGGATGTTATCGTTTATTGCAATAGTTACGGCGATGGAACCGAACCTATTCTTAAATCATGTGAGGAATTGAATTGTTTACCATTCCATCTTGTCGTTATCTCGAAGATTGATTGGGATGCAGATATGTCGCCATATCCGGCAGATAAAGTGATATCTAAGCACGATAACTTCGCGGGTAATGCCGATAAATATCTCGAATGGATGCTTACAAGTTTGATTCCTCATTGCGAGAAACTGCTGAGAGTGGATAATCCACGTCGAATACTACTAGGCTACTCGATGTCGGGGCTCTTTTCTCTTTATGCAATGTATCATACAGACAAGTTTGCTGCTTATATCTCTGCCTCTGGAAGTTTATGGTATCCTGATTTCGAACATTTTGTAATCTCTCACGAACCAATGACGAAGTCTCCTGTTTATCTTTCCATAGGTGATAAAGAATGTATATCAAAGAATGCGTATCTACAGACGATCATCGAAAAGACGCAACATATTTTTGAACACTATAAACTGCAAGGTCATGCGACACATTTTGAACTCAACCCTGGTAATCATTTTGTTGAAGGAGATCTACGTCAGGCTAAAGGAATCAAGTGGGCTGTAGCTGCTCTTAGAAAAGAGTCAGATATGGAACTTCATCATGATACATGATAGAGCTGTAACAATAGAGACTATTAGGCTGCGATTAATAGAATCACCCATGATACAACTAGACTATTAGGATAGTAGCAATTTACTTTAAATCTTGTGCGATATAAAATATATTTCATACATTTTAATCATTTAAAAATATAATTATGGAAGCAAAGAATTTATATGATTTCACGGTTCAAAACAAAAAAGGTGAGTCTGTAAGCCTCGCTGAGTATAAAGGTAAAGTAGTGTTGATTGTCAACATAGCAACTAAGTGCGGATTTACTCCACAATTAAAGGGCCTTGAAGAGTTATGGAATACATATCAGAATAAAGGCTTGGTAATTTTAGGTTTCCCATGCAATCAGTTTGCTAATCAAAATCCAGATTCAGACAATCAGACACAGGAGTTCTGTTCATTAAATTATGGAGTGACATTTCCTATTCTGAAGAAGATCAATGTTAATGGAAATGATGCCGATCCACTATATAAGTGGCTGAAGACTAAGAAGGGTGGAATACTATGGAGTGCTATCAAATGGAATTTCACCAAGTTCCTTATCAATAAGAATGGTGAGGTTGTTCAGCGCTTTGCACCGTCTGCCGCACCTTCAAGCCTTGAAAAATATATAGTGGATGAGCTATAATACAATACTGTAGCTATTATTGTTACAAATAATAGAATTATATAATAGCATAACTTTTATGTTATTATATAATTCCTGAGTTTTCGTTAGGAACTGTTTAAACTTTAATTATTCATTAATCGTAAAACTGTATGTATGCTTTCCTGTCTTTATTTCTTTTCGTTCATTATTAATTATTAATGTGGCACTCGTTCCTTGCGGAATAGTAACCATATAGTGTATTCTTCCTTGAGTATCTTTTTTCCATTCCACAGTTATTTTACCGTATTTCGTCATCGTTGATCCCTTTGCCCATTGTAGTTGTGTCCCAGGATGAGGCTCAAGGATTATGTGATGGAAACCAGGCTGTTGTTCATCAGGACGAATGCCCAAGATAGAAGAATAGAACCACTCTACAACTGCACCATAACTATAATGATTGAATGAATTCATATTCCATGGATGCTTGTTGAATCCGCTCTCACGAGTATAACTGTCCCAGCGTTCCCAAATAGTTGTTGCTCCTTGATCAATGCTATAGAGCCATGATGGATTCTGATGCTGGAAAAGTAAACGATAGGCGAGATCTGTCATTCCGCATTCAGTAAGCGTCTCCATGAGAATACCAGTTCCGATGAATCCAGTAGATAGTTTATAGTCGTTAGCGATTATATTCTTTCGTAGTGCATCTATAGCATGCTGTCTCTGAGTATCGAAAATAAGATTGAAATGCAAGGCTAATAGATAGGCTGTTTGGGTGTCTTGACCTGTATTAATCTCTCCATCTGTGACGTATCGCTTCTGAAATTCATTACGAATATCTTGCCATATCTTGCCGTATTTCGAAGCTTCTTCACTTTTTCCTATTACTTCAGCCATCTTTTGCATTAATTCTGTAGAATAGGCAAAGTAAGCATACGAAACATATCGCTTATCCACTTCCTTATAAGCCAACCAGTCACCGCATTTTGGTTCTGCGCCAATATGTGTCCATTGACCATCATGTTGAGATGCACAGAAATCCATCCATTTTTGCATTGATTGCCAGTTTTCTCTTATAATCTCTTTGTTGCCTGTCATCACATACGTATTCCAAGGAACGATGATACCAGCATCTCCCCATCCAGCAGTGCCATATCCCCACATGTTACAGAATGGAGCTGTCTCTGGATAGGCGCCATCCTCACGTTGACTATCGCGCATGTCTCGCATCCATTTCCTGTAGAATTCAGCTGCATCAGAATTATATAGAGCTGTACGTGAGAATATCTGTGTGTCACCAGTCCATCCCAATCTTTCGTCACGTTGTGGACAGTCGGTTGGAATACTCATGAAATTGCCTCGTTGTCCCCACCACACATTGCTATAAAGACGATTTATGTTTGAATCAGAGCATTTGAATGTTCCCCATTCCTGTAGGTCAGTGCCTACCACTTGAGCTTCAATCTTATTTATTGTTACGTCATCAGTCGTTGTAAGCTCCGCATATCTGAATCCGAAGTAAGTATGATTTGGATGATATTCTTCGCCCGTCTCATTACCACTCATCACATAAATGTTTGTTGCTTTTGCTTCCCGTAGGTTCCATGTCCACAGGCTTCCGCCCGGTCCTTTGTCAAGTCGCGATTCGTCTCCGTTGAAATTCAGCATCTCGCCATGCTTCCAAGTTAACGTTGTACCCCTTGTTCCTTTTACTTTCATGTCAATCCATCCCACAATATTTTGCCCGAAATCAACCAACAATGTCTGTCCTTTCTTTAGACGGATGGGACTCTTAAGATTATTCTGGTTCCTGATAACATGTATTTTGCCGAATGTGGTGTTTGTTGAATCAGCACCCTTATAAACAGTTATGTTCTGTGGATTACGCCATAATGACTTGTTTCTAATTTTGATCTGAGGTCCAATCATATTGCAGAGTTCACCCTTACTATTGTGGTTGATGATGGCAGAAAGCCAAGTGCTGTCGTTGTATGATGGGGTAGAAACATCAACAAGTTTGTCTTTGCGTGCATCATAAGTCTCTCCATTATAAATGTCACCCATCACTAATGCTCCGTCAGTGTAACACTTCCATGTAGTGTCACTAAGGTAATCTTGAGCAGTACCGTCCTTGTAGACAATATGTACATCACAGAGAAATCCAATATTTGCATCCTTGCCATAGATACCTCTGGATATTCCGCCTGCCCACCAACCTTTGCTTACCTCTGAAGCAATCGAGAGTTTGTCGCCAGCATGTAGTTTTTCTTGTATATGAAAACGTTGGTATTGTATGCTCTTACGATAATCTGTCCATCCTGGCATCAACACGTCGTCAGTCAGGTCTTTGCCGTTTGCATAAATCTGATATACTCCTAGTGCACTGGCATAAATTGTAACATCCTTTACATCCTTCTGAACTACAATGTTTTTTCTGAACATAGGCATTGATTCAGTCTGTGTGTGTGGAGCGCAAATCCATTGAGCCTCATGTAGTCTCTCTTGTGCAGCAACAGAACAAACAGAACATAATAATACTATGATTAAGTAAGAATATATTTTTGTCATTATGGTATCTAATGTTTTACTTGATAATTGTATTTGTAACCTTCTACAAAGGTATATCATTGCATCTTAAATATATGGTTTTTCAGAAGAAAGTAAGAACAAATATAAGATAATTTAAGAATAAAAAGTTCTAACCTTGAAAAATATATAGTTGATGAGCTAAATATATGACTGTAGCTATTATAGTTACCTATATAGAATGTGAAATAGCATAACTTTTATGTTATTATATATAATTCCTAAGTTTTCTTATGGAATTAATAAGATTATGATTAATTTTGCAATCATATTTCGATGATTAGCTGTACTTAGCATCAGTATTAACTCTTTCGCACAGCGTAATTTTACCGATTTGGAAACACATTATTATTGGAGTACTTCTGAAATAAATTTAAGGAGTGCGCTACAAACGTTTATATTTATGACACTAAAAAAAACATTAGCATTACTAATTTTGTTAGGAGCTGGAATCAGTTCTTCTGAAGCACAAACCAAGCTTCCTGTATTAAAATCAAACAAAAGTCAATTAGAAATAATTGCAGACGGTGTTAGCAATCATGGTAATTGGACTATAACTCCTTCAGCTCGTCCTGATGTTTTTTCTACTCATGCTAAGCATGTTATGTTTAGAAGTGATGTAGATTCTATAGCATTTGATGTGAAAAAGGATGGTATTTATGATTTTGTAGTACTGGACTCGAAAAATGACTCTGCTTTCACACAGGTTAGATGGGAATCTCTAAATCCTTTCGAACAACCATCAGAAAGTTTGTTAAGGTTATCTCTATCTGGTAAACTAAGTAAAGAGCAGGCTCAATTTGATATTGATGCTTTGGTGTATACGCTGAATGAAGTTCATCCTGATATGTTTTCTGTATGTGGTATGGATGCTTTTATGAGCATGGCAAACAAAATAAAGATGGAATTGCCAGATAGTGTCAGTAGAATAGAACTATACAGATATTTGGCACCCTTAGTGTCATTTATTGGTGATGGCCATACACGAATGTTATTTCCTAACAATGATTTGTTTACTAAAGAAAGCTTACGTTTCCCTCTTCAGTTAAACATTAATACTAACGACTCAACTTTTACTACTAAGTTAGATATGTTTGGCATTCCTAAAAATGCAAGAATACTAACTATAAATGGGGTAGATAATAAGACTATGATAGAAAAGATGATGCCTTATGCTTCTGGTGAACGTTATTTCTTCAAACTTCAAATTATCAACTATCAATTTCCTGCGCTTTTTGAACTTTTTTATAATGCTTCTGATTACAACATTAAATATCTTTTGGGTGGTAAGATTTATACGAAGAAACTAAAGGCTGCAACTTACGATAAGATACATGCAGAAATCAATCGAAATATTGATGCTCAAGATAATAAGAGTCGTGTTGCAAATTATTCCTATAGTATTATTCAAGGAAAGAATGCTGCAGTGATGGATTTTAGAGATTTAGATGATAGAGCAGCTATGGCTAACTTTGCAGATTCAATGATTGCTGACTTAAATGCCAAGCATATTGGTAATTTAATTATTGACATCCGTAATAACGGGGGAGGAGATTCCAATGTTGGTGATATATTGTTTCAGCATATATCAAACGTTCCATTTAATCAATTCGGTAAGTCATTCGCTCGTGTATCTCCTGTTACACAAAGTTTATTATCATCAGAACGATGCCAGAAGGTTAGTCTATATTACAACGACGAAGTAGATGAAATCTATCCTTTTAGTGATAAGTCTAGACATTATCAAGGTAAAGTATGGCTTCTTATCAGTCATCACACATTCTCTTCTGCCTCTTCTTTTTCATGGGCATTCCAGCATTATGGAATGGGAAAAGTTATAGGTGAGGAGTCTGGTGGTATGAGTGTCAGCTTTGGTGATATATTGATTTATCCACTACCTGTTTCTGGCTTAAAGAGCTCTATCTCATATAAACGTTTTTGGCTTCCAGGCAGTGATGAGAAGGATATTCATGGTACCATTCCTGATTTCAAAGTGCCAGCAGACAAAGCATTGGATTATACATTGGAATTAATTAATAAATAATATAACTGGCTTTTGTAGTTCTCCAGTAGAATTGGCAAAATATAATTAGACAGCAAAGACGTATTTATGTAAATAGATACTTCATTGCTGTCTTGTTCAAATGGATAAAGCATTAGTTGAAAGAGTATAATCTGATTTCTATTATCATTAAATTTATCTGACGGATGAGGCTTAAAGTTACCTTCTTTATTATTTAGATATTTTATTGGAGTACGTCGTATGAGTCATACCCAATTCGAGAAGATTTAATTATTAAAATCAGAACTACTAATTAATTAGCTAAACTCTTTTTTCCCTGCAAAGACTAGACTTATTCGTTGTTTTTTTTAATTGAAATAGAGGTAAACAGTGTAACTTGATTAACAGAGGACTCTTGAATGTTCCAACATACGGTTGCATTGTTCGGAAACGTTTCTAAATAGTTTTTCACAGGTAATATATCAAGGGCTGTTCCTTCATTATAGTGTTTGTATGTGCTGCAAAGACTAGACTTATTCGTTGTTTTTTTTAATTGAAATAGAGGTAAACAGTGTAACTTGATTAACAGAGGACTCTTGAATGTT